>Ga0265301_10007237_pt1 | contig 10438 bp, 2 predicted proteins | sample AusTroGonzalo_MG_2_FD_193488 | JGI IMG/M metagenome (GOLD analysis project Ga0265301, IMG submission 193488) | Bovine rumen microbial communities from tropical cattle in Woodstock, Queensland, Australia - Gonzalo_04 | ecosystem: Host-associated > Mammals > Digestive system > Stomach > Rumen ...
GATAGCCGCGGTTTACGGCGGAGAAAAGTGCAGCGATGAAGAACCGACGTTTTTCGATATAGCTTTTGACGAAGCCGGGAAAGATGATCCTGAAAGAATGCAGCGCTTCCGCGACATGCTTGCGACTAAACTTGACGGCCTTGAATGTGACTCGCGCCCGATTTCCGATGTCGTCGCAGGGGACGGCGAAGACAAAATGGGAGCGCTTTTGCTTTCGGCTGACGAAAACGGTTTCACTGATGCCGTCGATGCATACATCAAAGCACACAAACTCACCGAAAACGCTCTTTTCCAGGCCGCTTTCGGATATACTCTGGCAAAATTCAACGGAGCAAAGGAGAGCGTCTACACGACGGCGTTCCACGGCCGCACAAAATCAGCCGCAACAGCTGTCGGAATGTTTGTCCGCACACTGCCGATGCACTGCACATTCGATGAAAACAGCGCTCCTGCAGAACTCATAAAAACGATGTCAGACTTCTTCTACGAAATGAAGCAGAACGACTGTGTGCCCTTTGCCGAGATCGCGGCGAACTATGGCATTTCGACCGATGTCACATTTGTTTACCATTCGAACCTCTTCAAACCTGTTCCCTTCGGCAGCTCGGCGATAGAGATCGAACATCTGAACGACATGGATCCGATAGCCGATATCGAGTTTCTCGTTATGAAAAAAAGCGGTTCTTTCCAGTTCAAGGCAAAATACAGAAAGTCCTGCTACACCGAAGCTTTCATGCAGAGTTTCACCAGGACATACATCAGTGTTCTGAAAGGAATGATCTCGGCTGAAAAACTCGGCGACATAGAGCTGACAGACGCCGAAGGAAGAAAACTTCTCGACAGTTTTAACCTGACAGAAAAGCCTTACGACACGGAACACACCGTTGTCGACCTCTTCCGCGAGCAGGTCAAAAAGACTCCAGACGCACTCTGCCTCGCATTCAGGGAAAAACATTTCACATACTCCGAAATCGATAAAATCACCGATAATTTAGCGGCTCATCTTGCCGGAAAAGGGATCGGAAAAGGGAGTGTTGTCGGCGTTCTTATCCCCAGATGCGAATACATGCTCACCGCATCTTTAGGCGTTCTCAAGGCGGGAGCGGCTTACCTTCCGCTTGATCCGGGATACCCGCCGGAAAGACTCAATCTTATGGTCGAAGACGCAGAGGCAACGCTTCTAATCACGACTCCCGAGCTTCAGCACATCATAACCAACGCTTTCAAAGGCGAGAGGATGATGGTCTCCGAAATCGACGATCTCCCCGATGCAAAAACTCTTCCGGCCGCTCCGAAAAAGGACGACATCTTCATCATGCTCTACACTTCAGGCTCCACCGGAAAACCGAAAGGAGTCCTTTTCATGCACAGCAACACGATGGTCACAGCGGCATGGGAGCGCGATTTCTACGCACTCGGACCGGGCTGCAATGTCACGGCTTATGCAAGTTACGGTTTTGACGCAAATGTTTTTGACACCTACGCAACGATCACTTCCGGCGCGGCTTTGCACATAATCGCCGACGATATCAGGCTTGACCTTCCCGAGCTTCAGAAATACTTCAACGAAAACTCGATAACCCATTCGACGATGACGACTCAGGTAGGGAGACAGTTCGCTCTGATGGAGGGGACAAAGACTCTGCGCTCGCTTTCGGTAGCCGGTGAAAAACTCACTCCGCTCGAGCCGCCTAAGGACTTTGCGCTTTACAACCTTTACGGACCTACCGAAGGCTCGATTCTTGCAACAGGATTCAAAATCGACCGGCTTTACAAGGATATTCCGATCGGAAAAGCTATCGACAATGTCAAACTTTATGTGGTAGACCCGTGCGGAAGGCTGCTTCCAACGGGAGCTGCTGGCGAACTGTGGCTCAGCGGCGCGCATGTCACGAAAGGATACAAAAACAATCCTGAAAAAACTGCCGCGGCTTACGGCACGAACCCCTTCTCGAAAGAAGCGGGATACGACAGAGTTTACCGCACAGGCGACATCGTGCGGATGCTTCCAGACGGCAACATCCAGTTTGTCGGAAGAAGAGACGGACAGGTCAAAGTCAGAGGTTTCAGGGTCGAACTCACCGAGATCGAGGAAGTCATCCGCCGATTCGAAGGGATCAAAGACGTTACGGTCGCAGCGTTCGACGAAGAGGGCGGCGGTAAATTCGTCGCAGCCTACATCGTTGCCGATACGCAGATAGACATTCAGGCTCTGAATGCGTTCATCCGCTCGGAGAAACCGTATTACATGGTTCCTGCCGTAACGATGCAGATCGAAAAAATTCCTCTCAACCAGAACCAGAAAGTCGATAAAAAAGCTCTTCCCTACCCAGTAGTTGCGGCTGCCGAAGATGCCACACCGCCTGAAACCCAGACCCAGAAAGCTATATTCGACATAGTCGCAGAAGTCATCGGCCGTAGTGCTTTCGGTATCGACACAGACCTTTTCGAAGCAGGTCTCACCTCGATCGGAATGCTCAAACTAAACGTCATGCTCGGAAAAGCGTTCGACCTTGCGATAAAACTGAGCGACCTCAAGCAGTACAGCACCGTCAGACAGCTTGAAACGATGATCCTTTCTACTGAACGCGCCCAGGATTACGGAATGCTTGCAGACTACCCGATAACCCAGACGCAGAAAGGGATCTTCACATCAAGCAGCCTTGAGCCCGATTCGGTCACATACAACATCCCGCAACTTTTCAAAATCAGCGGTGGAATAGATACTGGCAGGCTTGTTTCGGCAATAAAAGCGGCGATCGACGCCCATCCTTACCTCAAAACGATACTTTTTGCAGACGAAACCGGCGATATCAGGGCGAAACGCGACGACAACGCGGAAGTTACAGTTGAAGTTGTTGAATGCGGCAAAGTTCCCGACAAAAAGGAACTCGTCCAACCTTACACTTTGATAAGCGAAGCGCTTTACCGAGTTAAAATCTACAAAACCCCTGACGGAAACTACCTTTTCATCGATATGCACCACATAGTTTCGGACGGAACTTCGGCGGCTATCCTTCTTGCCGATATCGACAAGGCTTACAGCGGAACGATTCTTGAAAAGGAACGCTACACAGGCTTCGAAGCCGCGCTTGACGAAGAAAAAGCTCGCGCTTCCGAGCGTTACGACAAGGCTAAGGCTTACTATGACAACATTTTTAAAGGCTGCGAGACAGACTGTCTTCCGCCGAAATCGCCTGAAGAAAAGGGAACAGGCTCGGCAACTTTTACGATCACTTCAAAAACAAGCGCTGAAAAGGCGAAAGAATTCTGCGACAAGAATGCGCTTACTCTCAACGCCTTTTTCAATACGGCTTTCGGCTTTACTCTGAACCGTTTTTCGCTTGCCGACGACACTGTTTTTGCGACGATATACAACGGCAGGAACAACTCGCGTCTCGCTTCTTCGGTGACGATGCTTGTCAAGACTCTTCCTGTCCTGATCCGCCCGGCAGCAAACAAAAAAGTTGTCGATTTTGTCCGCGAGATCCAGGAACAGCTTGTGGGGAGCATGGCGAACGACCTCTATTCGTTTGCCGAGATCTCGGCGGCTTACGGAATACGTTCAGACATAATCTTTGCTTATCAGGGAGACAACTTCGAGTTCGACACGATCTGCGGAAAGCCTGCGGAAGCGATAAACGTTCTGCCTGATGCAGCCAAAGCTCCGATAGCGGTGACTGTTGACCTCAGAAACGGAAAATTCGTTTTCAACGCCGAATACCGCTGCGATATGTACAGCACTCCTTTCATAAAGGCTTTTGTAGAGGCATTCGACGAGACAGTCGGCAGTTTTATCGAAAAAACGGCTCTCAGCGATGTTTCGATGGTTTCGGAATATGCCGAAAAAGCGCTTGAAAAGATGAACGACACGAAAAGAGAGTTCAAAGTTGTTCCTGTCAACAAACTTTTCGAGGAGCATGTTGCCGCACATCCCGACAAAACCGCAGTCATCTCCGATGGAAAGAGACTTGCCTACGGCGAACTCAACGCTATCGCCAACCGCATCGCAAGAGGACTCATCAGGCGCGGTGTCAAGAAAGATACGATCGTTGCTCTGATGATCGAAAGAAGCGTCTACATTCCCGCAATCGAGCTCGGTATCATGAAGGCAGGAGGGGCATTCCTCGGCGTTCTGACATCGTATCCCGACGACAGGATCGATTTCTGCATGAGAGACGGCGAAAGCCCCTTCATCATCACGACGGAAGCGATAAAAGCGGAAAAAACGGAACTTTTCTCAAGCGACAAACCTTATAAACCGCTCACTCTCGAAGAAATTCTTGCGGAAGAAAAGGATGAGACCAATCCAGATATAGATATCCCGATGGACAGCCTGCTTTACTGCATCTACACTTCAGGTTCTACCGGAAAACCGAAAGGGGTCGTTGTCGATCACCGCAACTTCGCGAACCTTGTCCAGCAGGAAGGTTTCTCTTACGCTTATATGTACGGAAAAGAGGGCGGAAACGTCTGCCTTGCGCTCAGTTCGATATCGTTCGACATGTCTGTAATGGACGATCTTGTAATCATTCTGAACGGAAGGACCGTAAGCATCGCGACCGAGCATGAGATCCACAATCCGGCGGAACTTTCGCAGATGCTTATAGAAAACCGTGTCGATATAATGTTCGCGACACCTTCTTTCTTAGTAAGCTATCTCGATATTCCGGAATTCAGGCAGGCTCTTGCAGGGTTCAGGTCGATCCTTCTCGGAGCAGAGGCATTTCCTGCAAAAGTATTCAACGACCTCAGACAGCTTGCGCCTAATGCCAACATTTTAAACGGCTACGGCCCTACGGAATGCACGATAACATGCAGCGCAAAGAAGCTTGACAGTGCCGAAAACATCACTATCGGCGCTCCTGTCGCAAACAGCGCTTTCTATGTCCTTGACCGCTTCGGAAAAGTCCTTCCGCCCTATGCCTGCGGAGAGCTTATTATCTGCGGCGAATGCGTAGGACGCGGATATGTCAAACTTCCGGAAAAGACTGCGGCAGCCTTCTTTACGCTTAACGGCGTGAAGGCTTACCACAGCGGAGACACGGCGCGCATCAACAAGGACGGCGAAGTCGAATTCTTCGGCAGGATCGACAACCAGGTCAAACTCCGCGGATTCCGCGTCGAACTTGACGAGATCGAAAACCGCATTCTCACCTTCAAAGGTATCAAACGGACAAAAGTGGTAGTCCGCAGCAACGGTTCGGAAGACTACCTCGCCGCATTCTTTACCGCAGAGCACGCGGTCGATGTCAGCGAACTCACGAATTACCTCAAGGCGTCGCTCACATACTACATGGTTCCCGACGTTCTCATGCAGATAGATACTATGCCGCTCACGCCGAACGGAAAAATCGACAAGAAAGCTCTTCCCGAGGTCAGGATCGAGCGCAAACGCACCGGCAGAAAGCAGGCGAAAAAGTCACTCGAAGCACAGCTCTGCGAACTTTTTGCGTCAGTACTTTCGCTTGACGAAGTATTTGCAGACGACAACTTCTTCGAAATGGGCGGAACTTCGCTTTCGGCTTCAAAAGTCATCATGCGCCTTATGGCTAAAGGGGTAAAGGTCGAATATCAGAACATTTTCGACTATCCGACACCCGAAACTCTGGCTGCATTCGTCGAGTCGAGCCGCGCCGTTCCAAGGGAGGATGTTGCTTTGAAAGAGGAAGACAAGCCTGCCGTTTACGAGCAGCTCAAGGACAACACGCTCAAAAAAGCGGCCGAAGTCAAGCGCGAAAGCATCGGAGACGTCCTTCTTTCGGGATGCGTCGGCTTCCTCGGGATCCACATTTTAAAGGAACTTATCGACAGGCGCGAAGGAAAAATAATATGCCTTCTTCGCAAAGGAAACGCGGCTACGGCTGAAAAACGGCTCAAAAACATGCTTATGTACTACTTCGACAAGCCTTTTGACAAAGAAATCGAAGAGTTCATCACCGTTGTAGAGGCCGATATCACAGACGATTCGCTTTCCGAAAAGCTTAAAGACCTCCACTTCGACACGATCATCAACAGCGCAGCTCTTGTAAAACACTACGCATCCGACGACAGCATCGAGCGTGTCAACGTTCACGGTGTCGAAAACCTGATAAAATGCGCAAAAGAGCACTCTTCGAGGATGATCCAGATCTCGACGACTTCTATTCCCGGTGCCCACACCGCAGAAACCTACCAGCGCGGCCTCAAAATGCACGAGAACGAACTCTATGTGATAGACGCTTTGGATAACAAATATCTTATTTCCAAGTATCACGGCGAACTCAAGGTGCTTGAAGCAGTTCGTGACGGGCTTCGCGGAAAGATCATGCGTGTCGGCAACCTGATGGGACGTCACAGCGACGGCGAATTCCAGATAAATTCGGGAACGAACGCTTTCCTCAACGCAATACGCGGTTTTGCGGCGATGTGTAAATACCCGATGAGCCACGCAACTGACCCGATGCGCCTTTCTCCCATCGACCTTACAGCTAAAGCGATCGTCCTTCTTGCAGGAACGAACGACAACTTTACGGCGTTCAACGTCGACAGCCGCTTCCATTTCGATTCTCAGCAGATGATAGATGCGTGCAACCGCTGCGGAGTAAAGATCGAACCTGCAACCGACGAGGAATTCTACGCCGAATATATGCGCCTGCTCGCCGACGAGAAGATGAATTCCAAACTTTCAGGTCTCATCACGAACGACCGTCCCGACATGCACATGGCCGAAACAGACAACACATTCACGACGAATGTCCTCTACCGTCTCGGCTTCTCGTGGCCTCTTGTTGACAATTCATACCTTGACAGGATCATCGAAAGCCTGAAAACGCTCGATTATTTTGAAGACGGGGAATAGCTGCTTATGAATTTTACAGGAAAAGATCTTCTTCTTTACGCGGTCGGCGGTGCAAACGGAACTGAAAAAAACAAATTTTTCGCCGATCTCGAATCGGCTTTGAAAGGGGGGATCACCTGCTTCCAGCTTAGGGAAAAGCACCTTCCTTTTGACGAATTCCTTGCCGAAGCGAAAGAAGTGAAAAAGCTCTGCGCAAAGTATTCCGTGCCTCTTATCATAAACGACAATATCGAGATCGCGCTTTCAAGCGGAGCCGACGGAGTCCATGTCGGGCAGGATGACATGAATATCGTTGAAGCGAGAAAAATAGCGGGTGACAAACTTGTTATCGGAGTTTCCGCACACAATGTGGAAGAAGCTCTCCTTGCCGAAAAAAACGGTGCTGATTACCTTGGAAGCGGTGCGGTTTTCGGAAGTCAGACCAAATCGAATGTCCACACACTGCCGCTTGAAACGCTCAAAAATATCTGTGCAAGTGTTAAGATCCCTGTTGTCGCGATCGGCGGCATCAATAAAGACAACATTTCGCGTCTTTCCGGAAGCGGGATCGACGGAGTTGCTCTTGTGAGCGCGATTTTTGGAGCAACCGATATCGAAACCGAGTGTAGAATGCTGAAAAACCTCTCTGAAGAGGTCGTTAAAAGATAGTGGTGCAAAAACTTGTCATAACCGTTAAAATTTCTAAAATACCGCGTTTTTTGTTTAAAAACCCGGTTGTTTTTATAGAAGGATGATGTTCGGTAAACAAACAAACAAACGAACCGCTTCCAGTTTAATACTATCTGAAAACCCGGATTTTTCAAGAAAATTCTTAATAAAATCAGCAAATTGTACGTTTTTTTTATTATCTTCGCTGCGCGTTCCTAAATTCCTTAGGCTCCTTAAATTCCCTAAGCTCCTTAGTGTTGCGCCGCACAACAAAATGGAGGTAAAAATGAAAAGATTTTTTGCATGTTTTGCTGTTTTTGCAGCGTTGGTTTTTGTCGTCGGCTGCGGCGGCGGTTCTAAAACCAGCGACACAACCGATACTGGCGAGACAGTGACAGACAATGACACGGCAGACAGTGGTTCGTCGGATAACGACCCGTCAGATTCCGGGCATGAAAATCCTGATACGGCTCCCGATGGCGGAGATACCGCACCTGACAGCGGAGATTCAACCCATGACGGCGGAGATTCAACCCATGACGGCGGAGACACAGCTCCGGACAACGGAGACACTGAACCGGATAACGATTTGCCTCAGACTCCGTGCGATCCGAACCCGTGCAGCAATGATGCGAACTCAACAGGAGTCTGCACAATTAAAAATGACAGCTATGTCTGCGGCTGCAAGTACGGCTATATTTTTGACGGCACTCTCTGCATCAAAAGTCTTCCGGAGTGCAGTCCGGCAAGTGAGACTCCCTGCATTGACAGTGCAACGGGACTAATCTGGTCTGCGAAATCCGCAAGCAAAATGCCGTGGAACGATGCCCTCAATTACTGCCAGAATCTGACTGAAGGTGATTTCAACGACTGGCGGCTTCCGCCTATTGCGGTTTTGAAAACACTTGTTCAAAACTGCTCATCAGCAAAATGCACCGATGATTACACCGGAATATACAGCAAATTCGGAGATACTGTTTATCTCTGGTCATCTTCCGAAGGTGAAGATTCGACTGCTCTGAGTATCTATTTTTCCGATGCCAGCACTCAAGCGGTAAGCATTGATGCCAATGTCAATGTCCGCTGCGTGAGAAGAGAAACAGAATCAAGAGAGTCTAACTGCACGGGACTTATAGAAAACTCTGTTTGGAATACCACTTCCCAAATCACCCAGACCTGGGATTGGGAAACTGCCGACTGGACTCCTTCGCCTGAAGGCAGCTACAACGCGGAAGGAAGCAGCAGCGAGTGCCGCTTCAAATGCGACAGCAACTCCTTCCGGGAGGGCTCGAAATGTTTAAACCCGTGCAAACCGAATCCGTGCAACAGTATCGGTGAAACTGGTACCTGCATTGGAAAAAGCGCGAATGAATATAGATGCGAATGCGAGAACAACTATTTCTGGAACGGTTCATCGCATTGTTTAAACCCGTGCGATCCGAATCCGTGCACAAGTATCGGAGAAACCGGGACCTGTGTCGGAACAAGCGCGAATGAATATAGATGTGAATGTGAAAACAACTATGTATGGGATTCTTCTTCAAATAAATGCAAGAAGATTCCATGCCAAAACAACCCTTGTAATATTCCGAATTCAACCGGAGTATGCAACCCTGTAAACGAAACTCAATATGCCTGTGAATGCGATGAAAATTATTACTGGTGGGGTGAAAATGGTGGTTGCACGATGCAAAGACCAGGTTTCGGCAACATCTGCACGGGTCAGAACAGGTGCTATGACAGTTCATCGTCAATGATTTGTCCTGCGAAAGGCGAAGATTTCTTCGGTCAGGATGTGCAGTATGCCGCACTTGGTTTCTGTGCACCGCAGAGTTTCATAGTTCAGACGATTTCAGACCAAAACGTGGTTCTTGACAACAACACAGGCCTGATGTGGCAGCAGACGATTCCGACGTTGACCTACGAATGGGCAGAGGCGGGTTCATACTGTGAAAACCTTGAATATGCGGGATATTCCGATTGGAGATTGCCTACACCACAAGAACTTCTGACTATCGTTGACAATTCAAAATATGGTCCGGCAATCGACACGAGTTATTTCCCGGGTACACCGTCAAATTATTTCTGGTCTTCCTCTACCTACGTCAACAGTACGAGCAGCGCGTGGTGCGTGTATTTCAGTAGCGGAGGCGTGGGCAACAACTATAAGCCTAGCAGCGGCTATGTGCGTTGTGTGAGAGGGGCAGCCTTGCCGACTTTTACATCCACGACAGTTCAAGGTGATGTCATTGTGACAGACACAGAAACAGGACTCATCTGGCAGAAAACTTATGCGTCGCCCAAAACCTGGCAAACGGCTCTTTCCTACTGCGAAAGTCTGACTTATGCAGGATATTCCGACTGGCGTCTTCCCAATAAAAACGAACTCGCTTCGCTTATAAATTATGAAAAATATAGTCCCGCTTCAGATTTTCCTGATATGCCAAGTAATTATTTCTGGTCTTCCTCTTCCGACGTCTCTTGTATGGACTGCGCGTGGGGCGTGCTTTTCGATAACGGGCCCGTGGGCAGCACTAGTAAGTCTAACGACCTCTTTGTGCGTTGTGTGAGGTAGGCCGTGACCGCATTTTGCGCGGAACGCGCCGGTTTGCGCACGCCGGTTGCGAGAGGCGGGCGTGTCGGAGCGCACGCGGCCCGCGTGCTGGATTTATTGCGGGCGAGCAGACCTAAGCTCCCGGAAGAATTGCCGAAACTTCGTTCCGTTCTCACCTCGTATTTGGCCTGTTCATCGAAGGCAAATTCATTCAGGATCGTGATAAAAACACTGCGGAACACTCTTTCATTTGACAAACTCTTTTTTAACGCTACATTCCCATTGTTTCTGGTTTTTTGACTGTTTCGTCTTTTTGCAGGGGAGCGTGCTGAGGCAGGCTGAGAGGAAGTTAGGCTTTGACCCTTTGACCTGATGCGGGTAATGCCGCCGTAGGG
>Ga0265301_10007238_pt1 | contig 10435 bp, 9 predicted proteins | sample AusTroGonzalo_MG_2_FD_193488 | JGI IMG/M metagenome (GOLD analysis project Ga0265301, IMG submission 193488) | Bovine rumen microbial communities from tropical cattle in Woodstock, Queensland, Australia - Gonzalo_04 | ecosystem: Host-associated > Mammals > Digestive system > Stomach > Rumen ...
AGGCGGAGCTGCCGGTTCTTTACCGGATCCGCACCGCGCTTCAAACCGACGCGAACAGCTGGCTGCTTCTGCAGATCAGAGACGGCTTTGTGGAACGCTTTGAAATCGTCGGCGCGGAGGAAGCGGCAAATCGGCCGGAGCGCTACGCTTGCCGCTCGGTCTATTTATCTGGAAACCCGACCCTCTATATTGAACCGCTGGTGCGCGCCGGTCGCGTCTATGTGTTCGGCGGCGGTCATGTCGGGCAGGCGCTTGTGCCAGTGCTTGCGAACGTCGGCTTCCGCGTCACCCTGTTTGACAATCGCGCGGAGCTCGCCGATCAGGCGCATTTCCCCTGTGCCGAAGAGGTGATTCTCGGCGATTATAACGATATTTCTGCTAAGGTCGAGCTGACGGAAAACGACTACGTCGTCATCATGACGCCGGGGCACCAGTCGGACTTTGCGCTTTTGGAGCAGGTGCTTCGCAGCAAAACGAAGTACGTCGGCTGCATTGGCAGCCGCCACAAAATCGCCAGAACGCAGCAGCTTCTGCGCGAGGCGGGCATATCCGAGGAGGCGATTGCCTCCGTCCATTCGCCGATCGGACTTTCCATCGGCGCGGAAACGCCGGCGGAAATCGCTGTCGCCATCGCGGCGGAGATGATCCGGTGCAGGGCGGAGAGGGAATAGTCTCTGCATCAGCATTCCGCATCATTGCCCGATATTTGGTAAAGTGTCCCTCATCGGTACGCACGGATTGCCACGGCTGACTCTGTCAGCCTCGCAATGACGCGAAAAATGCGCTGTACGAGAGAAAGGGAGCCGCCTTTCGAGTCCAAGATCCATGAAAGAATCACCCGACGCCACACGGCGTTTTAACTGAATGGACTCGCTTTGCTGCGGCAAAGCCACGGCGGTTGCGACAGTCCACCGGACTGTCGCCAAGTGCCGCCTTTCGAGTCCATTAGTAATAGTGACCAAAAAGGAAAGACCGCCCAAGCGGTCTTTCCTTTTTGGTGGAGACTAATGGACTCGAACCATCGACCTCCTGCGTGTGAAGCAGGCGCTCTAACCAGCTGAGCTAAGCCTCCGAACGCGATTATTATATCATAGATTTCATAAATTGCAAGGAATATTTTTCGACGTCTAATAATCCGGATAATTCTATTTGAAAAGTGTCGATTTTTCGGATTTTATCTTGAAATTCTCTTATCTATCTGTTATCATGAATATGCTACACAATCAAATACGATAATATTCGAGGATGGTTTTTTGTCTTTCGGCAAAAACGCATTCTCTACTTTGGCATTCTCGAATATTGTCTATGTCATTGATTGTGTAGCAACAAACGGAGCTATGCGTTTTTCGGTGTGTAGTTTCGTTTGAAACTACACACTTTTTATATAGGAGGAAAGAACATGAGAAAGTCAATCGCATTATTATTGGCGTGCATTATGATGCTGTCGCTTGCAGCGTGTAGCGCCGACCAAAGTGAGCCGTCGCCGACCGGCGGACAGACACCCGAAAGCATAATATCTTCTGTTGCTTCCGAAACAGAAGAAATGTCGGTGCCGACGGAAGAAACAGAAACCGAAAGAAACGCTATTCCGCTCACAATAGGAGACAAGATTGATACTGACAGCTTCTGTATGACGTTTGACTCTTTGGAGGTTCTTCCGGAGTTCTCTTATCGGACCAGTGATTATTCTTCCACCAGTCTTTACGTTGAAGACGGCTATCAGCTTGCGTTGCTTCGCGGACATTTTGAGAATAAATCAATGTCGGCGATTAAAGACTCCAACTTTGCTTTTACATTTACGATAAATGATGCCTTCATAAAGGACGGTTATGATGTAAAACTCAACTTTATGAGAAGCAAGTATTTTGAAATCGACCCTTATACGGACTATGATTACTGCATTTATATCAATATCCCGCAAAAGCTTGCTGAGGAGTATGAGAAGGCAGTCGTTACCGTTGCGTTTAATGATGATTTGTCCCTTTTGACGACAGTTTGGAATTCTAATGGGACTAAAACTGTTGAGGCGGATAATCTCTATGAAATCTCAACTGACTCTGCATCCGACGCGAATACAGATTCTCAGGCAGAGCAGAAAAGCGATGACGGCAGATATACGAAGCTTTCAATCGGCGATAAGATTTCAACAGACAGTTATGATTTCAGACTGAACAATGTTGAACTGACCTATGAGGTCAAACCGTCCAATACGTCATCTGTTTATACAAGCTACACCGCTGACAGTGGGAAAATCTATGTCCACATTGACGGAAACTATTATAATTCGTCAAAACGCGATGCATGTATCAGAGACTTGCCTGTAGCAACTGTCTATTATGATGACGGTTATACATATAATGGCTTTGCTATTGTTGACAGAGATGATAACAGCTTCTTTTGGGTATCGTCGTATGTAATCTGTACGCCCTTGGAAACCTGCCATTATCATTGTCTGGTGGAATGCCCTGAAATTGTCGGCAGCTCTGCCGCGCCGTTATACTTTACGATTGCGTTTGGCGATACGTTATATCGCTACGACATCAGATAGAATTCATATAAAACGAGGTCACGCTTGTGACCTCGTTTTTCATACGCATCAGACTATCTGTGCAGCTTGCTGCTGTAGTATTGATCAAAATTCTCTTTCAACAGATCGGCGGCTTCCTGTTCGGCATAGCTCCAAGCGCGCCAATCTGCTTTACGTTCTGCATTGACAGGAATACCGTTGGTTGAGTTCGCAGTCGTTCTCAAGATTCGATCTGCGTGTCGGGTGAGCGCATATTTTGCGTCGCTGGCAACGTCGGGATTCTTATCGTCGATCAGCTCAAAGATATACGGAACAACGGTAGGGGAGTTGAGCTCGCTGATCGTATCCATGTCGATTTCGGACAGCCTGCCGCACTGGTAGGCGCGGATGTTGTATGACGCGACCAGACGGTCCACGTCTGCGTAGACCGCGAACAGAAGCAGCAGGGTCGCCGTGACCATCGCAATCTTCATATAGGGCACGTTCCTGCGGAACAGGCGGATCGAGACAGCGATAAAGACAACCGCGAGCAGAATCGTAAACAGGGAGGTCAGAATGCGCAGGCGCGTCATGCCGAAGGAGTGGATATACAGCCCGATCTTGGAAAGCACGGTCGCCGCAAGAATGAGCGAGAAAACGCACAGAAACAGGGAAAGGAGCTTCACCGCGCGCGGTGTTTTATCATCCGACTTTTTGCACAGAAGATTGGCAAGGAAGACGATCAGCAGATTGATCGCGCAGATGATCGACATCTCGAAGAAGCCGCGGCGCGCGTACTCCGCAACGCTGTAGCCCTTCGGTAAAAGACCTGCGAAGCCGTTGAAGAAATAGGCAATCTGCGTGAAAAGATACACGGCGTAGATCGCGGCGATCATGGAAAGGAAGGTGATGATAATGACCGGCTCCATTCCGCCTCCGCCGCTCTTTTCTGCGGGTTTCCGTTCCTCGCGCGGAATACACAAGGCTCTGCCGAACAGCAGGGTAAAAACCAGCATGCCGAAGATCAGAGAAACGATGATTTCTCCAACCGTGTCCAGCGTAATGCTGGAAAGCAGGTTTTCAAAGGCTGCGTCCGAGAGGATCAGCAGGGGAATGATGATCACAAGGAAGGGGACGGCGATGGCAATGCCGAGCAGAACGCCGCCGGATTTGCGCTTTACTAGCGCTCCGTCCGGCGCGCTTCTGTGAAACAGCGCGTAGACGCCGTAGTGCATCCTGCCGAAGGTAAGCGTGAACATCGTGTGGCAGAGGTCGCCGATTGAACGGAAGCCGTCATAGCGACGCTGCCGCATGAACTCCGTGTAAATGACGCCGGAAAGAAGAAACAGCGCGTTGACGACGAAAAAAACGTGGCTGCCCGTCACCGAAAACGATACCGCGAGCGCCAAGTAGGCGAGGCAGCAGAAAACGCCGTAGAACGTGACGCCTTTTCTCTTTTTGAAAAGATAGACCGCGAGCGTGAAAAAGATCAAGACGGTGAAAATACTTGCGCCGAGTCCGGGACGCGAAACGTAAATATAGGAATTTGCGCACAGGACGCTCAGGCAGAGCAAAAGCAACGCAAAAATGATACTCTTTCGATCTGTGCCGAAATACGGGCGTTTTTCCGTCCGTTTCACCGGCGGCTGGTACTGCGGCTGGAAGGCCAGCTGAAATTGCTGCTGCTCCGGCGAGAACGGCTGCTGTGTCGGCGCTTGGCTTTGCTGCTGTACGGGCGGCTGATAACCGTAATATTGCTGCGGAACAGGCTGTTGATTCATTTCTTCCATGTCCATCCTCCTTTGAAAATTGTTTTTCTGTAACCTATTATAGCGCAAGAATTATCGTATGTCAATAAGAATTTATTGAACGATACTGACACCGGCGTTTTTGGGTTGAAAACGACGTGACGATCGGTTATAATGAGAAAAAATGATGAAAAGGGCTGGAAAATTGAGGACAAGTGATTTTTACTATGACCTTCCGCAGGAGCTGATTGCGCAGACTCCGCTGGCGCGCAGAGACGGCTCGCGCCTGCTTGTTATGAATAAGGCGACCGGTGCGCTGGAGCACCGGCATTTCTATGATATGATCGAATACCTGCGTGCGGGCGACTGTCTCGTGATGAACGATTCGCGCGTCATTCCTGCGCGCCTGCTCGGCAAGCGAGTTCCGTCCGGCGGCGCGGCGGAGGTCCTGCTGCTGACGGACAAGGGCGACGGCGTTTGGGAGTGCCTCGTGCGACCCGCGAGAAAGCTGCGCGTCGGCGCTGCGCTTTCCTTCGGAGAAGGGAAGCTGTCGGCAACGGTCACGGAGGAACGCGAGGAGGGCAACCGTTTGGTGCAGTTCCATTATGAAGGAATCTTTCTTGAGATACTGGAACAGCTCGGTAAGATGCCGCTGCCGCCGTATATCAAGGAAGAATTAAAGGACGGCGAACGTTATCAGACCGTCTATTCCAAGGTCAACGGCTCCGCCGCCGCGCCGACTGCCGGATTGCATTTTACAAGGGAGCTTTTGGAAAAAATCGCCGCGATGGGTGTAAAGCTTGCCTATGTGACGCTGCACGTCGGCTTGGGCACCTTCCGACCGGTCAAGGTCGACGATGTTAAACAGCACAGGATGCACAGCGAGTTCTGCATGATTTCTTCGGAAACAGCTCGAATTCTGAATGAAACGAAGGCTGCGGGCGGACGCGTCGTCTGCGTCGGCACGACCTCCTGCCGCACGCTCGAAGCCCTTGCGGATGAGCACGGCGCCTTTTCCGAGAAGTCCGCGTGGACGGACATCTTCATCTATCCCGGCTACCGCTTCAAGGCGATGGACGCGCTGATCACGAACTTCCATTTGCCGGAGAGCACGCTGATCATGCTGGTGTCCGCCTTCGCGGGTTACGACAACGTGATGCGCGCCTATCACGAGGCGGTCAAGGAGCGCTACCGCTTCTTTTCCTTTGGCGATGCAATGCTGATCGAGTGAGGTATTCTATGTTTGAACTGTTGAAAACTGAAGGCGCGGCTCGTCGCGGCGTGTTTACCTGCGCGCACGGTACGGTGCAGACGCCCGTATTTATGAACGTCGGCACGCAGGGCGCGATCAAGGGCGCGCTGAGCGCGGCGGATTTAAAGCAAATCGGCTGTCAGGTGGAGCTCTCCAACACCTACCACCTGCATCTTCGTCCCGGCGATCAGACCGTACGCGCGCTGGGCGGTCTGCATAAGTTTATGACGTGGGACGGACCGATCCTGACCGACTCCGGCGGATTTCAGGTTTTTTCGCTGGCGAGCCTTCGGAAGATCAAGGAAGAGGGCGTGTACTTCGCCTCGCATATCGACGGACGCAAGATTTTCATGGGACCGGAGGAGAGCATGCAGATCCAGTCGAATCTCGGCTCCGATATATGCATGGCGTTTGACGAGTGCGTGAAAAACCCGTCGCCGTACGACTACGTCAAGGCGTCGATGGAGCGGACGTACCGCTGGCTGGTACGCTGCAAGACGGAAAACGCCCGTTTGAATCAGCTGGATACGACCGTTAATCCCCGGCAGATGCTCTGGGGGATCAATCAGGGCGGCACTTACGCCGATCTGCGCATTGAGCACATGAAGATGATTGCCGACCTCGACTTGCCCGGCTACGCGATCGGCGGTTTAGCAGTCGGCGAGCCGACGGAAACGATGTACGAGATCATTGAGGCGATCGAGCCGTACATGCCGAAAGACAAAACACGCTATCTGATGGGCGTCGGCACGCCGTCGAATATCATTGAGGGCGTGGCGCGCGGCGTCGATTTCTTCGACTGCGTCATGCCTGCGAGAAACGCAAGACACGCGAAGCTCTTCACATGGGGCGGCACGCGGAATCTGAAAAACGCGAAATACGAGCGCGACGAGCGTCCGATTGATCCGGAATGCGACTGTCCGGTCTGCCGCAGATACGCGCGCGCGTATATCCACCACCTGTTCAAGGCGGAGGAAATGCTCGCCATGCGGCTTTCGGTCATGCACAATCTCTATTTTTACAATACGCTGACGCAGCGCATCCGCGACGCGCTGGACGCCGGCACGTTCGCCCAATTCCGCGCAGAATACTCGGAACGACTCGGTAAACCGGCGGAGGATTGACTGAATCTGTAAAATATTCATATTGTGCTTGCATTGTGCCGCGCGATTCTGTATAATAGCAGTAACAAATAACAGGAGGAGTCCGCATGGATTACAGTTTTATCATTATTATCGTTGCAATGATCGCGGTGTTCTACTTTATGATCATCCGACCTGAAAAGAAAAAGAAGAAAGAAGAAGAAGCCCTTCGCAGCTCGCTGAAGGAAGGCGACAAGATCACGACCATCGGCGGCATCGTCGGCAAGATCGTCGATATGAAGGACGACAACATCGTTATCGAGACCAGTATGGATCGCGTTCGCATGGAGCTGGCGAAATGGTCCGTTATGACGAACAACACCGCGCAGGAAGCCGCGCAGAAGGCGCGCGCCGAGGCGCAGGCAGCCGCGAAGGAACGCTCCGAAAAGCGGAAAGCGGAAAAAGAAGCCAACAAAAAGAAAAAGTAATCAATCCTTGAAACGCACGACCGTTCGGTCGTGCGTTTTCTTAGTCATAGATTCCGTGCTTGCACAATAGTCTGTAGCAAAAGGGAAGGTGAGTATTTATGAAAACAAAAAAGAGCAAGAAGGGCTTTTGGCTCTTCCTGATGGTTGCGATTCCGGCGTTGACGATCCTGTCGGCGATCGGCGGAGCGAAGCTGCTCCTTTCCGGCGTGCTGCCGGAAAAACAGTTATCTGTAATCGCCTGTGTTGCGATCGGACTGGTTGCATTGGTATTATCTATGTTCGGCGCGTTTCGCGCAAGTCAGAAGAAGCTGATATGGGGTATGCTGTTTGCCGCCGGCTACATCGCGGTACTGATGCTGTCCAATCTCCTGTTCTTCGGAGAAGGTTACGGCGCAATCCTGCCGAACGTGCTTGCGGGAATGATCGGCGGTCTTATCGGCAGCATGATCGGGGCAGGGAAGCGGAGAAAAACGAAATACGCATGATACCTGCGCATATTTCGTAAAAATTGCCCAAATAGAATTTGGACAATTGCAGGATTTCCTGCAAAAGCAGTTTCTACAAGATATAGCGTAGAAAGAATATCGCAGCCACAAGATAGCGTCAGATAATTTCAAAACGGTTACAAGTGCTAATAAATGGTTACTCAGTTTACATAATTAAGTTTACATAATATATGTGCATAATAAACAAATTTTTACAAAATCATGAAAAAGTGTTGAAATTCAAGGTTTTTTGCGGTATAGTAACTTTTGCAACGGCATAAAAATTGGTAGAAATAATATTTTTCGCATAAATTGTGATTCCTGTCCGATCGAAACACAATATGTTGTTTTTTGCCGAATCTTGTAGGAAAGGAGCCGTTATCTTGGCAAATCTTGCTGCCGCATATGAAAATTTTCTTTTGAATATCAAGCACGCCTCTGCCAATACGGTCGCTTCCTACATGCGTGACATTCGTCAGTTCTCCGAATACGTTTCGGATATTGAGGACTTGCAGCTTGAGGTCTGCGACAGAGATTGTATCTGCCGTTATACGCAGCATCTGACGAACAACGGCAAGTCTCCGTCGACTGTTGCGCGCTCAATTGCCTCGTTAAAGAGCTTTTATGCGTTCTGCCGAACAGAAGGCTTTGTTAAGGAGAATCCCGTCCATGAGATTCCGCAGCAGAAGGCGGAGAAGAAGCTGCCGCAGATTTTGACCGGCAGAGAAGTCGAGCTTTTACTGGAGCAGCCGAAATGCACGGACATGAAGGGCTTCCGCGATAAGGCGATGCTGGAAACGCTCTATGCCACCGGTATGCGCGTCAGCGAGATGATTTCCCTGAACGTTGCGGACGTGAGCTTAGCCGGCTCCTTCGTTAAGTGTGAGGGGAGCGGTAAGTTCCGCATCATTCCGCTGTATCCTGCCGCGGTCAAGGCGCTGACGGCGTATCTGACCGATATTCGCCCGAAGATGGTTTCCGGTCCGGAGGAGGAAGCGCTCTTCGTCAACATTAACGGCGACCGTATGACCCGTCAGGGCTTCTGGAAGATCATTAAGCATTATCAGGATACAGCGCAGATCAGCAAGGACATCACGCCGCACACCCTTCGGCACAGCTTTGCCGCGCACCTGCTGGAAAACGGCGCGGATCTGCGCTCTCTTCAGGAAATGCTCGGACACAGCGATATTTCATCGACGCAGATTTATACGCAGGTCGTTAAGCAGAATTTGAAGAACGTATACAACAAGTACCATCCCAAAGCATGATGGTCAGCGAGGATTCGTTGGCCGTTCATAAGGAGTGCGCAGTTGCAGCAACTGCGCACTCTTAGTCTGTTATGAAGCCTTTGATCTCACGGTAGAGCGCAATCGCAGCCTGACAACCGTATTGTTCTGCGATCACGAGCTTTTCCCTGAGGGATTCTTTTGTGTCGTCATAGCGAATGCTTCCGTCCCTGATTTCATAGCTGCACAGCGCCTTTTGTAGGTACCCTTGCTCGTCTGAATTTCGGACGGACGGCATTGTAACGCGCCACGGAACGACCTCTAAGACCCAGCTGCCGCCATACCGTTCCATGGCGCTTCTGGCAAATCTCTCCCAGTGATTGCAGAGCTGCCCCGCTATCTGCACGTAAGCGTCCGGAATCATCGCATGCAGCATTGGAGGGACCGCCATTTTTACGCTCAGACGCCGGCGCAGCCCTATGGCGATTGCAGCGCTTACCTCGTTGATCGGTCGCTCAAAGTCGAGAAAACAGCCGTTTCCGCACGCCACCGCTAAGCGGTCCAGCGCGGCGGCGTCCGGCGCCGTTTCCGGCAGAAAGCGGTCGTTGATCACCGCCGCCGCATGCCGGATTCTTCGTTCCGGAAGACACAGCGTCCCATCTGCATTGAAGCCGAAGCCGAGCTGCGCATAGCGTTTACCTTCTTGCGGCTCCGTCTCGTTTTCCGCCATGGCAAAATAGAAGGGGATTGACAATAGACAAACCTCCTCAACGGTGTTATAATATCCCTGCAAAAACTTATGGGAACAAGGGAAAGCTTATGCTGTCATTCTTGCCGGATTATATTTTTCCTGAAATTACAGATATTTCGCCGGACTTTCTCTCTCGGATCGGCGTGACGCTGCTGCTGGCGGATTTCGATAACACGATGCTGCCCTATACGACGAACACGCCCTCTCGGGAGCTGCTTAACTGGATCGACGCGATCCGGAACGCCGGGATCACGCTCTGCGTCGTCTCTAACAGCCGTAAGCCGCGCGTACCGACGTTTTGCCGGCAGTACGGCGTGGCATGCATCACCGGCGCGAACAAGCCCGGAACTCGCGGCGTGAAGGAAGCCCTGCGGCGCTTCGGCGCGGAGAAGGCGCACACCGCGCTGGTCGGCGATCAGATTTATACGGACGTTTTATGCGCCAAGCTGTCCGGCGTGACCGCGCTGGCGGTCAAATCCATAAACAATCATAATATCTGGCTGAAGCTGCGCCACGTGCTGGAGGTGCCGTTTCTGGCGATGTCGAAAAAGAGGAGAGTAAAATGAAAAACATCGAAAAATACCGTTCTTTACTGCATGACGAGGTGCAGGGGCTGTTTCTGACCTCCCGTTACAGCCGCATGTACGCGGCGGAGTTTGACATTGCGGAGGGCTATGCAATTCTAAGCAAAAACGGCGCGAGATACTTCACGGATAGCCGTTATATTGAGTCTGCGCAGAACAATATCAGGGGTTTTGAGGTCGTCGACTTCGGCAGCGATCTGTTCGGCTGCCTGAACAATGCCGTGCAGGCGCTCGGCATTGAAACGCTCGGCTTTGAGGACGGCTATCTGACGGTCAGCGAATACAACACCTTCAGCGAAAAAATCCATGCGAA
>Ga0265301_10007239_pt1 | contig 10434 bp, 8 predicted proteins | sample AusTroGonzalo_MG_2_FD_193488 | JGI IMG/M metagenome (GOLD analysis project Ga0265301, IMG submission 193488) | Bovine rumen microbial communities from tropical cattle in Woodstock, Queensland, Australia - Gonzalo_04 | ecosystem: Host-associated > Mammals > Digestive system > Stomach > Rumen ...
CCCACGCCATATCGGCCAGGCAAATGCCCTTGATAACATTGTGAATATCAAGTTCGTCCTTTTCCTTAATTGCCCGCCGGAAGTGGCATACGAGCGCATCAAATACAACTCAGGCGGCGACAGGACAGACCGCACCGACGATTCCCTTGAAGAAGTCAAGAGAAAAGTGAATATCTTCTATGACCAGACCTTCCCGCTGATTGAGTATTACAGAAGCCGGGATATCAACATTGTTGAGGTGGCTGTGGACATAGATACACTGCCGCTCTTTATAATCCAGGATCTTGGTACACTGGACGCAATGGTTTAAGCTTCGGCAAAGTGAGAGAAGGAGAGGGAGAAAGTTCCTCTTCCCTGAGTCAGGCTTCTCAAAGTAGTTGAATACCCGAACATCTTGGCAAGGGCAGCCTGTGCCTTCACATGCTCGCTGCCATTGCGGCTTTCCAGGCTTTCTACCAAACCGCCCCGGGCAGTCATATTGCTTATGACCTCGCCGATGTACTCCTTCGGAGTTGCGATATCCACATTCATAATAGGCTCCAGTTTGACCGGGGCGGCCTCTCGGCAGGCGTTGTCGAAGCCCATGGCGCCGGCAGCCTCGTAGGCAAACTCGGTGGCTGTAAGTTCGTTGTATTCGGCATCCACCAGCTCAACTGCAACTTCTACCATAGGGTAGCCGAAGAGAGAACCGGAAGTGAAGCTGCCGGTGACACCCCGTTTCACTGCCTCGATAAACTCCATAGGGAGCTTCTTCTTAAGCTTCTCGTCGTAGGTGAACTTGTTCTCCGAGCCCTGACCGGCAGGAGCAACCCGCAGAGTGATCTGGGCAAAGTTCTCCTTGTTTGCGATAACCTTGTCGAACTTCTCCACATGGGTGATTTCTTTGGTAATAGACTCTTTGTAGGATACCTGCGGGTTGCCCACGTTGGCAGCAACCTTGAAATCTTTCACAATCCTGGTCACCAGTATATCCAGGTGCAGCTCGCCCATGCCGGAAATAATAAGCTGACCGGTTTCCTCGCTCTCTTTTGCAACAAAGGTCGGGTCTTCCTTGGAAAGAATATCCAGCACGCCCTTAAGCTTGTCCCGGTCGGACATGGTCTTGGGCTCGATGGCAACTGAGATTACAGGCTCCGGGAACTCGATGTTCTCCAGCAGCACCTGGAAAGATTCGTTTCCGATTGTGTCGCCGGTCTGGGCCAGCTTGAATCCGATTACAGCGCCGATGTCGCCTGCCGAGAGGGTATCTATAGCTTCCTGCTTGTTGGCATGCATCCTGAAGAGCCGGGTTATCCGCTCCCTCTTTCCTTTGCTTATATTCATTACAGCAGTGCCGTTTGATATGCTTCCGGAATACATTCTGATGAAGCACAGACTTCCTGCTGCCGGGTCGTTCTGAATCTTGAACACCAGTCCCAAGGGTCTGCCTGACGGGTTGCAGGGCACTTCCACCTGATCCCCTTTCTTTGCATGGACACCGATTGCAGGGGGCATCTCGTCAGGGGCAGGAAGATAGTCCACTACGCCGTCCAGAAGACACTGCACTCCAGTATTCTTGAGAGATGATCCTACAAATACAGGGAGCAGATTTCCATCCAGTGTTGCCTTGCGGATAGTAGCTTTTATCATATCCAGAGGAATCTCTTCCCCGTGCAGAAATATTGTCCAGAAGGGTGTCCCGCCACTGGGATGCCAGCTCTTTCCGCTCATCAGCAATATCGGAGGTGGTCATGGTCACTCCTTTATCTGCCTGGTCGAACCGAATCTCCTTCTGGTTCAGAATATCGATGACTCCTTCGAACTCATTCTCTGCTCCGATTGGGAGGAAAAGTGGTGCCGGGTTTGCTCCCAACTTCTCTTTTATCTCATCCACCACTGCAAAGAAGTTGGCTCCCATCCGGTCCATCTTGTTTACAAATGCAATCCGTGGAACCTTATACTTTTCTGCCTGCTTCCATACAGTCTCGGACTGGGGCTCAACGCCGCCCACTGCACAGAATATGGCAACACCGCCGTCCAGAACTCTCAGGGACCGCTCAACCTCGGCAGTGAAATCCACATGGCCCGGAGTGTCGATGATATTGATCTGATGATCCCGCCAATAGCAGGTGGTGGCTGCCGAAGTGATTGTGATACCCCGGTCCTGCTCCTGTTCCATCCAGTCCATGGTGGCTTCGCCGTTGTCGACTTCGCCTATCTTGTGGTTCTCTCCGGTGTAGAAAAGGATTCGTTCTGTGGTTGTTGTCTTGCCGGCATCAATATGTGCCATGATGCCGATGTTGCGCATATTCTTAAGCGACATAAAATCTCCAGTTATATGTTCAGGTCTTTCTCGTGGAGCACAACTCCGCCTGCCACAAGCTTCTTCTGAAGATCCTTCACATCAATTTCAGGAATGTTGTCGAAGCATGCTGCCGCAATACCTGCTGCCTCTCCGGTGACTGCACAGGCCGGGATGACCCGGGATGCATCCCACATATGCTCGGTTACAGATATGTTTCTTCCTGCAGTGAGAAGGTTTTTGACCTCTTTATTGTAAAGTGTCCTGAATGGTGTCTCGTAGACAGGGCCCCGTTTCTTCCAGTTGCTGAACATACCGATGGAATCGTCGAAATATTTGTGCTCATCAGCTACATCATAAGTGTACTCTCCCACAATCTTCCTTGTCATGCGGATCTGCGGAATGGTTGCAATAAGGGTAGGTACATGGTTCGGGTCGCTCTTCCGCTTGAATATTATGTCACGCAGGGTCTGCTCGTGGGACAGCTGCATCATCTCTGAAAGCTCAAAGCCGCTTAATCCTGTGAACCGTCTGTCGATAAGAGGCTTTTTCTCGTTTCCTGTCTTTTCCTCGTCAGGAATATCGGCTGCTCCGATCTGATTCAATTTATGCCAGTTGTTAAGAATGGAGAAATACCATGCAGCCAGCACGTTTCCTGCCTTGAATGTATCTTCCGGTACCTTTGCAAAGTGCACTATATCGGCATCGCCGGTGGCATCGATAATATTTTTGAACTTTATAGCAAAACGGCCGCTCTTGTTCTGGGCAATTACAGCCTCGATACGGTCAGCATCCCGCTTTACATCGCAGATTTCTGTTCCATAGAGAATCCGTACGCCGTTCTGGTTAAGGAGCTTCTCCGATTCCAGTGCGAAAAGGGAAGCATTGTACTGGACCTCGAACCGCTTGCCGTCCCGCTTCTCCTCGAAGGTTCCGTTCTCCAGCCATGCCTTGGGGTATCGGCTTTCCACAAGATGTTTTATAGAGAGCATGAACAGCTCCTGGCAGATACCGAAGGAAACCTGATGTCCCATACCGTCATCTATAGGAAGGTAGATGGCAATAAGGCCAGATGTAGCAAGTCCGCCCAGGATCCAAGATCTCTCTATCAATGTGACCTTGGCTCCAGCTCTGGCTGCTGCCAGTGCAGCCGCAATTCCTGCTATTCCACCGCCTGCTACCAGAACATCACATTCCTCTACAACAGGGGTATCGAAACTCTCATGAATAATTTCCATAGTATACTCGCTCCTTGGATACAGTAATCCATTATAATTATATTGTGTTCAAAAAGAAATAGGGAAAACCCTCAGAAAAACCAAAAATATATACATTTTTTCTATCTTCACAATTTAAAGAAGTTATGGTTATAATGTAAAAAGAGAAAAACGAGGAGGACGTTTTGAGAAAATTCTTATTAGTTTGTTTGATTGCTCTTCTTGCAGTCAGTGCATTTGCCGGTGGATCCGGAGAAAAGGCTGCCAAATCTGATATGCCTAAGGAGATCACAGTAGCTATTCCTGCACTGCCAGCAACAATGGAGCCAGGAAAAGAGGTTCTGGTGTCAATGTACCGCGTATTCATGAACGTATACGACAACCTCATTGTCACCGACTATGAGAACAACACCGGTATGATCCCATGCCTGGCAGAGTCCTGGAAACAGATTGACTCCCAGACCCTTGAGGTTTACCTGAGAAAAGGTGTTAAGTTCCACAACGGAACAGACTTCAACGCTGACGACGTTCTGGTTACATTCAGCCAGGAAAGGCTTTTTGGCGACAAGCCGGCTGTAGGTGTAAAGGACAAGAACTGGTCTGCTTTTAAAGAGGTTCAGAAGATTGACGACTACACAGTACGGTTCATCACAAAGAAACCGGACCCGACAATGGTTCAGATCCTGTCACTCCCTTGCTACTCAATCATCAGCGGCGAGGATTTCAAGGCGACACCATTCGTAGATTGGCAGTTCAAGCCAGTTGGAACAGGTCCTTATAAAATCGTAGATTTCGATGCAGAAGACCACCTGATCGTAGAGAAGAACCCAGAATACTGGGGAGGCGAGCCAGCATTCGACAAGATCACATTCAAGGTTGTCAAGGAGATTGCAGCTAGAATCGCAGGACTCCAGTCCGGAGATTATCAGGTTATCTGCGACGTTCCTACCGACTTCCATGCAACAGTTAATGCAGACTCTCGGACAGAGATCGTAGGTGGACCTATCGCAGTTGCAAGAACTATCTATATGAACATGCATAAGCCATACATGGACATTCACCTGAGAAAGGCTCTCTGCTATTCCATCGACCGGGATGCACTGGTTAAGGATCTCTGGAACAACATGGTTGACGTTCCACACGGAATCCAGTATGAGAACTTCGGTGAAATGTATGTAAAAGAGCATCCAGCTCCAAAATATGATCCTGAAGAGGCTAAGAAAGAGCTTGCTCAGTCCGAATATGTAAAGATGGGATCTCCTGACCTGGTATTCAGAATCATGAGAGACTACTACCCAGGAGAGGTTGACACATCCCAGGCTTGTGTTGAGATGTGGAAGAAAGTTGGAATCAACGTAAAGATCGAAGTATGCGAGAACCAGCAGCAGGTCAACGCTACCGATGCCAACAAGATCAGAACTCTTGACCTTAGAAACACAATGCATAACACACTGTTCCCAGACCCAGTAGGCGGTCTTTGGAGAACATTCAAGCCATCTTATGATGCAACACGGTATTACAACTGGGATTCCAGAAAGTTCGCTGAGTACGGCGAAATCCTGAGCACCAGCATCGATCCTGCAGAAAGAAAGGCAGCTGTAAAGGCTATGCTTATCGAATGGGACGAGAACCCACCGGCAGTTATGCTGTACAACACTCCTATGTTCTATGGAAAAGCTAAGAACATCAAGTGGAAGTCATATCCTTGCTACTTCATGGACTTCGGCCCACGGAATGTAAAGAAGTGATTTAGAGCACAAGTAATTGTGAATCGGGGGAACAGAACAATCTGTTCCCCTTTTTTATATATAAATAGGTGATTATTTTCCTTGCGGGAACTCTCCTTTGGGTATAAAATAAAAGTTAGAGGATTTAACTAATTATGGAAAACAATCTTGCACATCTTCGTTTTGTTATCGCTTATAACACCTCTGGCATGGTAGGGGCCAAAAAATCGGTTGAAGAAATAATAGATATCTGCAAGTACTCAGGCTTCTACGGTCTTGAGGGTGATGATGAAGGCATTTTTGCTGGGAAGTCTGTGGACGAGCTTGCCAAGATGGGCGACCAGTTCAAGGCTGCCGGTCTTTCTATAGATACCTTCCATCTGCCCTATAAGGATCCAGTGCTGGATGATATAGCCACCTTGTACGAGGTGGACCGCAAAAAGATGGTGGACAGGATGAAGTATTGGATGGAAAGGGCAGCAGCTGTGGGAAGCACAATCGGTATCCTGCATCCTACTACAAGGAAAGGCTACAATGTGGATATCGAAGGGCTGGACCGGATATGTGCCCAGGCAGGCAAGACACTGCAGGAGCTTTTAAAGTTCGGCGAGCAGTTTGGTTTCAAGATTGCCCTTGAGAATATGCTGCCATATTCCGGTGGGCGGCTGGGGTGCAAGAACGAGCATATGACCCGGCTGTACGAAGAGAACAAGCACCCCAACCTGGGCTTCTGCCTGGATACCGGCCACTCATTGGTTGCACATGGTCCCAATGCCATGAGCTGCTACGAGGCTATGAAGGATCACCTGATTGCCTTCCATATGCAGGACAACGCCGGAGACAAGGATTCCCACCTGCAGCCAGGCAAGGGAAACTACTTCTGGAAGGATCTGTTCACCAGGCTTAACAAGACCGGCTTTACAGGCAATGTATGTGTGGAGGCACCGCCTTTCACATTCGGACCGGATTATTCGAAAGAAGCATGGAAAAATATGTTTGCCGAGCTGAACGGGCTGGTGGAGAAAAGTTTGCAATAATTAATAATTTGAGAGATAAAAGGAGAGAAAAATGAAAAGAATTTTACTGACCTGCTTGATGCTGTTTGTTGCATTGAGCCTGTTTGCAGGCGGAAGCGGCGAGAAAAAAGGCAAAGCTGTTGAAGAGATAGTTATTGCAGTTCCTGCTCTTCCTGCAACAATGGAGCCTGGTGATATTTCCAACCAGACTGTAGCAATGTATAAGGTATTCATGAATATGTATGATACCCTTATCAAGATTGATTATAAAAACAATACAGGTACCGAACCAGGTCTTGCAGAGTCCTGGAAGCGGATCGACGACACCACCCTTGAGCTTTACCTCCGCAAGGGAGCTAAGTTCCATGACGGAACAGAGTTCACAGCAGACGATGTAGTTGCTCTGTTCGGACCAAGAAGACCTTTCTCTGCAGATTCCATCATGGGAAAGGATAAGAACTTCCCTAACTTCAAGGAAGTTCAGAAGATTGATGATTACACAGTAAGAATCATCACAAAGAAACCGGATCCGGCAGTAGAGCAGATTCTTTCTCTTCCTTCTTACTCCATCATCAGTGGAAAAGCATTCAATGCACAGGATTTCAAGGAATGGCAGTTCAAGCCTATCGGAACAGGTCCTTATAAGATTGTTGAGTTTGTAGATGCAGAGCAGCTGGTACTTGAGGCTAACCAGGATTACTGGGGAGGCAAGCCTGCTTACAAGAAGATCACATTCAAGGTTGTTCCGGAGGTTGCAGCCAGAATCGCCGGTCTTTCTGCAGGGGACTTCAACATCATCACCGATGTTCCACCTGACATGTTCTCAACTGTATCTGCAAGCCCGGATGTTGAGATTGTCGGCGGCGCTATCACCACAGCAAGAACAATCTACTACAACATGCACAAGCCATACATGGATCTTCACCTGAGACATGCTATGACATATGCTATCGACAGAGAGCTTCTGGTTAAGACCCTGTGGAACGGTATGGTAGAAGTTCCAAACGGAATCCAGTGGCCGGTATATGGCGATATGTACATCAAAGAGCATCCTAAGGCTCTCTATGATGTAGAGCTTGCAAAGAAAGAGCTGGCACAGTCTGAATATGTGAAGATGGGTTCACCGGTGATGGTTTACAGAGTTCTGAAAGACTATTACACAGGCGAGCTTGACACAGCACAGGCTTGTATCGAGATGTGGAAGAAGATTGGAATCAACGTAGAGATTCAGGTATGTGAGAACTGGGCACAGGTAAATGCACAGGATGCCAACGGAATCAGAACCTACGACATGAGAAACACATCCCATAACGGACTGTTCCCAGACCCGGTATCAGGTCTCTGGAGAACATATAAGCCAAGCTACGATGCAACAAAGTGGAACAACTGGAATGCTCCTGACTTCCACGAACAGGGAGGAATCCTGGAATCTTCAACTGACCCAGCAGTACGCCGGGCAGCATTTAAGAAGATGCTTGAGATCTGGGATGCAAACCCACCGGCAGTTATGCTTTACAGCAACGCTGTATTCTTCGGAAAGCAGAAAAATGTAGATTGGGCACCATACGGATGTCAGTTCATGGACTTTGGACCGGACAACGTAAAGGCAAAATAATTGAATATTACAAGGCGGGAATAAATTGCTTCATGTTAAAAATCTGAAAGTTGATTTCGAGGTGGACGGACGGAGAATCCGTATACTTCATGGAGTTGACTTGGATCTTGAAGAAGGTGAGACTCTCGGCCTGGTAGGGGAGAGCGGGTGTGGAAAAAGCGTCACCTGCTCTGCCATCCTCCGTATCCTTGCCGATAACGCTACTGTTACCGGCGAGGTCATGTATGACGGGACTGACCTTCTGAAACTGCCTGCATCTAAGATGGAGCAGATCCGGGGAAAGGATATCACAATGATCTTCCAGGATCCTGTGGTTTATATGAACCCGGTGAAGACTATCGGCAACCAGATTACCGAGGTTATCCATCTTCATGAGAAATGCTCCCAGGCAGAGGCTGATAAGAAAGCTGTCGACCTTCTGACCCAGGTGGGCATTCCACATCCGGAGACACGGCTTAAATACTATCCGCACCAGCTGTCGGGCGGTCTGTGCCAGAGAGTCATGATTGCCATGGCATTGGCCTGCAAGCCTAAGCTGCTTATGGCGGACGAGCCTACCACAGCACTGGATGTTACAGTACAGGCTCAGATTCTGGATCTTCTCCGGGGACTTAACAAGAAACTGGGTATGGCCACAATCCTGGTTACCCATGACCTGGGCGTAATTGCAGAGAATGTAAAGCGCGTAATGGTTATGTATGCAGGTGTGGTAGTAGAGGAAGGGCCTGTTGATATCATCTTCAAGAAGCCTGCTCATCCTTATACAGAGGGGCTTTTGAATTCCCTGCCTAAGATGGACGGACAGGAAGGGGACCTGATTCCTATAGAGGGTTCTGTTCCTGCACCTGACAAGCGGCCTCAGGGCTGCTGCTTCGGTCCCCGGTGCAAGTATATGACTGATGAATGCCTTAAAGGGCAACCGAAACTTACCACAATCAATGGAACACACAGATGTGCCTGCTTCCATCCGGTGAACGGAACATTTGGAGGCCAGGAATGAGAGAAAAACTTGTAGAAGCCAAGGGGCTGTACAAGCAGTATGCCCTTAAGTCGGACAAGCTGTTTGCAAAGCGGCGTTATCTTAAGGCTGTTGACGGTGTCACCTTTGATATTTACAAAGGTGAGTTCTTCGGAGTAGTAGGAGAGAGCGGCTGCGGTAAATCCACAACTGCCAAGCTTATCCTGGATATGGAGCATCCTACAAAGGGAACTGTCCTCTTCAAAGGACGGGATATGTCGACACTGAAGCCTAAGGAATGGAGAGCTATCCGTCTGGATATGCAGATGATTTTCCAGGACCCACTGGGAGCTCTTGACCCTTATATGTGTGTCGGAAAGCAGATTATGGAGCCGCTGGAGATCCACAATATAGGCGATCCAAAGGACCGCAAGCAGATGGTGCTGGATATGCTGGCAGCAGTTAGCCTTAAGCCTATTTTCTACGACCGGTATCCCCACGAGCTTTCGGGTGGACAGAGACAGAGAATAGTGCTTGCCAGAGCTTTGATTGTAAAGCCTCAGCTTCTGGTCTGCGACGAACCTATATCCGCTCTGGATGTATCTATCCAGGCCCAGGTTGTAAACCTGTTCAAGCGGATTCATAAAGAATTAAACCTGACATTTATGTTCATAAGTCACGACCTGCGGATTGTAAAGCATGTGTGTGACAGAATAATAGTTATGTACCTTGGAAGAGTGGTGGAGGAGGCAGAGAGCGACGAGCTGTTTGTAAACACACTCCATCCATATTCCCAGGCGCTGATTTCTGCAGTACCATCACTGACCCCGGATGCCCAGGCAAAGCGGATTATGCTGCATGGGGATCCACCGAACCCTATTGACCTGCCTAAGGGATGCCGGTTTGCTTCCAGGTGCTCAAAATGTACACCCCGGTGCCTTGAGTCGGAGCCGGAGCTGGTGGATGTAGGCAATGGACACAAGGTTGCCTGTTTCCTGGTTACAGGAAAGGAAGGAATAAATGCACGTTAAATACTTTTTAGTTAAAACCCTGAGGGCTTTCATCACCACATTCCTTCTTGTTGTATTTGTATTCTTTGTTCTTAGAATAACTGGTGACCCTGCTCAGGCAATGCTGCCTGATGATGCTACCGAAGAGGACTATATCGAATTCAGACAGCTGTGGGGACTGGACAAGCCGCTTATGGAGCAGTTCTATGTTTACTGCAAAAACTTCCTCCATGGGGATTTCGGCCAGTCGTACAAGGATGGAAGGGATGTGTTCGAAATCATAAGCCAGCGTCTGCCCAAGTCGGTATGGCTTATGGGAATGTCCATCATCTTCTCCATTGTGGTGGGCCTGCCGCTGGGTATATACGCGGCCCTGCACAGGAACTCCTTCGGAGACCGGTTCATCATGGGAACGGCGGTGTTCGGCTTCTCTATGCCGAACTTCTTCCTGGGTATCATGTTCATACTGATATTCTCCATGAAGCTCCACTGGCTCCCAAGCGCTGGAAGTGACACCTGGCTCCATCTTCTTATGCCTATGATCACCATAGGTATGACCAGAATGGGTTCCTACGCACGGTATACCCGGTCTGCAATGCTGAATGTGCTT
>Ga0265301_10007240_pt1 | contig 10434 bp, 8 predicted proteins | sample AusTroGonzalo_MG_2_FD_193488 | JGI IMG/M metagenome (GOLD analysis project Ga0265301, IMG submission 193488) | Bovine rumen microbial communities from tropical cattle in Woodstock, Queensland, Australia - Gonzalo_04 | ecosystem: Host-associated > Mammals > Digestive system > Stomach > Rumen ...
TTCCTGAGTACCCAGAATCAAGCTGATCTTCGAGCCACCAGCACTTCATGATGTTCTTTTTCAGTTCCGTAAGCTCTTTAGCATATTCCAAGTCCGACATGGATAAACCCTGATCGGCCTTCTGTTCCAACTCCATCAGCTCATTACATGCAAGTTTGTACAGTTTATGCATAACTGCACCTCCTTATTAGCTGCCGGAGGCAGGTGTAACGGGATTCGCTACTGTATATGCCGGGATGGGGTACGGAGCTACTCTATTCACGATATACTGCGTCTGAGCAGTATTATCAGCGATAAGCTGAGCAGTCTGTGCTGCCTGAGATGCTGCAAGGTTCTGCATGTTCACCTGGTTCTGCAGCGCAACGCTCTGAGCCTTCAAATTGTCAATCTCCTGCTGGCACATCTTGTCGAGGATGGCCTGTGTCTGCTGCTGGATTGCAAGACGAGTCGCGGCACCTTCCTGCTGAACTACGTTTTGTGTGCCAATTGTGGCTAATCTGTTTTCACAACAGCAATTTGAGAACTGCTGCTGCATAGAAAATGCGTTCTGCATATCAGCGATCTGGTTCGCATTCAGTTGCTGCGCAATACCGGCAAAACCGGAAGCCACCGCGTTCTGGATGTCACCAAGTCCACTCATGAGTGACGCCTGATCAAAGCCTCTCTGCACAGCACCGTCTGCGTTTGCGACAACGTTTCCGCCGCCGAAGCCATTGCCCCAGCCACCAAGAAGGATGAAGAGAAGGATGATCCACCAGCCATCATTTCCGAATGCATTACCGCCCATAAATCCGTTACCGCCGGTAGGTCCAACGAGCATTGTTGCGGGGATGCCATTGCCTGTTGATTCTGCGAGTGCCATATTTATGCACCTCCAAATTATATTTTTCTTCCACTATGCGCATCTTGTGGTTGAAATTAATGTAAAAGCTTTTGCAGTTCGTTAGCCATCTGAACTGCTTTGTTATATTGTTCCTGCGAGATCTGACCAGAGTTCAGCATTTGCTGGATCTGCTGTCTGGGATCTCCGTTGAAGGTGTTCTTAAACTGCTGGAACCTCGTCAAAACGTTCTGCATGTTTCCGGGAAGTGCAGATCTACCACCGAGCAGATTAAACAGCGGATTCATTCAATACTCCTTTCATCTCATTGACAAACCGATCAAATTCTTCGCGGGTGACATAGTCCGTATGTTCAAGTACAGAATTCTGTACTCGTTCTGTGTAGTCGAAGGTTCTAAGCGGCATCGGCATACCGGAGGCGTCTGTGCTCTTGATATAGAAACACTGATTCTCACTATCCATGAGCAGTACACTCTGACCGGCACCTACCAAATATGACTTGGCACCAGCTTCACCCTGAACCCATAGGATCCCAGACTGCTGCGGTGTTGCCGGAGTCGTATACGGCACATAATTTGGTACCTGCTGAGGTGGATAAGGTCCGCTGTTATTGTTCTGCAAATAAGGCCATCCTGCCATTTTTACTCCTTCCAGTAATAGATCGGTGATTCATTCCCTGAGTCCCATGTGTCATAGTAATTTCCGTCTTTTACAGCCACTACGTGCGATCCGGTACCTAAGATGTAATTACCTGTCGGGTAATTTTCACAGAAGTTTCTGATCGTGTAGCAGTCATCCGGACAGGTGTCTTCTACGACGCCGCGCTTCCATCCTTTATCCTTTAAGTACTTGCCCCAGACCGCGTTGCTGCTCGGCATGTCACACATCATGTACCCGTAGGCAGCAAGCTCGGAATAAATCTTCTCCCAGGTGCTGTTCTCCGCGATCACAATAGCGCGGATCACGCAGTCTCCAACACGGGCATTCTTAGGATTCGGATTACATTGTACAAACATTCTTATACCTTTTCTATTGATTCCTTATCTGCCCAGCCTTCATAAGCGTAGGACCAGATGTAATATGGATGTGATCCGTTGACGATATTGGTGATCTCGCCGAGGAATTCCTTCACTTTAATCCCTTTAGAGGCAGCATACGAAGATCCATACAGTATCCCTCCACGGAAGACGACCGTGTCGCCTTTCTCATAGGCAATCACTGGGTCTTTACGTGTCATCGCCGCCTTTGGAACCCAGGCGAACTTATTGATAATCCGGACGAAATAGAAGTTCTCTGTCTCATCGCAATAATCCACGAGGTTATCAACACCGATGCGCGGATGGCCCATGTAGATGTTCGATGCAGCTGCGACAGGATCACGATACACCCAGGTTGCCTTCGTGCACTTAAGCACGTACTTCGGCGTCATGCTGTGCTGCCGCGGATCCTGTGCCTCTACCACGATGACCACATGGCCATCCTTCAGGAGGATATCGCCCACATGCAGCAGATCCGGATGCCTGGTGTACTCTTCGCCAGCGAACTTGATGAACTTGCCGTACTTCATGATGTACTCATCCCAGTACGCCGTCCTCAGGTTATTCCAGAAGTCATGATAGCCGGCAACGATGATACATGCGCAGGTACCAGCGGAGCAGTCCGTCTCACAGGGTACGCTGATAAGATCAATGTTGCCGGTCTGCATGAGCTGCTCATAGAACGTAAGACGCTGAGACTGATCATACCCGATGTTATTGTTTCTGCACATCTGAATGCCGGCCTGACCAATGTTCCATGCCACCATCGGATCTTCAGCGCGGTACACTGCTTTCCATACCTTCGGGTCCCATGTCAGGTACGGGACGATCGATACCTCAGATCCGGTCTGATCGCCGGCCTGGGATTTACCTTCCCAACCAAGCCGGCCAGCTTCATCATGATTACAAGATGCTAAGTAAATCATATTTTGCCTTTCTTTACGTTATAAGATCAATGATATCCTCTATCTCTGAAGTTGTAATGAATGACGACGGGGATATCGTGAGCACCGGCTCGTCATCCTCATAGAAAATAATGCCTTCATCCGGATCTACCTCTATGCTTTTTTCTGTAGCAATTCCTTTGTCATTGATTACCTGGAAACCGCCTTCAGCTACAATCTTCCACCCAAATTGGGCCTCGTCTACGGCATCAGAAACCTTTCCAAACGCAACAGACAGCTTGTCACCGTTGACATTTGTAATGCCGTCAATAAATACCGCGCCGCCGCGAAGACGTGCTTCCTTGCTTGCTTTATCTGACGCTGTATATGCATCCCACGCATAAGCTATGGCAATGACTGGTTCATTACTTCCTGTAGGAAGCTCATATGGGCCAATGACAGTTGTTTGTGTATAACCGGTAGGATCATCCACATCCGGGGTAATCCATGCTTCAGGATATGAACGATCAGAACTGTAGAAGTAACTGATTCCAAGGTGCTTCTCGTTCTGTGCTCCAAGTGATGCGATGGAGTACGCTATATAGGCATTAAAGTACGTTCCGTTCGGATCTGCATTTCCTTCTTCGTCACACCGTTCCAGGCTGAGCATACGGATTGCAGGATCAAGATACCTGTATGCAATAAACGTATTGGAGTACTTCGTGCTGCTCTGACCGCGTGAGTCTGTAACAACGATCTTTACGCAAATATTCGCGGCTTCCGAAGACATGAATACAGTATTCGGCAGCGTTGCAAGAGCGGCAGGTGATCCGGAGCTTACACTCGTGCCTCCAATGTCAACGTATGCACCGGTGCTCGCATTGTGGATTGTGTAACATGCTGTAGATGATGCGATCGTAGCGCCGGCCTGTGGAGTGGCTGTCCATGTCGCCGTTGCGCTGGACTTTCCACCAACGAATGCATTGCCCTGAAGGTTTGAGTACGCCAGCGTGATATCACCGATCTCTGGACCCATGTGAGTCACATCAAACGTGCATGTGAAGTTTTCGGAATCAGATCCTACAAGCGTTGATGTGCTGGACGTCGAGTACGTATTAAGGACTGCAGTCAGTGTAAGAGACGTTCCGCTCGGTGCGTACGATGCTATGTCTACAGGTACCATAGGCCACGTGGATGACATTGCATTCCCTGTGCCGGTAAGCATAGGACCTGTGTGCAGAACAGTATCGCCGTACTTCCAGACCACCTGGTAATACGCACCGGACTGAGAAGCTGCCCAGCCTACGGTATGACTGTTTGATCCATTCAGCGTGAGGTTTGGACAGGAAGAGATCTCAGCAATCGATCTGGTAGTAGCAAGAGCTTTCGTACCATTGACATAGATCTTGCCCATGTTCGTCTGGTTCGGGTTTGTCTGCCTGTACGTGGCTTCGCATTTCAGCGTTTTTGAGCCGTCTGTATTGTGCGGTACAGTTTTCGTACCGTGATAAAGTACGAGCGGATTTGACAAAGATTTGCCGGTCATAGATACGGTTCCGATATTCGGTGTATCAATTACCGTTGTCTCGTCGATCTTAACTGTTACCTCATTGTTCAGCGTATAATTCCATGCACTTTCAATATTTGGCCAGATCTCAAACCAGTACTCGATAAGAGATGTATTGTTCGCGGAATTTGGCGTTTGCTTCAGACGGATCTGCCCTGAGTAATACTCAGGATGCGTACCGCCAGTTGCTTGCGTAGGCCCGATTGTATATGTGTATTCAGCCATTATAGCCTCCTTACTCTATCCGGAAATGGGTTACACCGCCGATGACTACTTCCTTGAACATAAGCCCGACAATGTTTGCATAGTCTGTTGCGAAGAGACGGTTCACTGTGAATTCATCACCCATCGTAGCCGAACCGTTAAAGTTTGCTACGCATCTCCACGATGCGCTTTCGAAGAAGCCGAGGTATCCTCTTGCTGTACAGCGAAGCAGCGCACCGCCCTTCGTTACGATATAGTCACCTTCTTCCGGGTATCCGTCCGGGAATTGCGATGCAAAGAGCTGTACTTCACCAAAGGATGCCGGGTGATATACGCCTTCAGGATCATAGCCTTCCGGATATAGCGCTTTATTATCATACGTCCAGTAAACGATCTTGTTCCCGTCCGCGCCTTTAAGGGAAGGTGTGGTGTAGTTCGTACCGTCCCCGAAATAGAACGTGATGGACTTATCCGCATTTACGTACACTTCTGAGATCGTGGGACCGTTGCCAGCCCATACACCGGAGTCGATCCACTGGTTCGTTTCGTTGTCGTACACGTACCAGTGACCATTTTCACCGATATACGGGGCCTCGCCGTCACGCCCCTGGATGCCGTCATTTAATACATTAACATTAACAAGCATTATTCATCATCCTCCTCGAACAATGTACCGTTCATCACGAGCTTAACAATGTTCGTTTCTGGCACCGCATTATTGCCTTCCAACGTGATCCGTGTATCCATGTAAAACTCATGGTCTTCAAGGAACTTTGCCGTTTCCTCTTCTGTCCATGGGATCAGGTACCGGTCCCTCGCTGCGTCATATGTTACATCTGTCGGGTATGTCTTCAGCAGGTACGGTTCACTGTCTTCTGATCGCTCTTGTCTGAACAAAAATTCGATTGTGGATATATCATCATTCTTGACAAGGTTAAACCGGACCTGCATCGTCGGTGTCGTTCTTCTCTTCATTATCTCACCTCTTTGTCTCGATTATAGGGAGAAGGGGAGGTAAAGTACACCCCCCCTAAATTTGAGGTAAAACCTCACTTTTTGTGCCAGGGAGCCTTGTTCAGGTTCTTGTATTCGTAATTCAGCAGGAACAATACGTCCTTCTGATCAGGCGTCAGCGGCAGGGAATCAATGTAGGCGATGATCTCCGCCTGTTTTGTACCGTTGTCAGCTCTGCCGTCTCCGTTTGCATCAATGCCCTTCGCATTGTCTACGAAGTCCAGATAGTCCTTATAGGTCTGCACCTCGATACCGGACTGCTTCACGGTTGAGATGTAGGTCTGGTTCTGTTTCCTGGTGAGCTGCATCTGTACAAGGTTCTGCTCGCCCTTTGCTCCGGTATGCCACGGTACCACGCCCAGGTCACCGTCAGGATATTCCTTTCTGTAGAGCAGATCCTTCTGTGCATCCGTAAGTTTGTACGAATCGATGAGCTGTGCAACAGCAATCTGCTTCGTGCCATTGTCCGCTTTACCGTCACCGTTCGCGTCTACGCCTACGGCATATTCCAGGTTCTCGCGGTAATCGGAGTAGGTGTCAGGGTCAATGCCGCTCGGATAGATCTTCTCGTAGTATGACTTGAACGCATTGCTGTCTGCCAGGAATGCATCCGGATGCTCTCCGGCGTATGCCCACCATGCAGCTCTTTCTTCAGACTGTTCTTCGGCATTGTCAATTCCAAGGATTGTCATGATTTTGTTCAGCACTTCGGCATTCTCTTCTTCGCTCACGTTGTCCGAGGCGTGCTTCCTGTAGTAGTTGATTATGTTGTTGTCAAGGTTTCCGCTGTTGTCGAGGCCGTTGCTGATCATCTGTCCGTAGATGTACGTCGCTCTCGGCGTATTGTCATTCTGTACCGCCTTTACGAACTGCTCGTAACCTACTTCTGCTTTGTCAGCAGCCGTCTGGAATTTCCACGATCCGAACTCTGTGTCTATGCCGTACTGCGGCAGGACATCGCCTACCATGGTGTTCCAGATAGCTATGGCGTCTCTCATGATGTTGGACATCGGCAGGCCAGTCACCGAACTTATCGCGCTCAGGCCGGACATGAATGCCCTATGTACCTTCTGCACTTTCAGGTCATCACTGTTGATAAGCTGGTATACCTGCTTTGCGAGATCGATTACCCTGGTGTACATCGCGAGGTCAGAACGGCTTTCGCTTCCGTAGATCGCGTAGTCCGTGATGTTGTTCAGGAACGGCATCATATTTGTCGGGATCATGTTCTCAAGAAGGTTCTCTTCAAACTTCTCCTTCATCTTTTCCAGCCAGGTCTTGTAGTCATCGTCATCTCTGGATGCGTCAATCGGCGCCGTCACCAGTGCGTTCACCGCCTGGGTTAACGTGAATACAAGAACAGAGGATGCTATCTTCTTCCAGTTCTTGGATCTCGCATAACTTATCCCATGCTCCTGTGCGTCTCTGACAAACTCGTCATGCCGTCTCAGAAGCGCGTTATAGCTCGTCATCGGCTCAGACATAAATGCTGATGTCATCCTGTGCCAGAACCTGTCGGATCTCATCCACTGTGACTTTGTAAGCACTGAGTCTACTACCTGCGTCCGTGCGATGATCTCGTCGAACTTCTGTGCAGCGTAGTCAACTGCTGCCTTTCCGGTCAGGCCCTTTGCTTTCGCTTCGAGCTTGCATCCGTGCCACAGCGTGGTCCAGGTGAACTGGTCACCTTTCTCCGCCAGCACCATGGTCTTCTCTGTTGCTCTGTCAGCGAAGCTCTCGTCCTTCAAGATCTCTCTCTGAAGAGGCATTGAGATATCCACATCGAAGTATCCCATGCCCTTCCACCGTCCGAACGAGCTGTTCTCTACCATCTCTTCGTACTCAGATTTGTAAGTGCCCGGCGTCATGGGCCGCACATACTTCGGGTTCAGCAGCTCAAACGCTCTCGTGATGGAGAACGGCTGCTGTACTGCCACGCGGATGTTACCGGCAACAGCTACACGGTTCACCATCCGGAGACCGCTGAATGCCCACGATTCTGACAGCCCGCTGGACCTCTGTCCGTTGATGGATTCCAGGAGTCTTCTGATGTACTCGTCAGCCGGATTGCTTCTCTCGGCACCGTACGCTTTCCTGATCGCGTCCTTTACGGATCTCTCCGGAAGGCCCTGCTCCAGGTCCTGTGCCTCGCGGTAATTGAACCACTTGATCGCGTCAATCACAGGCAGCGCCCAGGAATTGTATACTGCCATCTCGCTCATATGATCAGAGAAGGTCTTAAAGATATCACCGATGATTACCGCGTTGTTGGCATTGTCCACACGTTCTTTTGTGAAGCTCTTGTTCAGTAGCGCATATATATTTGCTCTCTTCTGTTGTGCTTCGTACTCAGATCCCTGCTTAATAGTCTTGATCGGGTAGTAGTTCTGGATGTTGCCAAACGCATGATACCCGAAACGCTTCATGGAGATCTCATTGCCCCACTCCGCACCGATCCTGTCCATAAACTCCTGCATGCTATCCGCTACTTCTTTCTGACGCGGCGTAAGCAGGTCAAGCATCTTCTGGACTTCTTCGGACGAGATCATGGTGTTCTCAAATGTCCTCGTCTTCTTCCGCCCGGCCTTTCCATAAGTCAGGTCATCAAGCCGGATACCGCCGCCTTCGACAATGTGTCTGCGGGCATCGGCATCTTTCATCAGGCAGTACAGCTCCTGGATATACGATGTCGGTATATTGTACTTGTTGCCGTTGATTGTTACTTCGTGCATTTCGTTCCGCCAGTCGTTGATCTCTTCCTTGGTATAGGCAGTCTCAACGAAGTCGAGGATGTCCTGCACGTTTCTCGCTTCCTTTTTCTGTCCGTTCAGCAGCCCTTTGTACACTGTCCTGCCGGCGTCTCCGAATCTGTCGAATACCGTCACGGGCTGTGCGTAGTCCCAGCCGAGCGTCTTATATACTTTCGCTCCGATTGTCGAGCGCTCTCTGTTGAACAGCGGCTGCAGATGGTCAATAGTCGCCGCGCCGAGATCCGCCACATTCGTCGCCATGTTTGTGTACATCCGTCCGGCATTGTTTACAGCAGTTCTCAGGTTCGTGATGATCTTGTACAGGTTCTGGAGCTCTTCCACAGGCATTTTGTTAAGGACATATGTGTCCTCAGCACTGTAGTTGTTCGTCAGATGCTCCTGTGCCTGTTTGATCCATTCTTTCATGTCAGGCGAGATGTCGAGCTGTCCGTACTCCGCTTCCAGAGCTGCATTGTCAATGGACTCTGAAAGGTTCTGCAGGTCCAGACGAAGCTGCTCTCTCGTAGCGTTCGCCTTGCCCGGTCTTCTCGTGCCGTCCTTCAGGTATGTACCAAAGTCGATAGAGGACAGGAACTTCGCTGCCGGCTTTGCAAATGCTTCCGGTATGATCGTCTTTGCATTCGGATGCAGGAGACGGTCACGAAGGCCTTTCACATCATGTTCGATCCTGGATATGATCTCCCTGGACGATACCCTGTTCCGGTAATCGGTGAGCTGTGCGGACAGTTTCTCTTTGATACGGCTCTCCGCGTTCGTCCTCTCTCTGGATACTACGTTCTTCACAGCAGCCATAGATTCCAGCTTCAGAAGCTGCTTGTCGTACACGTTGATACGGTTCGCCATCTTGGTAGCTTCATCGCGGAGCTCCTTCAGATGCTTCATGTCACGCTTGCCAGGTGCGAAGCTCAGCTCCTTGATCTCGGCCCGGATCTCGTTCAGCTTCCGCTGTTCTTCGTTCATGGCCTCGATCTTTGCCTGGTAGTCGGCGATGTACTTCCGCTCGATGTCATTCTGTGCGGTCTCCAGTAAAGCGTTTGACAGCAGGGTCCGGGTGTCGAGTGCGTCAGGATCACGGTCAGAAAAACGGATGTCAGGATCGGTAGTCGGGTTCAGGTTGTCAATGTTCTTAATCTGCTCAGAGTAGAACGGAATGTATACTGTATGACCAGCGCCGCCCTGCTTGCCACCGAGATCCTTTATACCGTCATATCCGAGTGACTTTAGATAGTCAGTCATAGAATCAGGAATAGATGTCCACGCATGTGAATTTCCATTCTTGATATCGTCACGCATCCTCTCTGCGAAGAACTCAGCACTGATATTGTTCTTATCCCACATATCAGCATTGTTGCCGCGCCTCTTGTACTTGGATGCATCCTGCTCGCTGTACCACTGCTCAAAACCACGCACAAAGTCTTCTGTAACCTGGTTTACCGCGTCAAACGGGTTTGTGATGTTGAGGTACTCAGCAAACACACCTTCTTCTCTGTATTCAGGGTCAAAGTACTGAACGTCTTTCAGCCCTACAAGTTCAAGGACCTTCAGGAAATCACCTTCATTTCCGTACAGATTGCCGTCATACAGCCACGTCTCAGTAAGTGCTTTAAGAGCATTCCCACGGTTCATCTTGAGAAGGTACGGGTCCCATGCTCCTAAACCGTCCGTCCTATTCTTGTCGTAGATAATATTCCCAGAATCATTATCAAACGTCACATGCGGTGCCGCTTTCATTATCCTGTCACGTTCACTCTGAGAGAGCAGATACCACAGATCAGTGACAGAAATGCTCTTGCCTCTCCTGTTTACGCGGAACTGTGTGTTGTAGTTCTCGTATACCTCATCGTAGGCAGTCGACGTGTCTTTCTTGTCTCTTGAGTAATTCTCAGCAATCTGTCTGCTATCAGTAAAGAATGCCATAGGACCACTCGTTGCGCGGTCAGGGCGGAATACTGTTCCTACTCTGTCAGCTCGCTGTGTGCCATGATAGACAGGAAGCAGTCTCCCTTCAGCATCACGCACCTTGGAGTTTTTGAAAAACTCCTGCTGCTCAGGCGTGAGTACGTTGCCATCGGAGTCACGGTTGCTGAACTTCGGATCATTCGCTCTGTTCTGATCG
>Ga0265301_10007244_pt1 | contig 10431 bp, 8 predicted proteins | sample AusTroGonzalo_MG_2_FD_193488 | JGI IMG/M metagenome (GOLD analysis project Ga0265301, IMG submission 193488) | Bovine rumen microbial communities from tropical cattle in Woodstock, Queensland, Australia - Gonzalo_04 | ecosystem: Host-associated > Mammals > Digestive system > Stomach > Rumen ...
ACCTTTTAGGCTGAAAAAAGCTTGCTGCGCAAGGATTTTGACTTACTGCGCAACGCACGAACTACCGTACCTATGTACGCCGACGTTCGTGCGTTGCTTGTCTTCCGAACTTTTTGACAGCCTGTTCCGCGTGTCGAAAAAAGGTTTTTCGACACGCGGAGCGCCTGCCGCCGCGGCAGGCGCTTTTTGCATGCTTCTCTCTAATAGGCGCGCCGCGTCATTGCGAGGTCCGCAGGCGCCGTGGCAATCTGTCCTTGGGTGTGCCTTAATGTGAAAGCGCATCCGAAAATACAGCAAAGCGGGCGCCCATTGGGCGCCCGCCGTTACGCAGCAATCTCTTCTTCCGGCGTCTGCCTTGCAATGACGCGGTCGGCGGCAGGTTTTCTTCTGCAAAATGACATTTTACCATTGCCAAAATGCCAAATGAATGCTAATATGGTACTATGTAAAATATATATAATGAACAAATACGGTCATTTTTCGCGGTATTTTACAGAGCGCACAAACAGCAAACGGCGACAACGCTTCAAACGAACAGAGGAGGGACGCTATGTCGGACAAATCAAACGTGATCTACGGCAATCCGATCAGTAAGAAGGCACAGAAAAAGGCGGTCAAATCCAAGCGGAAATACGAGAAAAAATACGGCGATGACAGCAAGGCGAATTACAGCGTGAAAATCCTCGAAAACGCCTGCCTGCACGCGCCTCTGGGCGTGTACGATATCCGTGTGGACGAGGGCGGGGGCGATGCGGCGTTCGACCGCGAGAAGGGGATCATCGTCGGCAACATCCGCATGGGCTTCGGGCATTATCGCATTTCCATCGCGATGGCGTCCGCGGCGCACGCCTTGGGCTACACGCCGTACTGGATGGATTTGAATTCCTTCAAGACCACCACCTGCACGAAGGTCATCGGCGCGCAGAACGACCTGTACTCCATGGGCTCGCGCCTGTCGCAGAAAAGCAGGCTGTTCAACAAGCTCTACTGGGAGAAGCTCAACTACGAGGGCTTCCGCCAGCTGACCTACAATGCCTCCGACGAGAAGAACGCGGAGCTGATGGCGCCGGTCTTTGCGAACGTTCCGAAGGATATTCCCATCATCGGCACGCACGTCTGGCCGGCGCAGGCGGCGCTCCACGCGGGGATGCGGTACGTCGTCAACGCGATCCCCGACAACTGGCCGATGGCGCTGCACCTTGCCGAGGGCGGCGTGCATACGATTCAGACGCACCAGTCCTATCTCGGCTACCGCATTCTCAACGGCATGCAGAAGAAGGATGTGCTCAAGCCGATGCCGCCCGAAAGCCTGATCTACACGGGTCACTATATCGACCACGAGCTTGTGAAGGACCTCGAGGCCGACTGCGACCGCCGGCTCGCCCGCAAGAAGGCTGGAAAGCCCATGCGCTTCTTAATGACGATCGGCGGCGCGGGCGCGCAGCGCGAGCTGTTCGCGGCGGTGATCGGGCACCTCATCCCGCAGATCAAGGCGGGCAGGGCGGCGCTCTACGTCAACGTCGGCGACTACAAAACGGTCTGGGAGGAGCTCTGCGCCGGTGTTCCGGAGCTGGCGGGGCTCAGCACGACGCACTTCAACGACTGGACGGACACCGCGGCGTTCGCGGAGGCAGCGATCGACGGCGAGATCGGCGGCGTGCACGCCTTCTGGCACGAGAACATCTTCGAGGCGGTCTACTGCACGAACCTTCTCATGCGTTCGAGCGACGTGCTTCTGACCAAGCCGAGCGAGCTGGCGTTCTATCCGATCCCGAAGCTCTTCCTCAAGCGGATCGGCGGGCACGAAAAGTGGGGCGCGATCCATTCCGCGGAGATGGGCGACGGCACCTTGGAGTGCGAGGACGTGCCGCATACCCTGCAAATGGTCGATCTGTTCCTGAACGAAACGGAGCTCTTCGAGCAGATGTGTGAGCAAATCAAGGTCAACAAGACCATCGGGCTCTACGACGGCGCTTACAAGACCGTGCAGATCGCGATGGGATTAAAGAACAAATAGGAGGATACCATGAAAAGATTAACCAAAAGACAGATGCGCATCTTTGCGGTCGGTCAGCTCGGCTGGTCGACGCTCAGCGGCATCATCAGCGCGTGGCTCGTTACCTTCTACCTGCCCACGTCGGGCGATATGGCGGACGGCGCGATCCAGTACATCAAGCCGGGACTGATCATCGGCGGATTTTTGACGATTCTCGGTCTGATCACGGCGCTGTCGCGTGTCTTTGACGCGGTCACCGATCCGTGGATCGCTTCCATGTCCGACCGCAGCAAGAACAAGCGCGGCAGACGCATTCCCTTCATGCAGTACGCGGCGATCCCGCTTTCCCTCGTTACGGTGCTGCTTTTCTGCGCGCCGGTCAACGAGATCAGCTCGACCAATGTGATCTGGATCTCTGTCGTGATCGTTCTGTTCTACCTGTTTATGACGATGTACTGCACGCCCTACAACGCGCTGATCTCCGAGTTCGGCAAGACGCAGGACGACAGAATGTACATCTCCACCGCGATCTCCCTGACCTTCTTCGCGGGCACGATGCTCGCCTACACGCCGTTTGTTTTCGCGGGCGTGCTGCGCGGCATGGGCGTCAGCTTCGCGTGGAGCTACCGGCTCTGCTTCATCGTGCTGGCGGTCATCTCCTGCATCTGCATGCTGATTCCCACCTTCTGTCTGAAGGAAAAGGACTTCGTCGAAACGAAGCCGTCCGAGTCCAATATGTTCAAGTCTCTGAAGGAAACCTTCAAAAACGGCAGCTTCCGCACCTTCGCCGCCTCTGACATCATGTACTGGGTCGGTCTGACCCTGTTCCAGACCGGTCTTCCGTTCTTCGTCAAGGTCTCCATGGGTCTGGATGAATCCATGACCATGTACTTCCTCGGCGGCATGACCGTTCTGTCCGCCGTGTTCTATCCCTTCGTTCCGAAGCTCGTCAAGAAGCACGGCAAAAAGAAGCTCGTCATCTTCGGCTTCCTCGGTCTGGCGCTTGCTTACGTCATTGCGGCGCTGATCGGCATCATCGGCACCACGGTCATTCCCGGTATCGTCTACGGCGTGCTGATCTGCGTGATCGCCGCCTTCCCGATGGCGCTGCTCGGTATCATTCCGCAGTCCATCGTCGCTGACGTCGCGGAGGCGGACGGCATTGAGACCGGCGAAAACCGCGAGGGCATGTTCTTCGCAGCGCGTACCTTCGCCATGAAGTTCGGTCAGTCCCTCGCGATGCTGATGTTCACCTCGCTCGCGATTATCGGCGCGGTCAAGAATACCGCGAACGCGAATCCCAACGACATTACCGCCGGCGTGCCCGGCATGATCATCGTCGGCTTCGTCGCCGTCGCGTTCTGCGTGCTCGGCGCGGTTCTTCTCGGCTTCTACAACGAGAAGAAGATCATGAAAACCATCGAAAAGAAAGACGAAGAATAAGTCGGGTGAATTCCATTGATTAGAAAGCTTAACGGCGAACGCCCCGCGTTCGTCCTCGACACCGCGCGTACGACCTACGTGTTTTCCCTTTCGCCCTCAGGGCACTTGGAGCATCTGTACTACGGCGGGAAGATTGCGCTGAACACGGCGGAGGACTGCGAGGTCTTCCGCGAAAAGCGCGAGTTTGAGGTTGGCAACAGCATCGTCTATTCCAAGGAGCACCCGACGGTGCTGCTGGAGGACATGTGCCTCGAATTCTCCGCGCTCGGTCACGGCGACGTGCGCGAGCCGTTTATCGAGCTGATCCGCGCGGACGGCAGCCGCAGCGCAGACTTCCTCTATGAAAGCGACGCGATCGACGACGCGCCCTCGGACTTCACCACCCTGCCTTCCTCCTACGCGGAGGAGGGCAGGGCGGAGCATCTCTGCGTCACGGCGCGCGACGGCGATCTCGTGCTGGAGCTGCACTACCGCGTCTATCCTGACTGCGACGTCATCACCCGCTGCGCGCGTCTGCGCAACGAGGGAAAAGAGCGCGTCGCCTTGGAGCGCATGATGAGCGCGCAGGTCGACATCCCGTTCAGCGGCGTCTGCGTCACCTCCTTCCACGGCGCTTGGGCGCGGGAAATGAACAAAAACACCGCGTCGATGACCGCCGGCAAGTTCGTCGTCGAAAGCCGCACGGGCTGCTCGTCCAACCGCGCCAATCCCTTCTTTATGGTGCACGCGCCGAGCGCGACGGAGTATTCCGGCAGCGTCTACGGCTTCAATCTGATCTACAGCGGCAATCACTATGCCGCGGTCGAGGTCAACGCCTACGGCAAGACCCGCATCGTCAGCGGCGTCCAGCCGAACGGCTTCCGCTTCCTCCTTGACGAGGGCGAAAGCTTCGAGTCGCCTGAGGCGGTCATGACCTTCTCCGCCGGCGGCTTTGCCGGGCAGAGCGTCAACATGCACCGCTTCGTCCGCGAGCATGTGGTGCGCGGGACGTGGAAGCACAAGGCGCGTCCCGTCCTGCTCAACAGCTGGGAGGCGTTCTACTTCAAGGTCAATGAAAAGGACCTCCTGTCGCTCGCAAAGGCGGGAAAAAAGCTCGGCGTCGAGCTGTTCGTCCTCGACGACGGCTGGTTTGGCGAGCGCGACGACGACACAAAGTCGCTCGGCGACTGGGAGCCGAACAAAAAGAAGCTGCCCGACGGATTAAAGTCCCTCGCGGACAAGATCAACGCGATTGCAATGGACTTCGGCGTCTGGGTGGAGCCGGAAATGGTGAACGTCGACAGTGCGCTCTACCGTCAGCACCCGGACTGGGCGATGGAGATTCCGGGCAGGCTCCATTCCGAGGGCAGAAACCAGCGGATTCTGGACCTTGCCAATCCCGCAGTGCAGGCGTATCTGATCGAAAAAATGAGCGAGGTCTTCTCCTCCGCGAATATCAGCTACGTCAAATGGGACATGAACCGCGTCTTCTCGGACGTGTATGCACCCTGTCTTCCGCCCGAACGGCAGGGCGAAACCGCGCACCGCTATATCTGCGGTCTGTACCGCGTCATGCGCGAGCTGACCGAGCGCTTCCCGCAGATTCTGTTCGAGGGCTGCGCCTCCGGCGGCAACCGCTTCGACCTCGGCATTCTGAGCTATTTCCCGCAAATCTGGGCGAGCGACAACACCGACGCGATCTGCCGCGCCACGATTCAGGAGGGCTACAGCTACGGCTATCCGCAGTCCTGCGTCGGCGCGCACGTCAGCTCCTGTCCCAACCACCAGACCCTGCGCAAATCGCCGATCAACACCCGCTTCGGCGTGGCGGCGTTCGGCGTCCTCGGCTACGAATGGGACGTGCGCGACTTCAACGCCGCGCTGAAGGAGCGCGTCACGAAGGAGATCGAGATCTACAAGCAGTGGCGCGAGGTCTTTCAGTTCGGTCAGTTCTACCGCGTCCTTACGGGCGGGATTCACGAATGGATCTGCGTTTCCGAGGACAGGAAAAAGGCGGTCGGGCTGCTCATGCAGGAGCTGACCAGCCCGAATACGCAGGCGATGCGCTTCTTCGCGGCGGGTCTTGACCCGGACAGAACTTATCGGCTTTACAGTATTCCCGACCGTGTGGACGTCATGCAGTTCGGCAGCCTCATCAACACGGTCGCGCCGATCCACGTCAGGCAGGATTCCCTTGTGCACAGCATTATCGGCAAGGTAGTCAAAATGAGCGAGGAATCCGAGGACGTCTCCGCAACGGGCGACGTTTTGATGCGAACGGGCGTCGCGCTGCGTCCCGCCTACGCGGGAACGGGCTTCAACGAGAACGTCCGCGTCTTCCCCGATTTTGCGTCGAGGCTCTACTATATGGAGGCAAGCGAGTGAACGCGATCACAGGCGCTTTTGCGCAAGTCTATGAAACGCAGCCGGAGGTCGTCGGCTTCGCGCCGGGCAGAGTGAATCTGATCGGCGAGCATACCGACTACAACGGCGGGCACGTCTTCCCCTGCGCTCTGCAGATGGGAATCGCCTGCGCCGCCGCGCGCCGGACCGACGGGCAGCTTCGCTTCGTCTCGGAGAGTTTTTGCAGCACCGGCGTCGTTGCGTATTCGCTTGCGGACCTGTCGCTGCGAGGCGTTTGGGCAGACTATCCCGTGAGCGTCATCCGCGCGCTTGCGGCGTTCGGCTATCCGCTCGCGTACGGCGCGGATTTCTATTTCAAAAGCGACCTGCCCGACGGCGCGGGGCTTTCGTCCTCCGCCGCGCTGGAGGTCGTCACGGGAACGGTGCTGAAGGAGCTGTTTTCCCTCCCTGTCACGAAGCAGGAGATCGCCCTGATCGGGCAGTTCGCGGAAAACCGCTTCATCGGCGTGAGCTGCGGCGTCATGGATCAGTTTGCCAGCGCGATGGGAAAGCGCGGCTGCGCGATCCTGCTGCACGCGGGCACGCTCGACTACGAGTACGCCCCGCTCGGTCCCGCCGCTCTGGCAGTCGTCAACAGCGGGGTCAAGCATTCGCTCGCCGCGTCGGCGTATAACGACCGTCGGCGCGAATGCGAGGCGGCGTGCGGCGCGTTGGGCGTTTCGTCGCTCTGCGCTCTGACCCCCGACGCGTTCGAGCGAAAGAAGTCATTGATCGCGGACGACGTCTGCCGAACGAGAGCAAAGCACGTCGTTTATGAGAATCAGCGCACGCTCGACGGCGCTGCCGCGCTCCGGCGCGGCGACCTTGCCGCCTTCGGCGCGCTGATGAACGCCTCGCACGCCTCTCTGCGCGACGACTACGAGGTTTCCTGCGCGGAGCTGGATTTTCTGGCGGAGACCGCGCAGCGACTCGACGGCGTTTACGGCGCGCGGATGACGGGAGGCGGCTTCGGCGGCTGCGCCGTCGCGCTGCTGGAGCCGGCGGCGGTCGAAGCCTTTGCCGCTGCCGTCCGGACCGCCTACCGCGAGCGCTTCGGCGTTACGCCTGCAATCTATCCGATTACCGCCGCGGACGGCGCAGGAAGTGAGAGAATACTATGATTTATCAAGCCATAGAAGCCCTTGTGAAGTACGCTTACGACAGGGAACTGATCGATGAGAGCGAGCTGATTTACGCGCGCAACCGCCTCCTCGACGTGTTGCAGGAGGACGCCTTTGCGGCGGCGGAGCCGCTGGACGCGCCTCTGCCGGAGCTTTTGAACGTCCTGACGGAGCACGCCGTCCAAAAGGGGCTCTGCGCCGACACGACGGAGCGCCGCGATATTTTTGATACGCGGCTGATGAACTGCCTGACCCCGCGTCCGAGCGAGGTCAACCGCCGCTTTGCGGCGTTGTATGCGACCTCGCCGCAGGCGGCGACGGACTGGTTCTACCGCTTCAGCGGCGACGTGAACTATATCCGCCGCGACCGCATCGCCCGCGACCGCCGCTGGAAGGTAAGCAGCGACTACGGCGAGATCGACGTCACGATCAATCTTTCCAAGCCGGAAAAAGACCCGCGCGACATCGCCGCCGCGGGGAAGGCGGTCTCCGCCGCGTATCCCGCGTGTCAGCTCTGCGTGGAGAACGTCGGCTACGCCGGCAGGCTTGGACATCCCGCCAGAGCCAATCACCGCATGATCCCGCTGGAAATCGCGGGCGAGCGTTGGTTCCTTCAGTATTCGCCCTACGTCTACTACAACGAGCACTGCATCGCGCTCAACAGCCGCCACGTCCCGATGAAAATCGACCGCAGAGCCTTCGAGCGCCTGTTCGACTTTGTGCGGCAGTTCCCGCATTATTTCATCGGCTCGAACGCCGACCTGCCCATCGTCGGCGGCTCGATTCTGAGCCACGACCATTTTCAGGGCGGCAGATACGAGTTCGCCATGGCGAAGGCGGGGGTGGAATACGAATTCCAAGTGCAGGGTTACGAGGAGATTGCCTGCGGCGTCGTCAAGTGGCCGCTGTCCGTCCTCCGTCTGCGCGGCGCAGACCGGACGCGGCTGACTGACCTCGCCGCCCATATCCTCGCCAAATGGCGCGGCTATACCGACGAGCGCGCAACGATTCTTGCGGAAACCGACGGCGTGCCGCATAACACGATTACCCCGATCGCGCGCAGAAGAGGCGAGGACTACGAGATCGACCTGTGCCTGCGCAACAACCTCACGACGGCGGAGCACCCGCTGGGCGTCTACCACCCCCACGCGGAGCGCCACCACATAAAAAAGGAAAACATCGGTCTGATCGAGGTCATGGGACTTGCCGTCCTGCCTGCCAGACTGCAAAAGGAGCTCAATCTTTTGGAGCGCTTTATCGCGGAGGGAAAGGACGTCGGCTCCGACGAGACGATCGCCAAGCACGCCGCGTGGGCAAGCCGCTTCGCGCCGGCGCTGCGCGGACAGCCGGAGGAGGTCGTCCGCGCGACGCTCGAACGGGAGGTCGGCAGGGTCTTCCTCGACGTGCTGGAGGACGCCGGCGTCTTCAAGCGCAATGCAGACGGCAAAGCCGCCTTCCTGCGCTTTATTGAAACGCTGTAACAATCGGAAGGAGAATCATCCATGAAAAGACTGCTTTGTTTCTTGATCGCGCTGACGCTGCTGCTGGCGCTCGCCGCCTGCGGCGGGCAGAGCGGAAAGCGCGGCGGCGCGAACGGCGATTCCGACGCGACGCCCGCCGGAGACCAGACGGACGCCGCTCCGACGGAAATTGCGGCGCAGTACCCGCGCGGGCTGTATATGCTGCGCTGGATCGGCGACGAGAGCGGCGCGTATCTGCCGGAAGGCAACGAGTTTGAGAGCTACACGCTGCTGGAAATGATGTACGGGTATAATGAAACGGTCTGGTGCGAGATCGGTGAGGACGGCGTCGGTACGATGATCCAGCCCCACGGCTACGATCCCGTGCCGATCGACTTCAATACCGGCGAACCGGGCATGGTGCAGTACGGCGATTATCTGGTCCCCTATTACGTGGATGCGGACGGCGCGTTCCGCTTCCCGGAGGATGACTACACGCCCTACTGGGACGTGATGGAGCCCTGCTCGCAGGCGCGGCTTGATCTCGTCTTCAACGGCATGGGCGGCAGCGTGCCGCTCTCCGAGGCGGAGATCGGCGATTTCGTCTGTATGGGAAAGTTCGTTCAGGACGAGTATCAGACCACGCTCTCTCCCATCTACTGGCGCGTGATCGGCAAGGAGGACGGCAAGGTCCTGCTGCTGTGCGACAAGCTGCTCGACAGCTTCGCCTACAACACCAACCCCGCGCAGGCGGTGCTGACGGACGTGACGTGGGAGAACTGCTCCCTGCGTGCCTTCCTGAACGACGAGAGCGAGAACGGCTTCCTCTCGATGTTCACCGAGGACGAGCGCGCCCTCATGCTGACGACGCATCTGGAGAACAAGGCGGCAAACGCCGAGCTCACGGCGCAGTGGGGCTCGTTTGAGGATCAGGGCGAGAAGAAGTATTCCGAGCTGGCGACGCAGAACCGCCCGGACGACCCCGACACGGACGACCGGATGTTCCTGCTGTCCTATCAGGAGGTCCTGCGCTACTTCGGCGAGCCGACGGAAGATTATACGGGCGGCTCCGACTATCCCTTCTCCGCCATGAAGTGCAATCCCGACTGGAGAGCCTTCGTCACGGACGCGGTCATCGGCGGCTACTACGACAACGCCACCCGCGCCGGCGCGTGGATGACCCGCACGCTCTGCAATTCGCACAGCGAGGAGGACATGGTGGTCTATATCACCAGCGACGGCGAGGTCTTCGATTACTTCACCTACGCTTCGATGTTCATCCGCCCCGCCGTCTGGGTGAGCACGGAATAACGGAAAACGGAACGTGGAAAACGCCGCTTTTGTGGTATAATAGCTGTGATATGGAGGAATACCGATGAAAATCACACTCAATCCGGACGCTGAGATCGTCGCGACCGTCAAGGAAGGTCTGAAACGGACCGGCGGCTACTGCCCCTGCCGGCGCGAGCGCATTGAGGACAACAAGTGCATGTGCAGGGAATTCCGCGAGCAGATCGCCGACGAGAATTACGAGGGCTTCTGCCACTGCATGCTCTACTACAAATCGAAATAGGAGGCTACTATGGAAATCACCGTAACGAAAGAAACCTTCGCGCAGGAGGTCCTGCAGGCGGATCAGACCGTTCTGGTCGACTTCTTTGCGACGTGGTGCGGCCCGTGCAAGATGGTCGCGCCGATCGTGAAGCAGCTCGCGGACGAGGGCAAGGCGAAGGTCTGCAAGATCGACGTGGACGAGCAGCCGGAGCTTGCCATGCAGTTCGGCGTCGACAGCATCCCCACGCTGCTGGTCTTCAAGGGCGGGCAGCTTGCCAACCGCGCGATCGGCTTCCGCACGAAGGAGCAGCTCGAGGCGCTGCTGTGATCGTCCGGGCGCTATCCGTCGCAGACTGGCGAACCGGACTGTCGGATTTCGGTCTTCGAGCCCCGTCCTGCGTAAATAAAATACGAGCAGACGCATAAAGCATCTGCTCGTATTTTGGTGACCCGTACGGGACTCGTTTGCATTTCT
>Ga0265301_10007245_pt1 | contig 10431 bp, 7 predicted proteins | sample AusTroGonzalo_MG_2_FD_193488 | JGI IMG/M metagenome (GOLD analysis project Ga0265301, IMG submission 193488) | Bovine rumen microbial communities from tropical cattle in Woodstock, Queensland, Australia - Gonzalo_04 | ecosystem: Host-associated > Mammals > Digestive system > Stomach > Rumen ...
AGAATTATCTGAACACAATCTATCTGGGTGAAAACTATTACGGTGTTCAGGTGGCGGCACAGGGCTACTTTGGAAAGGATCTTGGCGACCTGACTCTTCGCGAATGCGCAATCCTGGCCGGTACCACCAACAATCCCTATTACTACAATCCACGGCGCAACCTGTATACCCGAAAGAGCGATGACAAGGACTATGTCGCCGTGACCAACAACCGTACGGATTATGTGCTGCGGTGTATGTATGAAAACCAGTTTATCACCCGGGAACAGTATGAGGAGGCACTGAATCCCGCGACCGCAAATGTGCTGCAGACGGGTCCTGCGACGGGAAAGAGCCTTTATCAGTATCCGCATTACGTCGAATATGCGGTAAAAGAGGTCGTGCAGATCCTGCTGGAGCTGAATGGCCTGGAAAACAATGCGGAGAACCGTGCTGCAATGGAGAATAAATTCCGCACAGGCGGCTATCATGTGCAGCTGGCGATTGATCCGGCAATCCAGGAAACTGTAGAAGAGACGCTGCAGAACTGGAGCAAGTATCCATCCCTGCGGGATCCCCAGGACAAGGTTTTCCGCACAAAGAATTCCGACGGTACTTTTACGGAGACTATCGAGCCTCAGGCTGCCTGCGCCGTGCTGGACTACCGGACGGGCGAACTTAAGGCGATTGTCGGGTCCCGGACAGAGGTGACTGCGCAGAAAACGCTGAACCGCGCGACGGATATGAAGATGCCCGTCGGTTCCTCAATCAAGCCGATTGCCGTGTACGCGCCGGCGCTGGAGCTGGGCGGCAGTCCCGCGTCCATTGTTTATAACATTCCTGTTCCGATCGCAGGATGGAAAGACGCGAAAGGGAATGATTCCTGGCCTAAGAACTATGGCGGAGGCGGCTATACGGGCCCTGAAACGCTACGAATCGCGATGGCAAAGTCGCATAATACCTCTGCGGCTCAGACCCTCATGACGATGGTTGGTGTGGACCGAAGTGTAGATTTCCTGCACAGAATGGGAATTGACGACGAACATATTGATGCGACGCCTTTCGGGCTGGCCCTTGGCTCGTCCGGCATCACACCGCTGCAGATGACGGTTGCCTTCGGCGTGCTTGCGAACGGTGGCGTTTACCAGGAGCCGATCTCCGTGCTCGGGATTTCCGATTCGTCCGGCAATATCGTCTGGGACGGACACCAGCATCAAGACAGGCGCAGAGTATTCTCGGATAGTACAAGCTGGATGATTGTGGATATGCTGAAGTATGCGGTTGCCCATGGCACTGGAACTTCCGCCAGAATCAAAGGACAGACTGTCGGCGGGAAGACCGGCACAAACTCTGATCAGAAGGGCGTTTTCTTCTCCGGAATGACCGGGTACTACACTTCTGCCCTCTGGGTCGGGCATGACAACTATAAAGCGCTGTCCTCCAAGTCTACAGGTTCCGGGGCAGCAGCGCCGCTGTGGCAGGCTTACATGTCGAAGATCCATCAAGGGCTGGAAAACAGAGATATCCTGGATGGAGATCCTTCCAACTATGGCCTGGTGAAAGTGACCACCTGTGCGGTCAGCGGCCAGCTGGCAACGGAAGCATGCCGGAATGACGCGATGGGTTACGGTGTTGTGACGGATTGGTGGGCGAACGGAACCCAGCCGACGGTCAGCTGTCAGATGCATACGACTCAGGCGGTCTGCGCGGATACCGGTATGCTGGCATCGCCTTATTGCCCCAATCCAGTGCAGAAAGGTGTGGTGACAATACCGGCAGGTCACCCGCTATATAATCTGCTGGGAACGAAGTATCAGACTGTGGTCGAGGAGTATCTCGGCACAGCGGTATCGATCAATACGGTTTGTACTTGGCACAATGAGGATAATCAGGGACAGGTCGCGGGTCCGGGAGCCGCGCAGCAGTTTGGGGATGCCCGTCAACTGCTCAGCAGCGCGGAGACACAATTGGCCGGGATGGATCCGGGATCGTCTCAATATCAAGCGATCCGGAACGCAGCTGATTATCTGCGGATGCTGATCGGCGGAGAGAGTCCGGACCAGACGGCTGTGATGGGAGCTATGACCACGCTGATGCAGGCGATGGCAGGGATTTATTAAGGGGGCTTTCTGATCGCCCCCTTAGACCCCTTCGGGCTGAAAGCAAGGAGATGGCAGGGATTTATTAAGGGGGCTTTCCGATCGCCCCCCTTAAACCCCTTCGGTTAGAAATCAAGGAGATGGCAGGGATTTATCAGTAGTCAATGGCTAATGATTAAAGGAAAGGAGGAGACAGATGAAAAGGATTTTTATAATCGTTTGTGCTGCTCTTCTTTCCTTTGCATACCTGAGCGCCTCGGCTGAAGATCTGAAACTTGCCGTAACGGCACCGGCGGAGGAGATCCGGCCAGGACGGCCTTCCATTGTGACGATTAACGCGCCTGAAGATGGGACGTGTTCCATTTTACTGGAGGATGAGAGGGGAACGAAGATCTGCTCTGTTGTGGAAAACCGGACGGTAACAGCAGGTTATAATGCGCTGTACTGGAACGGGACAGATGCCGGGCTGCCTGCGCCGGTGGGCGAATGGATCCTTACGGCGGAGATGAACGGAGAACGTGCCACAACAAAAGTGATCATCGGAACGCTGATCCCCAGCCTGATTGCTCCGAAACTGGAAACGGAAACAGAAACGGAAAACGGAATAAGAGCAGTGGAAGAGGGCGATACAGTTCTGCTGAGTTTTCACGCTACGGAACCCGGCACGCTTATTCTGCAGGAAGCAGATATGGTGGAACCGATTTATTGGGACAATCTGTCCGCGGGACCGGGAGAGGTCAGCTTCCAGGCGGAAATGACGCCAGGAATCCATACACTGATACTGACGCTGGCCGGAGAGGATGGAACCTTATCCGAGCCGGTGAGTCTGACCATTGAGGTACTGGAAAAGAAAGACCCGAATGCTGTTCCGACGCCGGAACCGCTGCCGGACTATCTGCGGGAGAAAAGTGAGAACGGATTTACTCCACTGCACCTGAGCGCACGGCGGGGCGAGGATCAGACATTGAATGCCTGGACTGTGCCGATGGATATCACCGATGAGGAAGCAGTCTGGAAAGCTTTGACAGCTCCGATTACCGTGCTGGATAACGGAAAGAAGAACGCGGAAAAGACGCAAGTGATTATCCGCTCACAACCGTCAGATTCGAGTGACGGGATCGGTGTGGTAACCTGTGTCAGCCAGGGTGTGCATGTGCTGGAGCAAGGAGAGGAATGGTCCCTGATCGAGTGCCATTCATCCTCTTTCCACGACAGCCCGATCCTGAACTGGAATACGTTTGTCCGGGGATATGTGCCCACAGCATATTTGAGGACCCTGTTGCCAAATCAACAGATGGGGATCGTTGTGGACAAGCTGACCCAACGCCTTTACCTTTTCCTGGAGGGGAAACTGTTTTCTACCTTGCTGATTTCCACCGGCGTGGCCAATGCGAAGCAGCCCTATAATGAGACCCGGTCAGGCGAATTTCTGCTGATCAGCAAAGTCGGTGAGTTTTCCTCAGACAATATGCGCTGTCCGATGGCAATTCGCTTCAATGACGGAGACCTGTTGCATGAGGTTCCGTACATATCCAGCCAGGAAGGCCGTTTCAGGGACTACTCCATCAATGAGCCAAAACTCGGCACCAAGGCAAGCCACGGATGCATTCGGGTACAACGTCAGGCATCACCCGAAGGCGTGAGCCAGAAATGGATCTGGAACAACTACCGGAAGAATACGAAGATCATCATCTGGGAGGACTGGCAGGGGAGACAGATTCCGATTCCGAAGGCAGATACCCTTTTGTACTGTTTGAAGAAGAAAAACGGCAACTATCATACCACAGACCGCTGCAGCCAGATCAGGGGAAAGAAAAATGTTATTACCCTGACTTATGGGGAACTCAGTGAAGAGGAGAACCGAAAGCTGAACCCCTGTCCGCTTTGCGCTGCCCCGTCGCGTGAGGAAACGATCAGAGAGATCAATGCAATTTATGCTGAAGGTGGAGATCATGATCCGGTGTTGACCGAGGCGAGGAAGAAATGTCCGAGGAAACTGAAAACGAAGTAAACCGGATTCAGAGGTGATGTTGTGAACATTGTAGATATTGTGATCATCGCGATCCTGGGCCTGAGTGTGCTGGTCGGCCTGTATCGGGGATTTATCTCTTCGGTAGCTTCCATGGGCGGGTGCCTGCTTTCTCTGGGACTCAGTTTCTGGCTGAGTCCGAAGCTTGCAGCGTGGGTTCAGGGCAATCCGGAGATTCTCAAAACGTTGGCCTCTTATACGGACGCGGCGACCAAGATCGGAGATCAGACGCTGGCAAGTACCAGTGTAACTTCCCTGACCCCGAATACGATTACGGATATCCTGGGCAAAGTCTCTCTGCCGGCACCGCTGAATACCCTTTTGCAAAACAATCTTGAAAACCAGGTCTTCGGACCTGCGGCTGACGTCGGGAGTTATGTGTCCCAAACCATTGTCGGGGCGATTCTGAATGTGATCTGTTTCGTTGTGTGCTTTGTGGTGCTGCTGATCGTGCTGCATTTTGTACTGAATTTCCTGAAAGTTGTGTTCAAATTCCCGGTGCTCAAGCAGTTGAACTCCATTGCGGGCGGCGCCTTCGGCCTTCTGCGCGGCGCACTGCTGTGCTTTGTGGCCTTTGCGTTGCTGCCACTGATTCAGACGGTGGTGCCGGTGGCGGGAATCAACGATCTGGTTGCCCAAAGCGCGCTGGCGCCGCTGTTCAACAGCGGAAATCTGATCCTGGCGATCATGAACGGGAAATTGTTTTAACAGAAGAGTGCAGAGGTACAGAGGGAGTTAAGATGTATAACAGAGAGCTGGCGAAGGATATATTTCTTCGGTACGCGGAACAGTATGACATGCAGAACATTCTGATCCGGCATAAAGTGGAGCACACCCTTCGTGTGGCGGAACTGTCGGGCCGCTATGCGAAAGAGCTTGGAATGCCCGTTGCGGATGAGGATTTTGCCTGGCTTCTCGGTCTCCTTCACGATATCGGCCGGTTTGAACAGGCACGGCGTTACGGAACCTTTGTGGATTCCCAGTCGGTGGACCATGCGGAGCTTAGTGCGGATATCCTATTTCGGGACGGACTGATGGAACGCTTTCCGGATGAAGGACTGCCGGAGGATTGGCGGATGATTGCGGAAACGGCAATCCGCCTGCATAATAAGCTGACTCTTCCGGAAACACTGAATTCCAGGACGCGGAAATTTGCCGAAATACTTCGGGACGCGGACAAGACGGATATCTTCCGGGTTATTGCCGGCATTCCCTTTGAGGACCGGGTCGGAAGCAGCAGGGCGAGCTTTACGGAAGCGGAGGAGGCAAGTCCCGAGGTGATGGCCTGTGTTTTAGAGCACCGGTGTGTTCCCTCCGGGATCCGGCATACCCGTTTTGAGGGACATATTTCCCATTGCTGCATGGCGTTTGAGCTGGTATTTGATGTCAGCCGCCGGACTGTCAGGGAGGAAGGCTGGCTGGGGGCACTGCTTGCGGAAACGGACGCGGAAGGAAAGCAGATCTGGACAGACCGGGAGACGAAACAGCTTCGTATCCTGCGTCATGAGATTGAAAAATCATTAGGGGCGGAGCTGAGCGCCCGCAGTGCGGGAAGAAGCGAAGCGGAAGCCCAATGAGTAACAGAGCAATGTAAGCGGCAGCGAACAGTGCGACAATTACGAATTGAGGAGCGGAGCAGCGATGATTCTTGCTTTTTACGGAGCCGGGGCAATGGGCCGGGAGTTCAAATATGTTGCGGATGAAACCGGACAGCGGCCGGAGATGGTTTTTATCGATGACCATGCTGCAGATGTGAGCCTGCTTGGTTGCCCTGTGGTCGGATTTCAGGCGTTCCGCAAGCACTACAGTCCGAAAGATACACGCTTTGTTATCACCATCGGAGAGCCGAAATTCCGCAGGGAGGCTTTCGAGCGGATGGAGGAAGCCGGTTATCAGGGCGCACGCCTGGTTCACCCTTCTGCCTATATCAGTCCGGATGCGGAGGTGGGGGAAGGAGCGGTAATCGGCCCCGGCGTTTTCATCGGTTCCCTGGCAAGAATCGGGAAAGATTTTTATGCCGCCAAGGGGGCGGCGATCGGCCATGACGCGATCATCATGAATCACACGCGCGTCGGGGTCGGCGCATTCATCGGCGGGCATACGATCATCGGGGAGAATGCGTTTATCGGGAGCGGCGCGATGCTGAAGGACCGAATCCATATCGGTGATTACAGCGTCGTAGCAATCGGCAGCGCCGTGTTCGGCGACGTGGCGGATAACACTACCGTTATGGGTAACCCGGCCAGAATCACAAATGAGGGCGGCCAGGGGTTGCTGTATGCGCCGAGCAGGCAGATGACGGAGGCTGAAGCGCCTGAAGAGAAAACGGCGGCGGAGACCGCAGCCAAGACGGAGAAACTCAGTCCGGAACAGATTGCGGAGCAGTACTGGGAAGTTTTTTCCGGCTGCTTCGAAGGGGTCGATTTCAATCCTGTCAGTTTCCGCTTCCATGATGACGGCTGGGATTCCATTGCCCAGATGAACCTGATCTGCCGGCTGGAGGAGACCTTCGGAATTTCTTTTAAAGGCAGAGAGACGATGAAGATCAATTCATACCGGACCGGTCTGGATTTTGTGCGGAAAAAACTTGAAGGTCAGGAAATCAAACATGAAAGAAAGGAGCCTGACCATGGGAACGCTTTGGGATTTTGAAAGCTACGGCGATGCTCCGGCGCTGAGAGCGGAGACCGGCGCAACGCTGACATACCGTGACCTGGCTTCTTTATCCGATCATACGGAAGCTTCGGTCAGGAAAAGCTTCGGCGGGGAAACGGGGCTGAAACCGCTGACCATGTTTGTCTGCCATAACAGTCCGGGGGCCATCGCCGGATATGCTGCACTGATCAACAGGGGATACCCCATGCTGCCCTTTTCCGCGGAGCTTTCGGCGGAAATGCGCAAGGAACTGATGAAAGTTTACCGGCCCGGGCTTCTGCTTCTGCCGGAGGAGCTGCGCGACGAATATCCTACGATGAAGGAAGTCTGCGGGATCCGGGACTATGTCCTTCTGAAAACCAATTATCCGGAGCTTTTTCCAGTGCATCCGCAGCTGGGCTTGCTGATTACAACCTCCGGATCCACCGGGTCGGCGAAGTTCGTGCGGCAGAGCTGGGAAAATCTTCGCTTTAACGCCGCGGCGATCGCCGAATGTCTTCAGATCAACGCATCGGACAAAACCATCACCGCCCTGCCGCTGCAGTATACCTATGGGCTTTCCGTTCTCCACGCCAACCTGCTGCGGGGCGCTGCCATGGTGATAACGCAGAGCGGGATTATGGATCCGGAATTCTGGGATCTGTTTGAGGCGGAGGAAGTGACATGCTTCCATGGCGTGCCGAACACCTACGAGATGCTGCACCGCATCGGATTGTTTGAGGATGCGGACGATTTCCCCAGCCTGCGGACGATGAGCCAGGCGGGCGGCAAACTCAGCCTGGAACTGCAGGAATACTACGGCCGCTATGCCGCGGAAAACGGGAAACGCTTTATTATCATGTACGGGCAGAGCGAGGCGACGGCGGCCATTTCCCGGCTGCCGGCGGAGGATACGCTGCGGAAGCCGGGCTCTGTGGGAATTGTCATACCGGGCGGGAGCGTCACGATTCTTGATGAAGCGGGCAATTCCGTAACCGGCGCCAGGCAAGGCGGCGAACTGATTTACCGCGGCCCCAACGTGGCGATGGGATACGCGCAGCGCGGCGAAGATTTGCAGCTGGGGGATGAGTGGAAGGGCAAACTCAGGACCGGCGATATTGCGGAATACGATGAAGACGGATATCTTGCCATCACCGGCAGGCTGAAGCGCTATATCAAGATGGGCGGTCACAGGGTCAGCCTGGATGAGATTGACAGCATGGTGATGGACGAGCTCAATGTGCTCAGCGTAAGCGTCGGAACAGATGATCACCTGACCGTTTTCGTCACAGACGGGCGGACAAAGGAACAGGTCTTTGATTTCATCAATCATAAAATCCCGGCGGCACGCACCGGGTTCAGGGTTCTGGTGATTCCGGAATTCCCCCGGAACGAGGGAGGAAAGATCCTCTATACCGAGCTTCAGACTGTTGCGGATCTTTAAAGAACAGGCATGATGGTCATGATCCAGCCGACGGAGATGATACAGGCAAGGACGACGAAGAGCCAGCCGCCGCGGATCAGATCTTTCTGGGTGTATCCGCCGTACTCCATCATGTAGGGGACGGCGGCAGTGGGCATCGGGGTCATGAACGCGGTGAGCGCGCCTGCTTCGATCAGGATCATCAGGCCGCGGGGATCGCCGCCGATCTGATGACAGACGGCGATGGTAACGGGAAAAAAGACGAGCATCGCGCCGCGGTTGGACATGAACTGGGCGAGCAGGAAGGGAAAAAGAAAGAAGACGAGGCCGATCAGATAGTTGCTGCTGACCGAGGAAAGCAGGCCGGCGATGAAGCGGCCGATCAGGTCACCTGCGCCGGTGACAGAGAAGGCAGAAGCCATGGCGAGCGCGCCGACAACAAGAAGCAGCATGCTCAGGGGAATTGAATCACAGGCTTCTTTAGGTTTAAGAACGCCGCAGAGAACCATGAGCACCGCGCCGACCAGGCAGATCTGCCAGACGGCGAGGAAATCAAGAATACCGGTCTGGAGCATCAGAGCAACGGCGGTGGCGAAGAAGATCACGATGCCGGCGATCTCGGAAAAGGCGGAGAGGGGCGGCTTTGCGGCGTCTTCCCGCCGGTCGGCCACGTCTGTTTCGCGGCCGGGCCGGTCAGGGCAAAAACGGGGCATGACAAAGGCACAGTAAAGGACCGCAAAGACCAAAAGAGGAAGACGGGCGATCATCGGATCCGTAAAGGCCAGGGAGGGCATGGCACCGGTGAAACCCTTCAGGTTGCTGTAATAGGCTGTGATGTAGCTGTTGAGTTCGGCAGCCTGGGTAGCGCCGGTACCGACAGGCAGGGCGGAGCAGGTGGAGATGGCAACAACACCAAGGGCCAGCGCGATCTTCGACCTGGCAACGCCCATGGAATCAGCGGAGGCCATGCAGAGGGGAGCCACCATGCCGAAGACGACGACGGGACTCTGGATCAACTGGGCCAGCAGCATGGTCAGGGCGCAGTAAAGCAGCAGGACAACGGAAAGACTGCCTTTGGCGATGCGCGAGATGCCGGCGGCAAGCCCGGCGCAGAACCGGGTCCGGCTGAAGCCGGCGGCAACCACACTCATGGCCCCAATCATGATGACGGTCTGGTTGGAGAAGCACTCAATCGCTTCCTTCGCTTCGAGGCAGCCGGTGATCGAGAGGGCGGCAACGGACGCCATGGAGACGGTCGCCAGGCTCCATACGCCGGTCAGGTAACCTGCACAGGTCAGAACGAAGATAATCAGGCAGATGATGAGTTGCGCTGACACGGCTTCGGCCTCCTCTCTTCATGCTGTTTTACGCCGGTTTTCGGATGAACTGAGTATAACACGCAGACCGCGGGGTTGTCCAACAGCAGTTTGGCAGCGTACAGTCTGTCAGGAAAGGAAGAAAACGCCGTGAATGATATCACCTACGTCGGAAAACTTACCATGAATTATTCTGTTTCCCGGCATGCCCATGAAAGCTGGGAATTTGTCTACTGTACCTACGGCTCCGGCGCTTTCAGCTTTGACGGAGGAACGCTGGAATACCGGGAAGGGGATGTAGTGATTATTCCGCCGATGGTTCCTCACAGCAACGGCAGCGAGGACGGATTTCAGAATATTCACATTAATATGGTCTCCCCCTCTTTGTCATATGCAGCTCCACGCGTGGTTTCGGATGATCCCAATCATTTTCTGCTGGATGCGTTTAATGCTGCTTATTTCCAATTCTATTCCGATCGGAAAGAAGCAGCCGCTTTGCTGTCCCTGTACGGCGATCTGATCAGCTGCTATCTGGCAGCTTACCGGACGGGCGTGACCCTGACGCCGGTTGTGGCGCAGATTGAGAATAATATCATTGCCAACTATGCGGACAGCGAATACGAGCTGGATGCCTATATGCAGACCCTGCCTTTCAGCTATGACTATTTGCGTAAGCTGTTTCAGAAGGAAATCGGCGTTACGCCGCACCGCTATCTGATCGATAAACGGCTGAAAATGGCTGCGGAGCTTCTTGTGACGGATGACAGCGCCGGCACGCGGACGATCGCGGATATAGCGTACCTGTGCGGGTTTCGCGATTCGCTGTATTTTTCAAAGATGTTCCGGAAAAAGTATGGTATTTCGCCGCGGAACTATCCCAAAGCCGAACGCAGCAAAGCGGCACCTGTTCCGGATGCGGAGAGCCCGAGGATTATGATGTGATTAATAAGG
>Ga0265301_10007253_pt1 | contig 10427 bp, 5 predicted proteins | sample AusTroGonzalo_MG_2_FD_193488 | JGI IMG/M metagenome (GOLD analysis project Ga0265301, IMG submission 193488) | Bovine rumen microbial communities from tropical cattle in Woodstock, Queensland, Australia - Gonzalo_04 | ecosystem: Host-associated > Mammals > Digestive system > Stomach > Rumen ...
GATGTTGCAGAGAGTTCGTCAGATGCCAGAGTATAAGGAGCTGATTGCTATTGCTCAGGAGTATAATGAGTTGCAAATGCAATTGCCTTATGAGACTGAGCAGGATAAGGAACGAGATGAGGAACTGCAAGACTTACGCAAACGAGTTCTTCAACTCTTGGCTAAAGATAAAGGCCTGCAATTAGACGTTGTACCAACCCCAAAGAGGCAGCGCGTTACTAAGGAAGAATTGGCTGAGAACAAAAATCGCAAATTAGACCAGTTGGCTGACCTTCTTAATAGATTGGCAATTCCTGAAGACCCTTCACCAGCAACTGTGAGAAATTATGCAATGGCTCAGCGACCTGCAGGTGTACGTCTGGCTTGGAAATGTAATTATAAGAATGCCTTACACTCCAGTCCTTGTGGCTGTGCCAAACCACAGATGGGTGGTAAATGGGTGATTCTGGGCCATAATTCAAAGCAGGATATAAAGGACGATAAATAATGGCAGACGATAAAGACAAGACTGTAATACTAAGAAACGACGATAAGACCGTTGTCTTGGGAAACGATGATAAGACCGTTGTTCCTGACAATGGTGATAAAACTGTTGTCCTCGGAGGTGACGATAAGACTGTTGTTCTAGGAAATAGTGACAAGACCGTTGTGCTAGGGAACAACGACAAGACCGTTGTACTAGGGAATAGCGATAAAACAGTAGTCCTGGAAGGCAATGATAAAACTGTTGTTCTTGGAGGTGATGATAAAACTGTGATGCTGGGTGGCAAATCGACTGCCAATAGTGATGTCACATTGATGGGAGGGTCTTCTGATGATGACTCTCTTGAACGTACAATGCGCCCGGAGAGAGCAGCCTCACAGAACGATATGAACCGACCTTTAGTTAATGCGTTTAACTTGAAGGGACTGGATTATGAAGAGGTTTCTTGTCTAAGTGACAACTCAGGTGAAGCTCAAGTATATCTTGTTAGAAGAAATGGTAAAGAGTATGTCCTGAAGCTTTATTATCCCAATTTCGATATCAACAAAAAATTGCTCCAACTGGTTCGTTCTTTCCAGTTTGAGATGATTGTTGATTTGCAGGATTATGGTCGTACTTACGTAGATGGTAAGAATCGCTATTATGAGTTGATGGAGTATCTGAGAGGTGGCACCTTGAAGGATGTGAAAATTAATGGCGATTTTAACCGTTTCCGTCGTTTAACCCTTCAGGCAGCTGCAGCTCTGGCTTACTGTCATAAGAATCATTTGCTTCATAAGGACGTAAAGCCCACCAACTATTTCTTCCGTGATGAGGCACAACAGGAGTTGGTTCTTGGTGACTTTGGTATCTCGTCTATTCAGGAAACAGAAGGAAAGTCTTTCCGTACAACTCAGGCTCGTACACCTATTTACGCAGCCCCTGAGATGTACACGGATGTGATCGACGGTGTGGTTGAGATTACTTATGCCGCCGACTTCTACTCACTGGGTATGACCCTCTTCACATTATGGCTGGGTGAAAGTCCTATGAGCTCGAACGAGCGTGCCATGATGAAGCAGAAGAATGAGGGTCGCCTGCCACGTCTGAATGAACTTCCAGATAAGGTAAAGCAACTTATTCAGGGTCTGACTTCTGTTAATCAGAATACCCGTTGGGGATATGATGAAGTTGAGCGTTGGTTCTTGGGTGAGGATGTGGCAGTAGATATCTCGTCACCATTCCTTCGCTATCAGAGTTTTGTGGTTGACCCCGAGCGCAACCTCATTGCTGAGAACGTGAAGGAGTTGGTACCCATGCTGATTGCCAACGAGCAACTTGCAACTCACTATTTCTACAGCGGACGTATTGTTCAGTGGTTGGAGCAGAGTGGTAATATAAAGTTGGCCACCCTTATCAAGGATATTCTGAACAACCGCTATCCTAACGATCAGAAGGCAGGCTATATAGCGTCGTGCTTCGCTATGGAGCCCTCGCTGAAATATAAAGATGTTAATGAGGCTGAGTGTGAAGATGTCTCTGACATCGTGATGGCACTTCTTTCCAATCAGGATAAATATGCCATATTGCTGTTGAATCCCAATGATGCTCTTTTCCTCTGGCTTGAGGCGAAGGGTATTGGTGATGTAGCACGATTACGTTCATATTTCCAACCTGATGTAGATGGAAAGACCAGTGTGCTACGTATGGTATATGAATTGGATAAGAGTATTCCATTCATATCATATTTGCCATCTACGAACGTTCAGGAAATTGTACATGCCTTTGGCTATGAGAAAGTCAGGGATGAGGATTGGCACGCACTTTGTGATGGACGTCTTCTTTCATGGCTTTATTCTCATGCAGATATGGCTGTATGTGAGGCTGTAAGACAGCTAACGCTGAATCAGGAGTATTCTAAAGCACTGGCTTATAAGATACTCTATAAGATTGAACCAGATACTGCTTATGATTTGAAAGAAGCTGATACACCAGAGAAAATTGGTACGCTGTTGGCTTATGAACTCGTTAAGGTACAACGTTTACCTGAAAATGAGGTCAAGGAGCAGTTGATGGAGTTTATCGATTCTAATGACCGCTTCTATTTCTATGCGAAGCAGAAAGGCTGGAAGAGGTTGATTAATGAGGCAAATAGATGCTTTGACTTGAATTCAGAAGAAAACAGGGAGCGTCTAAGTGCTTATGATTTACGTACGGCCTTATATCGTTTCTGCAAGATATTAGGAGGTAAGCCCGTCTATTTCTTACCGAATGGTATCACACTCAATGATGGAAAGAGTGTAGATTCAAAGAAGTATCCGCAAATCAGAATGGAAATTCGCAATGGTGCGTTTATGCAGTGGTTAGCGGTATTCTATCATGAGAATCCTGATCAGACGTTTGAGGAAGAGTATAGTTATGAACGGGAATTGGAGAGTTGGGTGAATAAGCTTGGAGAGCTCGATCCCCAGAGTGTCTATTTCCGCCGTTATACAAAAGCGCTTGAGGAAACCAAAGCACGTGTCAGTGAAGTACGCAGCGAATGGCAGGCTGCACGATATAGGGATGCCTTCTTCCGTTTCGGCTTCTATGGTCTTATTGGCTTATGGGTTCTACTGGTACTTGTTTTCGGTCTTGATGACCGTACGTATATATTCAAGAATCCTTTAAAGACGATTATTTATCCTTTGGGTATTACGACAGGTCTTATTGTGGGCGTACGCGCATATTTTAGAGGTTATGGCGCTTTGGCATCGACGTTGTTTGGCGGCTTTGGACTTATAACGGCTTTTGCACCTTTCTATGCCTTGCGATTTATAGACAGAGAAGTCCCTGCATTATTCCATGTCGTTGTACTTCTATTTACAGCCGTCTATGCATTCGTGGCCAAAATCTCAGACTTCAGTCGAGATGAGAAGGCTGATGCTAAATTTATCAATGAGACCCTGAAGAAAGAAGATATCAAATCTACGCTTCTGGAACCTTTATATTATACATTCAAGACGAAATCACAACGATATAAGGCATCACATTTTAGTGTCCTTGATGAGATTGACGACCAGATTCACTCCATTTCAGGAGAATCTAATATCCACTATGCACTCTGGTCGCTGTTGGTTATCGTCATGATTGTAGAACTCTGCTTATTTAGTTTTCATGTAATTGGATAGCAGGGTCAGTACAAGAACAATGCAACGAGAGAACGTACAATGAATTGCGAACATTGTCATAAGGAAAATAGAAACATTGCCAAATTCTGCAAATGGTGTGGAAGGCCAATGGTATCGCAGCATGTGCTCGATAAATTGGTGGGACTGTCTGATGTGAAGTCTCAACTGAAAACCATTGTAGATACCTATGCATACTTGAGAACACGCAAGGATATAGCAACGGTTCGTCTATCAGTCAACAGCATCATCATGGGTGAGACTGGAACTGGTAAGACAGCCTTAGCAGAGATAATCCGTGATTACTTCTGTCAACAGCAGATAATTAGTAAGCCGAAACTGACGATGGTGGATGCTGTAGATTATCAACGCTTTGTGGATCAGTGGGATGAGAATATCAAGAAAGCAAAGGATGGCATTTTGTTCTTCGACAATGTACAGAAGTTATTACCCGATAAATATTCTAATCAGGTAAATCCGCTCGATAAGCTGTTTGTTGAGATGGATAAATGGGGAGGAAACCCTATTGTGATTCTCGCAGGTTTGCCTAAGGGCTTCGAGGAGTTCCTCGAGAATAACCCTGCAGTGAAAAACCGCTTTAAATATATGTTCCGTCTGCCTGTTCCTAATTGTCAGGAACTGTGCGATATGGTAAAGCTTCAGTTGAATAACAAATATGGTATATCTGCATTCTCAGAAGAGGCTGATAAGCAGTTAAACCGTTATTTCAAATACCAGATTAAGATTAAGGATGAGACCTTCGGTAATGCTCATCTGGCAATGAAAACAGCCGAAGATATCTTCTCGTCGTTTATCAGTCGTGGCGGAAAGGATTCTTTAGTTGAGAAAGATGATATCAAGGGATATGTGCCTGAAGAGCGTTCGCTTGATGATATTCTCAATGAATTAGATAGCTTCATCGGTATGACCGAGGTGAAACAGGCTGTTCGCGAGATGGCTTATACTGTTCAGAATAGTCTGCAGCGTGCTGAACGAGGACTTGGTGAGGTTCAAAAGATATCTATGCACACGGTTTTGACGGGTAATCCTGGTACGGGTAAGACAACCATAGCTCGTAAACTTGGCGAGATTCTTGCTGCGATAGGTTATCTGGATTCTGGTCATGTGGTAGAAGTTGACCGTTCTAAGATGGTGTCGCAGTATATGGGAGAAACACCTAAGGTTGTCAATGAGTTGTGCGACAAGGCAATGGGTGGTATCCTTTTCGTTGATGAGGCCTATACACTTGCACCCGTTAGTCAGTCAGGCGATCGTGATGCTCAGGGTGCTCAGGCGTTAGAGACACTGATGAAGCGAATGGAGGATGACCGCGATAAGTTCGTTGTCATTGCTGCTGGCTACAGGATGGAGATGGATAACCTGTTCCGTATAAACCCAGGTGTGCGTAGTCGTTTCAATTATTTCCTGAATCTTGAGGACTATAATCCAGAGGAACTGTATCAGATTATGCAGATGTTTGCTAAAGAGAAGAAATACGTAATATCTGCAGAAGCTGAGAAATTGGCACGTAAGAAGATTAAGGAGATGTATGACCAACGCGATAAGGACTTCGCCAACGGTCGTACGATGCGCCAGCTCTTTGATGAGATGTGCAAACGTCAGGCAAGCAGACTGCAAAAGGGAGAAGTCTCGAATATGTCTGATGAACAGCTGATGACTATCGAAGCACAGGATATCCCATACGAGGCTCCACGTGTTGTTGACTATTCTGAATGTCTGAAGAAGTTCGACGGAATGGTTGGCTTGGAGTCGGTAAAGAAAGAGGTGACAAGTCTTGCTGCCTTCCTTACCCTACAAATCAAGCGTGGCGATACCAACACGTTCCAGGGAAAACATTACGTCTTCACGGGTAACCCTGGTACGGGTAAGACAACGGTGGCTCGTATCATGGCCGATGTGTTCAAGACGTTGGGTATTCTCTCTCGTGGTCAGCTTGTTGAGGCTGATCGTTCGAAACTTGTTGCAGGTTACTCAGGACAGACAGCCATCAAGACTAATCAGTTGATAGATTCAGCTATCGGTGGCGTGCTCTTTATTGACGAAGCTTATACGCTGAAATCTAATGACCAAGACTCTTTTGGTAATGAAGCTATTGACACCCTTCTGAAACGTTTGGAGGATGACCGTGGTAAGTTCATCTGTATCGTGGCTGGTTATACAGACCAGATGCATGATTTCATTGATTCTAACCCAGGATTGAAGAGTCGCTTTACTCAGACGATTCATTTCGAAGACTATACACCTGACGAGTTGACGCAGATATTTGTCAACATGGCAACTGCCAAGAATTTTGTACTCGATGATGAGATGCAATCTGCCGTACATCGTCAGTTTGAACAGTTGTACCTGCGTCGTGATAAGAACTTCGGTAATGCCCGTGAGGCACGCCGTATCTTTGATCAGACCGTAGAACGTCAGAGTGAACGACTTGTGAAGGCAATGAGTCAGCCTGACGTATATGTATGCGATGATGTAGCCGATGGATTCCAGTTCGAGGATATGTACAAACTCACGGTAGATGACCTGCCGATGGCACAGAATACGGCTGCCCGTCCGTTGGATGAAGTACTCGCTGAATTGGATGAGTTTATCGGTATGCGTTCTGTTAAGAATGCTATTCGCCGTCTTGCCGTACAAAGCATGTTCATCAAGCAGCGTGCAGCAATGGGTGCTGGTAGCGTACAGCAGATGACGATGAACTTTATCCTGACGGGTAATCCTGGTACAGGTAAGACATCTATTGCACGTAAGATGGGTGAGGTACTTCAAGCTATGGATATCCTGCCAACATCGAATGTGATAGAAGCCAGTCGTGCTACGCTGGTTGGAAAATATATGGGTGAAACACCAAAGATTGTCAACTCCATGTGTGACAAGGCTATGGGTGGTATTCTCTTCATCGATGAGGCCTATACGCTGTCTGATCAGAACGACCAGTATGGTAAGGAGGCTATCGATACATTGATGAAACGTATGGAGGATGACCGTGGTAAGTTCGTGGTTATCGTGGCTGGCTATCAGGATAAGATGGAGCAGTTCCTGATGATGAATGCCGGATTGGCCAGTCGATTCACCTATAAGCTTCATATTGAAGACTACACGCAAGAGGAACTTCTTGCTATCTTCAAGAAAATGGCAGAAAAGCAGGAATACACGCTTTCGCCCTCGGCCGAGTTCAAGGCTTTGGATGTGATATGTCAGATGTTGGAGACCAAAGACGATACATTTGGCAATGCGCGTGAGATTAGAAACCTGCTTGATGAAACAATACAGCAACTCTCTATTCGTGTATCCAACATGCCGCCAGAGACTGTTACTAAAGAAACGTATCAGCTCATTCAGCCAGAGGATATCAAGGATAGGCTGTAGAAGTAATTTATTAATGCAAGAACAAAAATTCGTATAGAATGATAATATGTCCGAATTGTAAGGAAGAAATCGAAGATGACTCCTGTTACTGTGACCAATGTGGACAGGCTTTATTATATTGTGAGCGTTGCGGACGTGTAGGTCTGGGACGACGCTGTACTTCGTGCGGTGGTATGATGCTGGCAGCTGGCGATTTCCAACAGCGTCAGGACGTATCAGCCATGTCCGTATCTGTCTCTATGCGTCAGATATCTCAGCGCAGCTCTGTCATGACAAGTAGTGGAAGTAACAGCAATAGAGGATTTATTCCGGTTACTCCAACATTGGGCGGTATGACCCAATTGCAACTATATAATGATTCTTTGGGAATACGAATCGTAGGTATCAATGGTGGTGTTATAGGCAGAAAACAGGGACCTTATATACATTTCTTCAAGAATCAGATGTATGTCTCAGGTGCTCATGCCAAAATACTTTTCCGTTCAGATATTGGTTGGTGTATTGTTGATTTGAACTCGTCTAATGGTACCAAACTTAACGATCACCGCTTACAACCCGACGTAGAGATGTCATTAAAGAACGGAGATATCGTCACCATTGCTAATGTGGTACTGAAAGTTAGCATAAACGGAAATTAAAAATATTGATAACATGTCACATTTAAACATATCAGCTTCAAGCAGAATAGGATGTGTAAGAACAAACAATGAGGATATGATCCTCGTTGGAGAAGAACTGCTACGTAATGGATTAAGTCACGCAGATTTTGAAACAACAGACTCCAATCGGTGTATGCTTGCCATAGCTGATGGTATGGGAGGACATAATTGTGGTGAGGTTGCTAGTTACGATGCGCTGACCAACATGAGTTTTTACTTCAAGGATTTACCCTCTAATCTCGATGAGAAGGATTTCGTAGATGCGATGACCAATTGGCTGAAGAGCATCTGTCTGGCTGTCGATGCCAAAGGAAAGGAGAATCCTATGTACAAGGGTATGGGTACCACGTTTGTTGCTTTGACTTATTATTCTGGACGCTATTATTGGCTGAATTGTGGTGATAGCAGACTTTACAGACTTCGTGATGGAGAACTGCGACAACTTACTACAGATCATTCCCTGAGCAATGCTTTAGGCTTAATGACACACTCCAGTCAGATCGTTAATTGTATTGGCGGGGGTACGACGGAAGCCTATATTGACATAGAGAATATTACAGATGATGTAAAGAAAGGTGATGTGTATATGCTCTGTAGTGACGGCTTGACAGATATGATTACCGATTCTGAAGTCAAGGAATTATTAAGTCGGTCGCTTGAAGCTGATACGTTATGTGAAGCAGCTGATAATGCAGGAGGATATGATAATGTTTCAGTTATTGTACTAAAAATAGAATAGATTAAAACGTAGATATATTATATGCCATTAAGATTACCAGACAGGTTGCCCGCGATAGATATTCTGAAGCGTGAGAATATCTTTGTAATGGATAACTCGAGGGCTCACTCACAGGATATTCGTCCACTGAGGATTGTCATCCTGAACCTGATGCCGCTGAAAATTACAACAGAGACAGACCTTATCCGACTGCTTTCAAACACTCCGCTGCAGTTAGATATTAACTTCATGAAGTTGAAGAGTCATACACCGAAGAATACGCCGATAGAACACATGATGATGTTCTATCGTGATTTCGAATCAATGCGTAATGAGAAGTTCGATGGTATGATTATTACGGGAGCTCCCGTAGAAACGATGGATTATGAGGAGGTGACGTATTGGGACGAGATTGTGGACATCTTCAATTGGGCCCGCACTCACGTCACCAGTACGCTGTATATTTGCTGGGCTGCTCAGGCTGGCCTGTATCATTATTATGGTGTGCCTAAGTACCCGCTTCAGAAGAAGATGTTTGGTATCTTCGAACAGCATACTCTTCAGCCTCAGATGCCTATATTCCGAGGCTTTGATGATAAGTTCATGATGCCTCATAGTCGCCATACGGAGATTCGCAAAGAGGATATCCTGCTTCATCCCGAACTGGAACTTCTTGCTGAGTCTGATGATAGTGGCGTATGTATCGTGATGGCTCGTAATGGACGTGAGTTCTTCATTACAGGTCACATGGAGTATTCGCCTAATACGCTGGACACGGAGTATAAGCGCGACTTTGGTGTGCGTGATGATGTGGAGTTGCCTCGCAACTATTATCGTCATGACGACCCCTCGCAGCCTCCTATGGTAAGCTGGCGTGCTCATGCGAACCTCTTTTATAATAACTGGATTAACTATTACGTTTATCAAGAGACGCCGTTTGATATCAATAAGATTGAGTAGGCTTGAGATATAAGGGTTAAGATGCGAAAACTGGAACTTTTATCCCCTGCCAAGAATCTGGAATGTGGCATTGCCGCTATAGATCATGGAGCCGATGCAGTGTATATCGGTGCCCAGCGTTTTGGTGCGCGTGCTGCTGTAGGCAATAGCGTTGAGGATATCCGTACGCTTTGTCAGTATGCTCATCGCTTTGATGCAAAGGTTTACGTAACGGTTAACACGATTGTTTATGATGACGAGTTAGAGGATACTCGCTCTTTGCTTAAGCAACTGGCTGAGGCAAAGGTCGATGCTATCCTGGTGCAGGATATGGGTGTGATGCAGATGGCTCAGGAACTGGGACTTACTGTTCATGCTTCTACTCAGACCGATAATCGTAAGGCCGATAAGGTACGCTGGCTCAGTTCGTTGGGCTGTGCCCGTGTGGTACTGGCTCGTGAGTTATCTGCTGATGAGATAGCTGCTATTCATGCTGAAGTGCCTGATACAGAGCTCGAAGTCTTTGTCCACGGTGCACTCTGCGTTAGCTATAGCGGACTGTGCTATGCGTCGCAGTATTGCTTTGGACGTAGTGCTAATCGTGGTGCCTGTGCCCAGTTCTGCCGTATGAAGTTCGACCTACTCGATGCTGATGGTCAGGAGATTGATCGTCAGCGTTATTTCCTGTCGCTGAAGGATATAAACCAGAGTCAGCACTTGGGCGAACTCATTGAGGCTGGAGCTGTGTCATTTAAGATTGAGGGCCGACTGAAGGATATCAACTATGTGAAGAATGTGACGGCTGCATATAGTGAACTGCTTAACGAGTATATCAAGCATCATCCAGGTGAGTACGAAAGGGCTTCCAAGGGACGCTGTTCGTACACCTTTAAGCCTGTTTTGCGAAAGACTTTCAATCGTGGATACACCAACTATTTCCTTCATGGCCGACAGCCTGATATTGCTTCTTTCGATACGCCAAAGGCAATGGGCGAGTTCGTTGGCACGGTGAAGGAACTGCGTGGTAATTCATTTAATGTGGCAGGTGTGGCATCGTTTAGTAATGGCGATGGTCTCTGCTTTGTCAACAG
>Ga0265301_10007256_pt1 | contig 10426 bp, 8 predicted proteins | sample AusTroGonzalo_MG_2_FD_193488 | JGI IMG/M metagenome (GOLD analysis project Ga0265301, IMG submission 193488) | Bovine rumen microbial communities from tropical cattle in Woodstock, Queensland, Australia - Gonzalo_04 | ecosystem: Host-associated > Mammals > Digestive system > Stomach > Rumen ...
ACCTGAATGATTCTGCTTTCCGGTAATCTGCTTCTCCGAACGGTTCCACCAGCTTCTTCCGAACCTGTTCCCTGAGTGCCTCCAGCTCTTCCCTGTACTTTTCATCCGCGCAGTACACGATTTGTGAATCCATCAGTTTGGAGATATGGGGGTGTTTGTATTCAGCATCCCGCTTCAGGCTTTCCCAGCTTGTGCAGTAGATATCATGCCCCACACCCGGGTCTTCCTGGACAAAAGTGGTTATTGTGCAGAAAACGCGCCCTGCGAAGTATCGCGGGGCGCGGAATTGAAAACATCAGAGGTTTACGAAACTTACCAATTCTTCGTGCGGGGCTTTGGCCTTTTCCGTCTGAAGCTCGTGGAGCATCATGGCCAGCTGGCCGTCGGGACCCTGGACCTGCTGGCAGCGGGCGGTGAGGGTGAAATAGGTTTTATTGTCCGGCGTGCGGTCACCCTTGCAAACCCAGCCGCAGGGCGCGATATCGTTGGAGCAGCAGGTCATGGCGTTGCGGGCGAAGTAGTAATACCCCTTCGGGAAGTTTCCCCGCTTCCAGGCCTGACCCACGAGGCGGACGCGCTTATCGTGGTAGCGCTCGGGATGATCCATGCTGTCGACATAGAAGATACCGAACTGCTCATCGGAGATGACGATCGGATCGGCCTTCATATCATAAGGCAGATCTTCGTCGGTGATGCCGTCATCGACGGTGCCGTCCAGATTCTCGAAGAAAATGGTGGCGTTGGCGTTCATGGCGCGCAGCTGCTTCCGCCAGGAAGCCTTGTTGAACTCCGGCTTGCAGCGGTTGATGGTGATCATATCCGCAAACTTCATCGGATCGGTGAGGAGTTTGCGCATATTGGTCATGTAGTTGTCAAAGGTGCCGCCGTCGGCGGTGGTGACCATCTGGGCCCAGTCCCAGAGGCGGGGGAGCCGGAGGGTATCCAGCTTGTCGACGCCCCACATGGAATTGTATTCCAGGATGACACAGGTGGGCTTATGCTCATTTTCCAGCTCCTGGAGACGTTCGGAGTTGAGCTCCTCTTCCTCCTCGAGCATGACGAGGACACCCTTGTTCTTTTTCAGGGATTCCCCGTCCCATTCCTTTTCACCGTCTTCACAGCAGACGATGAGAACCTTTCCGCCGCCTGTGAAGCGTTCATTGCCCAAAATCGTGAGACCGAGGGTGGTTTTACCGCTTTCAAGGAAGCCGGTGAGGAGATAAACCGGTACAAATCTGCGAATCATAGATGAAACAGCTCCGTCAATGCTTTTTCGTTCAGATCGGCCCCGATGACGCAGAGGCGGCCGGTGTAATCGGCGCTGCCGTCGCGGAGGTCGATCTCGCCGGGAACATAATCGAACTGGAACCATTCGCCGGCTGCGTTCTGCAGGATGCCCTTGGCGCGGAGGATTCGTCCGTACTCTTCCTCATCGGAGAGCTTCGAGAGAATATCACGGATTTCGTCCTTCTCATAGCGCTGGGCCGTTTCGAGGCCGATGTTGCCGAAGACTTCGTCGGCGTCATGCTCACCTTCGCCATGGTGGTGATGGTGATGATGATGCTCATGGCCGTGATCGTGGTCATGATGATGATGTTCATGTTCGTCGTCATCATGGTCGTGATCGTGGTGATGATGTTCGTGATCATGATCGTCATCGCCGTCATCATCGTCATGCTCGTGATGGTGGTGATGATGTTCGTGTTCGTCTTCCTCATCGTCATCATCATCTTCAAGGGGCGCGAACCAGATCGGCTTGCCGTTTTCGATGACTTCGAGAATGAAATCGGGCTCCATATCGTCCCAGGGGGTGGTGATGATTCGGGCGTCCGGATGGGCCTCGGCGATCAGCTGGCGGCTCTTTTCAACGCGGTCGGGAGAGAGGAGCTGGGTACGGCTGAAGATGACGGTGGAGGCGCTCTTTACCTGATCGAGGAAGAATTCGCCGAAATTCTTCATATACATACGACACTTTCCGGCGTCCACGACGGTGGCGCTGCCGCCGACCTCGATTTCGGGATGGCGGGTTTTCGCCTTTTCCACAGCGGAGAGAATTTCGCTGAGCTTGCCGACGCCTGTGGGCTCCACAAGGATACGATCCGGATGGTAGGTGTCGATCAGCTGGTCCACGGCGGCCTGGAAATCGCCGGCGAGGGTGCAGCAGATGCAGCCGGCGTTCAGCTCGGTGACGGTGATACCGGCATCCTTCATGAAGCCGCCGTCGATGCCGATTTCGCCGTATTCGTTCTCCAGCAGGACCACCTTTTCATTGCGGAGGCTGCCGGTGAGGAGCTTTTTGATGAGGGTTGTTTTTCCGGCTCCGAGGAAACCGGAGATGACGTTGATTTTTACCATAACTTTTTTCCTTCTTTCCAAGGATTTAGTGAGATTTGCATCCGCCCTGCGGGCGGCAGGGGGAGACTTCTCTCTTCTGCCGACTGACTGTCGGCCTTCCTTATATAACGCTAACTATTGAAACTGTCAAGGAGTTTAAGAAAAAACTGCGAGATGAATCTCACAGTAAGAAAAAGCCTGTGACAGGATTTTCGGGGGCGAACAGGAGAATCAGGCCGGATGTTTCGGGGCGAATATCAATCCTCATCCTCCTCGAGGAAGACGTTGCGGGCGTTGCGGTTGGTTTCCAGAACGTAGCGGACGATGAAGAGCTTGGCATTCTCGATATGCTCGAGCATCAGGCGGGAAGCCTGGGTCCATTCGCCGCGGATGCAGCAGGCAGCGATTTCATAATGCTCATCCTGAGCCAGCTCATCCCGGGGACGGTTCTCCGTCAGGACCCGGTAACGGTACACCTGGTCGGCGATCATGGCATAGACCGAACGGAAATAGCGGTTATTGGAGGCGGTGATGAACATCTGGTGAAACTCATCGTCCACGCGGTAGAGCTCCTCGGTCGGGAGATCCTTCTTGCGAAATTGCATGGTATAGCGGGCGTAGATCTCGTCGGAAATGCGGTTGCCGTATTTCAGGACAGCGGCGGGTTCCAGGAGGCAGCGAACCTCGAAGAGTTCCTTGATGCTGTTCATGGACACACGGTTTACCTGAATGCCTTTTTTGGGTTTGATGGATACAAGATGCTCCTGCTCGAGGCGGGAGACGGCGTCGCGCACGGGTGTGCGGGAGGCGTTCAGCATGTCGCAGAGCATATCCTCCGTCAGCATGGTGCCGGGAAGAATTTCACAGGAGACGATTTTATGTTTCAGGGTTTCATAGGCTACCTGCTTCAGGCTTTTGGACAGGTTCTGATCATTTTCAGACATCGGAGATTTCCTTTCTTCATCATCAACGGGATTCTCAAAAAAGGTTCCGCAGAAGTGATCCAACAAAGGGATTCGAGTGCATTATATTGATGTATACAACAAAAGTCAACATGGAATGTAAAAAAACGCCTGAAGATGACCAAATAAGACAAAAATGTTAAATTTTCACCGATTTGAAGATAATAATTGACAGCCTGCGGCAGTCTGTTGTATACTTCAGAACGAAAAGAGCCACTCAGGCGACCAAAAAACAGGAGGTACGTACAAATGGCACAGCTGAATTACCAAGTTCTGAGGGAATCCGGATACAACGGATACGTGCTTGAAAACGCTCCGGAAAAAGTGATGCAGTTCGGGGAAGGAAACTTCCTTCGGGCATTTGTTGACTACTTCATTGATATCGCGAACGAGAAAGCGGACTACAACGGAAAAGTTGTGCTGGTGCAGCCGATCGCCCAGGGGCTGACGGAACTGATTAATCAGCAGGAAGGCCTTTACACCCTCTACCTTCGCGGCAGCGAGAACGGGGAGAAGGTGGACGAGAAGCGAGTGATCAGCTGCGTGAGCCGGTGCGTAAACCCCTACGGTGAATGGGACAAGGTGCTGGAGCTGGCGAAGAGCGACGACCTTGAGATCATCGTTTCCAACACGACGGAAGCGGGCATTGTTCACGACACGGAAAGCACTTTCGACCAGAATCCGCCGACCAGCTTCCCGGCAAAGCTGACACGGGTGCTTTATGAACGGTGGAAAGCCGGGAAGAAGGGCCTTGTGATCCTGAGCTGCGAGCTGATTGACAACAACGGTAAGGAACTTCAGAAATGCGTGAACCAGTACATTGACGACTGGAAGCTGGAAGACGAATTCCGGGCGTGGGTGAACGACGAAAACATCTTCTGCAGCACGCTGGTGGACCGGATTGTTCCCGGACGGATCCGGGACGCGGAAGAAGTGAAGCGCCTGGCGGAGGCGAACGGATACGACGATCCGCTGACGGACGTCGGCGAGGTGTTCGGGATCTGGGTGATCGAAGGACCCGACGGACTGGAAGACCGGCTTCCCTTCAAGAAGGCGGGCGTGCCGGTGATTGTGGTGCCGGACGTGACGCCCTACAAGAAGCGGAAGGTTCGCATTCTGAACGGTGCGCACACGGGATTCGTGCTGGGGGCCTATCTGGCGGGATTCGACATCGTTCGGGACTGCATGCGCGACGCAATCGTGCTGGGCTACATGAACAAGATGCTGAACGAAGAAGTGATTCCCACGCTGCCGCTGGACAAGAAGGATTTGGAAGACTTCGCCAGGGCGGTTCAGGATCGGTTCAACAATCCCTTTGTGAATCACGAGCTGATGAGCATCAGCCTGAACAGCACGAGCAAATGGCGGGCGCGGAACATGCCCACATTCCTCGACTATGTTGCGGCGACGGGCAAGCTTCCGAAGGTGCTGACGGCCAGCTTCGCGGCCTACATCGCGTTCTACAGCAATGACATTCAGGAACTGACGGACAAGGGCCTGGTCTGCCGGCGGCCGAAGGGCAACAACTATACAGTCAGTGACGACCGGTGGGTGCTTGAATTCTACTGGAACCACAGGAATGACAGCCCGGAAGAGCTGGTTCACGCGGTCATGACCAACACCGACATGTGGGGACAGGATCTGACGGAGGTTCCAGGATTTGAGAAGGAAGTCGTTCGGATTCTGAAGCAGATCCGCGAGGAAGGCGCGCTGGCGGCTTACCGGGACTGCCTGGCCTGAGACCTGAGGGAGGGGCTTGGTTCATGAAAGAGATGGTTCGGATTACGCCCCGGGACCTGGTGGCGGTGGCTCTGAAACCGCTGAAGGCCGGGGAAACGGTCTCCTACGGAGACGGGGAGATCACCCTGAAAGACGACCTGCCCATGGGGCACAAGGCGGCCCTGCGGGACATCCGGAAGGGCGAAGCCGTGATCAAATACGGCTTTCCCATCGGGGAAGCGACAGAGGACATTCCCGCCGGCGGTCACGTGCACACCCATAACCTGCACACGCTGCTGAAGGGCGAGATGGACTACGAATGGCATCCGACGCATCCGGAAACGCGGAAGACGGCGCCGGCAACCTTCCGGGGCTACCCCCGGGCGAAGGGGCGGCCAGGCATCCGGAACGAACTGTGGATCCTGCCGACGGTAGGCTGCGTGAACGACGTGGCGAAGGCCCTGGTGAAGCGGGCGGAGAGCCTTGCCGGTGGGAGCGTTGAAGGCGTTTACGCCTTCCCGCATCCCTACGGCTGCAGCCAGCTGGGAGACGACCAGAACAACACGCGGAAGGTGCTGGCAAACCTGGCCACCCACCCGAATGCGGGGGGCGTACTGCTGCTGGGACTCGGATGCGAGAACAGCGGGATTGAACAGATTAAACCCTTTATGGGCGACTATGACGAAAGTCGGGTCCGGTTCCTGATCTGTCAGGACGTGCCGGATGAACTGGAAGCCGGGATGGTGCTGCTGGAAGAACTGGCGGAGCGGATGCGGCTTGATCAGCGGGAAGACTGCAGCGCGGCGGACCTGGTGGTGGGCCTGAAGTGCGGCGGATCGGACGGGCTAAGCGGGATTACGGCCAATCCGACCATCGGGGTTTTCAGCGACCTGCTGACCGGGATGGGCGGCACGACAATCCTCACGGAAGTACCCGAGATGTTCGGGGCAGAAACGATCCTGATGAACCGGTGCGAAAACGAGGAACTGTTCGGAAAGACTGTGCGGCTGATCAACGACTTTAAGGGATACTTTGAAAGCTATCACATGCCGGTTTACGAGAATCCTTCGCCGGGGAACAAGGCCGGCGGGATTACCACCCTGGAAGACAAGGCGCTGGGCTGCACGCAGAAAAGCGGGTCGTCGCCGGTGCGCGGGGTGCTGGCCTACGGCGAGAAGGTGACGACGGCGGGACTGAACCTGCTTTCGGCGCCGGGGAACGACCTGGTGGCCTCGACGGCGCTGGCGGTGAGCGGTGCGCAGATAATCCTGTTTTCCACGGGGCGAGGGACACCCTTCGGATGCCCGGTGCCGACGCTGAAGATTGCTTCCAACACACCGCTGGCGGAGAAGAAAAAGAACTGGATTGACTTCAACGCAGGCAGACTGCTGGAGAACAGGACGCTGGAGGAACTGGGCGCGGAACTGATGGAGAAGGTGCTGCGCACAGCCGGCGGCGAGCCGGCACGGAACGAGGCGAACGGGTTCCATGATTTGGCGATATTTAAGCAAGGCGTGACGCTTTAGAGGTTGTAGGGTTAAAACGCACTTTGCGCTCAGGGACTTGCGCGTTTCGCGCTGATTTTGAGGAGGTTTGGGTTTTATGACTGAAATGATGAAGAAACTTCAGAAGATCGGGATTGTTCCCGTGGTGGTACTGGACCGGGCGGAGGATGCTCTTCCTCTGGCAGAGCGCCTGATGAAGGGTGGACTGCCCTGCGCGGAAGTGACCTTCCGGACGGCGGCGGCGGAAGAATCCATCCGGCAGATGGCGAAAGCCTTTCCGGAAATGATCGTCGGCGCGGGAACCGTACTGACCACGGAACAGGCGGACCGGGCCATCGACGCGGGCGCGAAGTTCATCGTGAGCCCCGGATTCAATCCGAAGGTGACGGAATACGTGCTGAAAAAAGGCGTTCCGATGACACCCGGGATCTGTACGCCGACGGAAATTGAAGCGGCGATGCAGTTCGGGCTGGACGTGCTGAAATTTTTCCCGGCGGAACCGGCGGGCGGCCTGAAGATGATCAAGGCGGTGGCGGCCCCCTATGTGGGCGTGAACTTCATGCCCACCGGCGGTATCAGCGCGGCGAACGTGCGGGACTATCTGGCCTACGACCGGATCGTGGCCTGCGGCGGAAGCTGGATGGTAAGTGGGAAGCTCGTTAAAGAAGGCAAGTTTGACGAAATCGAACGGCTGGTTGCGGAAGCGGCCGGAATCGTGAAAGAGATCAGGGGGTAAAAAGAAATGAAACTGAACGTGAGACCGGCGGAAGAATGCCGTTACGACGCGGTATCCCTGGGAGAGATCATGCTGCGGCTGGACCCCGGCGAGGGCCGGATCCGCACGGCGCGGGAATTCAAGGTTTGGGAAGGCGGCGGAGAATACAACGTGGTGCGTGGGCTGCACAAGTGCTTCGGCCTGCGGAGCGGCGTGCTGACTGCCTTTGCGGACAACGAAGTGGGCAAACTGCTGAAGGACCTGATTGAGCAGGGCGGTGTGGATACGAGCCTAATCTGCTGGAAAAAGACGGACGGCATCGGCCGCATCTGCCGGAACGGCCTGAACTTCACGGAGCGGGGCTTCGGTATCCGGGGCGCCGTAGGCTGCTCCGACCGGGCGAATACCGCTATTTCCAAGGCGACGCCGGAAGACTTCAACTTTGACTACGTATTCGGAACGCTGGGCGTGCGGTGGCTGCACACAGGCGGCATTTACGCGGCACTGAGCGAGCAGAGCTGCGAAACGGTGATTGAAGCGTGCAAGATGGCGAAGAAATACGGCACGCTGGTTTCCTATGACCTGAACTACCGGCCTTCCATGTGGTCCGCCATCGGCGGCCTGGAAAAGGCACGGGAGGTCAACCGGGAAGTGGCCAAATATGTGGACGTCATGATCGGCAACGAGGAAGACTTTACGGCCTGCCTGGGCCTTGAGGTTGAAGGAAATGACGAAAACCTGAAGGCGCTGAACCTGACCGGATACTACAAGATGATCGAGGAAGCGGCAAAGCAGTATCCCAACTTTAAGGCCATTGCCACGACGCTGCGTACGGTGAAGACCGCGACCGTCAACGACTGGAAAGCGATCTGCTGGGCGGACGGGAAGGTTTACATGTCCAAGGAATACGATAACCTTGAGATTATGGACCGGGTCGGCGGCGGCGACTCTTTTGCCTCCGGACTGATCTACGGTCTGATGACCACAGGGGATCCGGAACTGGCCGTGAACTACGGCGCGGCGCACGGTGCTCTGGCAATGACCACGCCGGGCGACACCAGCATGGCCAGCAAGGAAGAAGTTGAATCGATTATCAAGAACGGCAGCGCACGCGTGAAGCGGTGAGATTTCAGGATTCAGGGAGGCTGCTGCGACGCGGCAGTGGTCAGTGAGTAGTTATAAGAGGAGAGGAACTTTATGAAACAGTTTCTGGATCGGGATTTTCTTTTGAACACCGAGGCGGCGAAGATTCTTTATCACGAGGCGGCGGAGAAGCAGCCGATTATCGACTATCACTGCCACCTGAGCCCCCGGGAGATTTATGAGGACATCCGGTATGAAAACATTACCCAGGTCTGGCTGGGCGGGGACCACTACAAGTGGCGCCTGATGCGCAGCGCCGGCGTGCCCGAGAAATACATCACCGGCGACGCCTCCGACTGGGAAAAATTTGAGAAATATGCGGAAGTGCTGGGGAAGGCCATCGGCAATCCCCTGCACCACTGGAGCCACCTGGAGCTGCGGCGGTTCTTCGGCTATGAGGGCATCCTCAACAAGCAGACAGCCAAGGAAGTCTGGGAAGCTGCGAACGCGAAGCTGCAGAGCGAAGGATATACCTCCCGGGGACTGATCCGGATGAGCAACGTCGACACGATCTGCACGACGGACGATCCGGTGGACACCCTCGAATGGCACGAGAAACTGGCGGCGGACAAGAGCTTCCCGGTCACCGTGCTGCCCGCATGGCGGCCGGACAAGGCCATGAACCTTGAAAAGGCGACCTATCCGGAATACATCGCGCAGCTTGAAGCGGCGGCGGGCATGGAAATCGGTTCCTTCGCGGAACTGAAAGCGGCGCTGCACAAGCGGCTGGACTTCTTCGCGGCGCACGGCTGCAAGCTGAGCGATCACGCGCTGAACTACGTCATGTATGCCCCGGCGGCGGAGGAAGAAATTGAAAAGATCTTCCGGAACCGGATGGAAGGCACGATGCCGAGCGCGGACGAGGAAGCGAAATTCAAGTATGCCTTCATGAAGGCCGTGGCGGCGGAATACGCGGAGCGCGGATGGGTCATGCAGCTGCACTACGGATGCCGCCGGGACAACAACCTCGGGATGTTCCGGGCGATGGGACCGGACACCGGATTCGACTGCGTCGACAACTACGCGCCCAGCGCCCAGACCGCGGCGTTCCTCGGCGCGCTGGAAGACGAAGGCAAGCTTCCGAAGACCATCCTTTACAGCCTGAACACCAACGACAACGCGGCGATTGACACGATTCTGGGCTGCTTCCAGAACGACACGGCCGTTGGACGGATTCAACACGGGAGCGCCTGGTGGTTCAACGATCACTTCGACGGCATGAGCGAGCAGCTCCGGAGCCTGGCTTCCCTGGGCTATCTTGCCGGATTTGTCGGGATGCTGACGGACAGCCGGAGCTTCCTGAGCTATCCGCGGCACGAATACTTCCGGCGGATCCTTTGCCGGATCTTCGGCGAATGGGTTGAGGAAGGGTTCTATCCGGAAGACTTCGACACGCTGAAGGAGATCGTTGCGGACATCAGCTATCGGAATGCGAAGAAGTATTTTGGGTTCGAAGAGAAGAAGATTTAAGATCCTTCGCTTCACTCAGGATGACACCGGAGTTCAGATTAACGAATATAAGTGGTAAATGATTAGTTATTAGAGGTTTTGGTTTTGAAGGTTTTATGTTTGACAAGCCGGAGCTGCAGTTTGCTTCTGGATCCTTCGGGGCTTTATGAGGCCGGGGAAAAGTTTACGCTTTTCCTGAACGGGGAGGAATACGGGGAGGAATACCGATCCGTTACCTCTCTGTTCGACCTGGAGCCGGAGACGGAATATACCCTCGAAAGCCGGACGGACAGCGGGAAGACGGAACGGATTGAATTCGTTACGAAACCGGAACTCTGCACGCTGGACGTCCGGGACTTCGGGGCGAAGGGCGACGGCACTGCCGACGACACGGCCATGCTGCAGGCGGCGATCCTCTGCTGCCCGGCGGGGGGCAGAGTGCTTATACCCGCCGGGAAATACCGGACGGGGCCGCTGTTCCTCAAGAGCCACATCACGCTGGAGATTGCCGGCGGGGCGGTGCTGCAGCTGGAGACGGACCGGACGCGGTTCCCGATTCTGCCGGAGATCGTTCCGGCGGAGAACGCGGACGGCGAACT
>Ga0265301_10007258_pt1 | contig 10425 bp, 9 predicted proteins | sample AusTroGonzalo_MG_2_FD_193488 | JGI IMG/M metagenome (GOLD analysis project Ga0265301, IMG submission 193488) | Bovine rumen microbial communities from tropical cattle in Woodstock, Queensland, Australia - Gonzalo_04 | ecosystem: Host-associated > Mammals > Digestive system > Stomach > Rumen ...
TGCTGTGCTTGAAGGAGAAATATCATCGCCAATTGTGGATGTACAGTCCCGTGACAAGGAATTCAATGACGGGTCGAACGAAAACCGGACAACAGTCTTTGACTTGTACTGCATCGATTCGGCGCAACGACGCTTTATCATCGAAGTGCAGCTCCTCATGCAAGAAAACATTGTCAACCGAGCGATTTATTACGCATCGCAGACGGTCATTGCGCAGGGCGAGCGTGGACAAAAGTACAATTACGAGCTGAAGCCGGTTGTTACAGTAGTTTTTATGGAATTCAACGTATTTGTCGATGACCGCTACATCCGCCGAGCCAAGCTCCGTGAAATCAATGGGGCTAGCGTTAGCGATGTCCTTTCTTTCGCGTTTGTGGAACTCCCGAAGTTCAACAAACCTCTGGATCAGCTAGAAACTACGCTGGACAAGGGGCTTTACGTTCTCAAGAACATGAAAAACTTGACGCAGATGCCCAAGCAGTATGCCAATACGGTGTTTGAACTCTTGTTTTCGACGGCATATTTGGCTAAATTATCGAAAGAGGAACAGAAAATGATTGACGAAGCGCAGAAAGCCAAATGGGACGAATATGCCATCAACAAGGCAGCCCTTGATCGTGGTCAGAATATAGCAAGACGCGAGATGGCGAAGGAAATGCTTATTGAAGGTGATTCTGTTGAAAAGGTCGTACGTATTTCAAAGCTTCCTGAAACAGATGTTGTGGCGATTAAGGCTGAAATCGAGAAACAATAGGCATAGTGACGAGGGCGATGCTCACCATCAAATAATCCCTCAAAATTTCTCGAAAACGTTTAAAACCGGTCCATTTGGGCCGGTTTTTGTCTATATAAATGAACCTATTTAAAGAAAAAATAAGAAATCTGTCATTTAATGGGCAGTAACCCTACAAAATTACAATAATATTACTTATATTTTGCTACAATTAGTTCCACATCCGGTCAGACCAGGAATAGCGGAGGTCGCTATGAACAAAAGATGACCGGAGTAACCCTGAGGTTGCGGTAATCCATGACGCGTTTCGAGAAGAAGGTCTGGCTTTCTAGCCCTACAATGCACGGCGACGAGATCAAGTATGTCACCGAGGCTTACGAAACCAACTGGATGAGCACCGTCGGCGCGAACATTAACGAGGTCGAACGGATTGCCGCCGAGAAGGTCGGCTGCAAGTACGCCGTCGCACTCTCTGCCGGCACCGCAGCCCTCCATCTCTGCACAAAACTTGCTGGCGAAGCCCTTTACGGCATGCCCAAGGCCGGCACCGGGGCGCTCCAAAACCACAAGGTGTTCTGCAGCGACATGACGTTTGATGCGACGGTGAACCCCATCGCCTACGAGAACGGCGAGGCCGTGTTCATCGACACCGAATACAAGACATGGAACATGGACCCGGTCGCCCTCGAGAAGGCTTTTGAAATTTACCCGGACGTGCGCCTGGTGGTACTCGTACACCTCTACGGAACACCGGCCCGCGTTGACGAAATCCGCACTATCTGCAAAAAGCACAACGCCCTCCTCATCGAAGACGCCGCCGAAAGCTTCGGAGCAAGCTACAAAGGCAAGCAGACCGGCAACTTCGGCGACTACAGTGCCATCAGCTTCAACGGAAACAAGATTATCACCGGCAGTAGCGGCGGCATGTTCCTTACCGACAGCAAGGAAGACGCCGAAAAGGTGCGCAAGTGGAGCACCCAGAGTCGCGAGGCCGCCCCGTGGTACCAGCACGAAGAAATCGGCTACAACTACCGCATGAGCAACGTCATCGCGGGCGTGGTGCGCGGCCAGATGCCCTACCTCGAAGAGCACATCGCCCAGAAAAAGGCCATCTACATGCGCTACAAGGAAGGCCTGAAAGGTCTCCCGGTGCAGATGAACCCCTACGATGTCGAGAACAGCGAACCGAACTTTTGGCTCAGCTGCCTGATCATCGACAAGGACGCCATGTGCAAGCAGGTGCGCGGCGAAACCGATGCCCTCTACATCCACGAAAAAGGCAAGAGCTGCCCGACGGAAATCCTCGAGCGCATCGCCGCCATGAACGCCGAAGGCCGCCCCATTTGGAAACCGATGCACATGCAGCCCATGTACATGAGCCACGCGTTTATAACCGCGCAGGGTAACGGCCGCGCCCGTACCAACGCATACATCGCCGGAGGAATCCAAGATGTTGGTGCCGACATCTTTGCCCGCGGGCTCTGCCTCCCGAGCGACAATAAGATGACCCCGGAACAGCAGGACGCCATCATCCATACCATCAAGGAATGCTTCGAGTAAGGTTAAATAAGAGCGCTTGCGCCAATGCTGTCATTCCCGACGCCTGTCCTCGCTTGACGGGGATGATCGGGAATCTCCTCGTTCGTTTTTGTGCATTGTCTTTTCTGGCATTATCTTTAACGTTTGCTAACGCTACTCCTGTAATCACCGCAAATCCTAACGCATCTTTTGCGAATAGTGATACTTATTTGCAACAGGGAGTTCCTCTTTTGCAAGAGTTTCACAAGCTGACAACAAGTGATTCCAAGCAGAGCTTTGCCTATCCGCAACGCAATTATAAATTCCGTGCAACTCCGAAAAGAATAAACTCTTCTGTAAACGGGGTACCGTTTGGGCTTGATGCAAATCTGCATGCTGGTTTATATGCTGCATACAATCACACGGATGATGCAAGCGTTTTGCCTGGTGGATATGTCGGCATTTCCGCATCGGGCTTTATTGATTCACTTGATTTTGATTTAAATACGGCTTTTTTTATCGAAAACAATCACGATTACAACGTTTTCGATCATAAAAAAGATGATTGGGTTCTTTGGGATAACGAAAATCGAGATTTTATTAATTACAAACGTATGCAGGGACGATTGGGGCTGAATTATGCTTGGCTCCGCTTGGAACTTGGTCGTGATGCAATGCATTGGGGGCCCGGTTTCTACAATAATCTGACGCTCAATCGCCAAACTATGCCGTATGGTTATTTCTCTATAGACCTTACATTTGGTCCGCTTCGCGTTATTAGTTTCTACAGCAAACTTGAAATCGACAGTGTCGGTTCCAAAATCCACAGCGATGGTCGTCGCCATTTATATGGGCATCGCTATGAACTTGATCTTGGCAACGCAACCTTCGGCATTAGCGAAATCCAGGTAATTTACAACAACAATAACCCGTGGCTGTTAGTTCCTATTTATCCATTATTTATTGAAAAGGGAAACTACACAGAACGTAGCAATAATGGAGCTCTTGCGTTTGACGCAAACTATCGGATTATGCGTACAGCACGTGTGTATGGGGAATTCTATTTGGAAGACTTAGATAATCCAGTGACTGTTTTTAAGAACGAATATCTTGATAGTCAGTGGGCGCTGATGCTCGGCACCCAAATAGCACATGATTTTACTATAGCACAAAAAAAAATTGAGTTCGGGAGCATCTTTGAATATGCCCGCGTGGACCAACGCGTTTATACCCATTATGAACCCAACGAAGGACAAATTGCGAACGCCGGTTATCCGCTCGGTAATCTGCTTGGTCCGAACAGTCAGACTATTGATTGGATGCTTTATTCTCAATTTGACAACGTTTTTGTCGGAGGCAACCTTTTTGTGGGACTCCGCAACACTTGGTCATGGAAAGGAAATGTTTACGGAAGTGGCCTGAATACTCGATGGGAACCCGGTTTTTATCAAAAACGTAAACAATTTTTGGGTGGTGCAAAAATGGAATATGCACTTACTCCGATGGTTGCATATAATGCGCCACACTGGGGGTGTTCTGGAGCGTTGACTTTTTCCAACGAGAATAAGGGCGAATTTAACGTGAGTGTAAGGATTTAAGGTTGATATGCAAAAGATTCTTGTAGTTGTTGCACATCCGGATGACGAAATCCTTGGCATGGGTGGAACCATCGCTAAGTTGAGCGCTGAAGGCAAAGAAGTCTATGTGTTAATCGTGACTGATGGTAGTTCTGCTCAGTATCGTGATTCGGCAGACTTGCAAAAGATTATTGAAGACAAGAAACTCGAAACTTTGAACGCTTGCAACCGAGTGGGGGTGAAGTCCATTCATTATGGCGGCATGCCTGATATGCGACTCGATGTGACTCCGCATATTCAGGTAAACCAGGCTATAGAAAAGGTTATTGACGAAATTCAGCCTGATACTGTATTCACACATTTCTATGGTGATGTGAATCTTGATCATCAGTGTGTATTTAAAAGCGTTATGGTTGCTGTGCGCCCTGTTGCCGATCAGGTTGTTCAGGAAGTTTATTGCTTTAATGTGCCGAGCAGCACCGAATGGAATGTATTTAACGCCTCGACCATGTTCATGCCCAATATGGTGGTGAACATTGCCGATTATGCTGAACAAAAGTATGCTTCGCTCGCTGAGTATAAGACAGAACTTCGCGACTTTCCGCATCCGCGTTCCATTGAACATATTCGCAAACAAGACGAAGCCGAAGGCCTTAAGGTAGGGCTTTTGAGTGCCGAAAGCTTTATGCTTGTCCGCAAGGTGGTTAAGTAATGGCATTTTTCGGTAATATTGCGAAGCGAGCATTCGATATTGTGGCCGCATTGGCAGCAACAATCGTTTTCCTTGTGCCTTGGATTATTATTGCCATTATCATCAAAATTCAATCTCCGGGTCCTGCGATTTTCATGCCTGTGCGAGTAGGCAAGAACGGCAAGCCGTTTACTCTTTACAAGTTTCGCAGCATGCGTGTGGATAGCGGCGCAATTCATGCGACAACGCTCCGCGGCGATTCTCGCATATTCCCTTTTGGTGCGTTCCTTCGCAAAACAAAACTCGATGAAACTCCGCAACTCTTGAATATTCTCAAGGGCGATATGTCGGTAATTGGCCCGCGTCCCGAAGATTTGGACAATGCCAAAGAAATGTACAAGGGCAAGTATGCCAAGATTTTGGATGTAAAGCCCGGCCTCAGCAGTATTGCGAGCCTTTACGACTACACTCACGGTGAAAAGTACGAGAGCGAAGAACTTTACAATAAGGAATTCTTGCCCAAGAAACTTGATTTAGAAGTTTACTATGTGGATCATCGCTCATTCTTTTACGATATTCGCCTAATTTTGCGTACTGTGAAAATCATTGCCCAAATTGCAAGTGGTAAGGAAAATTTTGATGAACCAAAGGAACTTGCGAAAGTAGGGGGCTGTGCATGAGCTACAAGGGTTTAAAAGTTCTGCTCCCCGAAAGTTCTGGGCGTCAAGTTTTGCCCATGGCAAAGGCGTTCAAGAAACTTGGATGCCATGTCACTACCGTTCAAGGCAAAAAGTCGGATTTGGGGAGCGTAACTCGCTTTGCCGACAAGAAAATTGTTGTAAATGGTGTAGATGAAGAATTGTCCGTTGCCGAATCGTTCTATTCGGATTTGGTAAAAAACGAACATTTTGATGTAATTGTTCCTCTGTCTGATTTTTCTGCAGGCATATTCGCTAAGTTGAAGGCTGATGTTGAGAAAAATCAAGGAACTTACGTAGCCACGAATGACTATCCTGTTTTCATGCTAGCTTTCGACAAGCTGAATACGATGAAGGTTTGCATGGCAAACGGAATTCCGTGCCCGTTTACGCTGGATGAGGTAAACGACATTGAAGATGTCCCGCAAAATGTCAAGTATCCTGTATTGCTGAAACCACGTAGCTCTTGTGGCTCTATTGGTTTGCATATTGCCAACAATCGTGAGGATCTGGCAAAGTATATAGAACAAGTTCACGGCGAAAATTTGGGTGATGTGCTTGTTCAGGAGTTTATTCCGCAGAACGGGAAACAATATAACGCCCATTTTGTTCTGGACGAAAAACATCAGGTAAAAACGGCTGTTTTGACTGAAAAATGTCGTTGGTTCCCGCTGGATGGTGGTGCTAGCACCCTTTGCCGCACGATTCATAACGAGTCGATTCTCGCAAGTTGCGCCAAGATGCTCGAAATTATGGGTTGGGTCGGCTATTGTGATATTGACTTGATGGAAGACCCGCGCGATGGTTCTGTGAAAGTCATTGAAATCAATGCCCGCATATCGGCGAATGTCAAGCTTTGCTTTAAAGCTGGTGTGAATGTAGCATTGCAGATTTTGCAGTTGGCAAATGAACAGCCTGTAAGCGAATTCTTGACTTATAAAGACGATGTTCGCATGCGCTGTATACATACGGATCTATTGTGGTTCTTGAAATCGAAGAAACGTTTTGCTACAAAGCCTTGCTGGTTTAGCCCGATAAGGACAACCGATCAGATTTTTGATTGCGCTGATCCATTACCGTTTGTGTCTTTCTCGATTCAGGCTGTTTTGAAATATAAACGTGAAATGAAGAAGAGGGCGAGATAGATGGTTCCTGGTTTAGTTTCCATTATTATGCCGAGTTTCAATACAGGGCGATTCATTGCTGAGTTGATTGAATCCGTATTGGCTCAGACATATACGAACTGGGAACTGCTAATTGTCGATGATGCAAGCACCGACAACACCGATGACGTTGTTCAAGATGTCAAGAGCAGTCATCCTGAGCGTAGCGAAGCTATCCATTATTACAAAAATGACCGAAACCGTGGTGCCGCTTACAGCCGTAATTTAGCACTTCGCGAAGCAAAAGGCGAATGGATTGCCTTTTTGGATAGCGATGATTTGTGGTACCCGGAGAAACTTGAGAAACAACTGAAATTTATGAATGATAACGGCTACAAGTTTAGTGGAACTGGCCGTATAGAAATTGACGAAAATAACAATTCCCTTAATACTTACATTCGTAGCCCGCATCATGTGGGTAAATTAGGAATGTTTCTGTATTGCTGGCCCGGTTGCTTGACCGTTATGTATCATGTTCCGACCGTTGGATTAGTGCAAATAGCAAATCTTAAAAAGAATAACGATTATGCTATTTGGTTGAAGGTTATCCAAAAATGCGATTTTTATGCCTTTGATGAGGTCTTGTCAAAATATCGCGTTCGCAAGAAATCTATTTCGCACGATTCGTTTGAGAAACTTGTCAAGTCTCATTATGATTTGTTTAGAATCGGCGAAAGAATGAATCCTGTTTCAAGTTTTGTGCTTGCTTGTCTGAATATGTTCTTTGGTGTATGGAAAAAATTTAGGTATGTGGTTTGTTTGTAGAGATAAGTAATGAATTTAGCTCAAAAACTAAAAAAAATTGCGGTTAAGTTGGAAATTCTTAGCAATAGCTTATTTTGTTATCCTGTAGAAAAACAGAAACGCTATATTGCTCATTTCCCAGAACCTGAAGATGATATTCAGAGAAGTTATTTTCAGTATAGATGTCAAATGAAGCTGAATAATTGGTTTGTTTCATTTGCCATCAATTTGGTATCTTTCCCATTATTGTTTTTTTACTTGTTGAAAAAAGTGGATGCTCTAAAAAGTGATAAGGAGCATGTTTCTGCTCTGTTTTTTTCGGACGGCAAGCCTGAGAATATTATTCCTGAAATTTTAAGAAAAAATGTTGGAAAAATAGACGTTGTCACTGAAAAAAAAGAGAGTCTGACTAAAAAAGATAAATCTTTCATAAAAAGAGTTTGGAAAAGATACCCCTTTTCATTTCATTTTGTTCTTAAATCCCTTTTGAAAATTCGTTTTTATAGTTACGCCATTCAGGAAAACTATCCACAAACAATAATAGTATGCAATGAGTACTCTTTTACTTCATCTGTATTGACAAAATATTGTGAAGAGCAAGGGATAAGGTTTATAAATGTTATGCATGGTGAAAAACTGTATTATATGCGTGATAGTTTCTTTCATTTCCATGAATGTTATGTTTGGGATGATTTTTACAAAGAATTATTTATAAAAATGCGAGCTGAGCCAAATCAGTTCAAAATAGCTGTTCCTCAGTCTCTCAAATTTATTGAAAATGAAATTGTTCAGAAAACGGTTGATTATACGTATTATCTAGGTGCTGAAAGAGGAAATGTTTTAATTTGTATTGTAAATATTATGGAAAAATTGAGAATTCAGGGCTTATCTGTGGCGATTCGCCCGCATCCAAGATATTCGGATATAGATGAAATTAGACGTGTTTCTTCAATGATCGAAATTGAAGATTGTAAAGCAATGACTATAGAACAGTCCCTTAAAAGAACTAAAAATGCAATTTCTGTTTATTCGACCGTTTTAAACCAGGCTTTCAACAATGATATTGGAATTGTTATTGATGATTTATCTGACAAGATGAAGTATGATTTGCTTAATGAAAGAATGTATTGTATGATGAATAAAACTCACAAACTTTTATCACAATTGGTGGCATAGCATGAAAAAACTTATAAAATGGTTTCTCACTAAATTGATGTCGATTGTATGCTTACGTGGAATTAATCATGGAATTGGCTCGAAAGTTAATTTTTATTGCCGTTTTACCAGAAAAACATATATAGGTGACAATTGTCATTTTAACGGCATGAAAATTGCTGGGGGGGGAATTGTGAAAATTGGAAATAATTTTCATTCAGGCAAGCATATAAAAATATTAACGACGTTTCATAATTTTGACAAAGGTGATGCGTTGCCATATGACAATACTAGCTACAATAAAGATGTTGTTATTGAAGATAATGTTTGGTTAGGGGAATCTGTAATGATTCTTGGTGGGGTAACAATAGGTGAGGGGGCTGTAATTCAAGCAGGCAGTGTTGTTTGCAAGGATGTGCCTCCGTTGGCTATTGCTGGCGGTCATCCTGCGATTCCTTTCAAATTTCGTGACAAAGAGCATTATTACAAGTTAAAAAAGGCTGGAAAATTCACGTAATTGATAGAGGATATCTTTTGAAAGTTCTTGTTGCTACATCGTACATTTATAACAAAGATTGGCCCGAATTTACCAAGAATCGGACTGGTTTTGGTATGATGGTTAATGATATCTTTGAGTGTATTTCTCAAAAGGTTGAGGCTTATTTGCTGACTCAAGTGATTACAAATGGGCATGGAAATATATTGAAACACTCTTGGATGGATATTTTAAAGAATGCAAAATTGAAGGATTGGATAAGGGGACTTAAGTTTTTTTGGGGGTATAAGCAAAGCTTTTTCAATCGAATTAAATATTTTTATTATGCGTTGAATGCTGGAACAATTCGCAGAGCTATAGTTGCTATTAAACCAGATATTGTACATATTCATGGTATTGGGTTGCAGATAAAACCTTTTATTGATGTTTGTGAAGAAGAAAAAATTCCTTATATTGTTACTCTTCATGGCTTGATTGGTTTGGATGAAAGCATTCATTGCGCCTTATGGAATAAGGATTATGAACGAAATTTTTTAATTGATGCTGAAAAACGAAGTATTCCTGTTACAGTTATCAGTACGGGGATGAAACATCGTATTGAAAAATCCTATATTCTTCATGAATCAACTAACATCTCTGTAATTTGCAATGGAACTAAGCTTTTTTATGATGAAAAACTTGCTGTTTCAGATAAGCTTGATTTGAAAAAAGAATATGGTTTGTCTAATGAAAAAATCGCTGTGGTAATAGGGTCTATTTGTGAACGTAAAAATCAAATACAAATTGTGAGAGCTTTTGCAACAGGATTGATAACCATGCCGTGTCATGTTTTTTTATGCGGAAAAGATTGTACAAATGGGGTTGTTCAGAGAGTTATTAATAATTCTGGATTAAGTAATCGAATTCATATACTTGGATTTCTTCCCAAAGAAAAGGTTAATCAGGTTTTAGATCAAGCGGATCTTAATATTGTTGCGAGTAAAGATGAAGGATTTGGTTTATCTATTATAGAAGCTTATGTGCATGGTGTGCCGACGGTTACTTTTTCCGATTTAGATGCTGTTCCGGATCTATTTGATGAAGAATGTATGATATGTGTTGATTCTAGGGACGATTATTCTTTGGCGCAGGGCATTGGGAAAGGATTGGCTCGAAAATGGAATAAAATAAGAATTAAAGAAAAAGCTAATATTTATTCTATTGAAAAAATGGCTGAAAAATATAATGAATTGTTTTTTTGTGTGAGGAACAGATGGTTAGAGAAAAAATTTATTTCGTAACAGAAAGAAAACCGCATTTTGTTGAAATTTTATTGCCTTTTTTTATGCTGCTTGCGCAGTATAAAATAGGTCCTTTTTGTGTATCTTATGAACTTCTGATGATTGTTGCTGCGTTTACTTATTTACGAAATTCTAATATTATTCGGCTACAGTTGAAATATTGGCCATATTTTATATTTCTTTTGTATGTTGTTGTTTGTGATATATTTAGAGCAATGCTTGGTCCAGATTCAATGCAAACTGAACTTAATAGGATGATGGAATATGTTGTTGTGTTTTTTCTAGTGCTTATTGTGAGTTCCCAACCTTTTGATGAAGAAAAATTATATAAGTATTGGAAGATTGCTGGTGTGTTTTTCTCAATAGGGCT
>Ga0265301_10007260_pt1 | contig 10424 bp, 6 predicted proteins | sample AusTroGonzalo_MG_2_FD_193488 | JGI IMG/M metagenome (GOLD analysis project Ga0265301, IMG submission 193488) | Bovine rumen microbial communities from tropical cattle in Woodstock, Queensland, Australia - Gonzalo_04 | ecosystem: Host-associated > Mammals > Digestive system > Stomach > Rumen ...
GGGTCCGACTGGTGCCCGCCGTGCCAGAAGCTCGAAAAGAACATCCTGCTCCAGCCCGCGTTCAAGGCCTTCGCGGAAAAGCATCTCGTCCTCCTTTTCCTCGATTATCCGCAGAACACCAAGCTCGACGAAGCGGTCAAAAAACAGAACGACGACCTCGCGAAAAAGTTCTCCATCGAGGGCTATCCCACCACGATCATCCTTTCGCCCGACGGACACAAGGCGCTCTGGACCCATGTCGGTTATACCGCGCTTTTCCTGGAAGAGCTTCAGAAGGGCGTTCAGGGCCTCGACAAGGATTATCCCGAGACGGTCAAGGCTGTGAAGGCCGAGCTCGAAGCCGAGGCGAAGGCGAAAGCCGACGCCAAGGCCGCGAAAGAAAAAGCCGAACGCGAAGAGTTCGAACGCCAGCAGAAGGAACTTGAAGACTCCTGGGAAAAGTATGCATCTCCGCCGTTCGTCAATCCCGCCGAGCTGAATCAGAATCCGAATCCCTGGGGCGCCGGCCGCATCAACCGCAACATCCAGCCCGATCCCGAGCTCATGCGCGAGCTGGACAAGAACGGCCCGATCAATGGCCCGGACGTCCTTCCGCACGGCGGCCCCGCCCCGCTCCGCCGCTCCGTCAAGCTCGACTGACATTCTCTCCTCTTTCCCGAAGACAGATTTTTCGAACCGGATGCCGCCGGACCAACCCGATGGCATCCGGTCTTTTTTCCCTAAAACGCACTCAGACGGAAAAGACGGAAAAAACTCTCCGGCACACTTGATTTTCCGTTTCTCCGTGATAAATTACTTTGGTAAGACGAAATGTTTTTATCTTTGATCCTGCCCGGCATCTGCGACAGCCCGGCCCGGCAGGACGAATCCACGACACCCTGATTCTTATTGGACATGGAGGAACCTGGTTATGAAGAAATGGAACAGACTTTTGAAAATCACGGCGGCGGCGTTTGCGCTTTGCGCCTGTCTCGCGTCGTTTGCGGAGGACGAACGCTATTCGCAGGTGCCGGACGGCGCCGCGCTGGTCATGAACCTGAACCTCGGCAAACTGTATTCGACCCCGACCTTCAAGGCCGTGGCGGAATCCGGCGACGTCATCGCCATCCGCGACGACCTGAAAACAATCCCCTGGAACAAAGCCGGGACCACGCCCGATCCGATCATCCTGTACGCCCCGCGGATGGGCTCCAGCTATGCGATGCTCGTCGAAACGGACAAGTCGCCGGATGAGCTCGTGGCGGCCATCAAAAAACGTTACGGCAAACAGAAGACCGTCGAAATCGACCGGAAATCCATCGGCAGCATGATCACTGTGAAATACCCGAAGACCGACCGGAAGACGAAAAAGGATTATCTGAAGGTCGAAAGCGAAACGCTCTATCTCACCTCGCGTACTGTGGCGTTCGGACGCAAGGACCGCCCGCTCGATCTCGGATTCTTCTCCGGCACCCTCCTGCCCGCCTCGGAATTCACGCTGCTTCAGAATGCTCCGGCCGACGCTGTTGCAGTCGGCATTCTGCGTTACTTCCCCATCCCTGCCGCCGAAGACCCGACCGGACTCTCCGCCTATGTGAAATCCGGCGATTTCATCATCTCCGAGTATGAACCGGGCTCCGCCCAGCTCGTGCTGAACATGGAGTGCAAGGGCGAAAAAGAGGCGAAGCAGGCCGTCCGCCGCCTGAACAGCTTCCTCCGCATCACGCTTGTGACGCTCTTCTCCGCGGACAAGAAGCTCTTCAAGGAGCTGAACAGCTGCTATACGCTGTCCAGTTCCGGCAGCAAGGCGAAACTCGAGATCAAACTTTCGAAAAAGTCCCTCGAAAAAGTCCGCGACTACTACCTCACGGAACAGGAGATGATCTCCAACGCCGCCGACACTGTCCTCAATGCCGCGGACACCCTCCTCAATGCCGCCGGAGCCATCCTCAAATGAAATCGAAAAAGAAACTGATCGTCATCGGTCTGTCGATCTTCGTCGCGATCATCGTCCTGCTCCTCGTGCTCGTGCTGCTTGCACTCGGCGCACCCCTCCAATATTCGTACACGCTCGCCGAAGCCGAGGCCGATTCCCTGCTCGCGTCCGAGATCGTCGACATGATCTCCGACGCGGTCGTGGACGACGAGGGAAATATCCCGGAGATCGCCGAAGTCTCCATCCCGCCGGAACACGTCAACGCCCTGCTCCATGTTGTCGGATACCGCGTCAACAAGGAGCTGAAGGATGACGGGATCGTCTGCTTGCTCGGCTGGGAAAATGCCGCCGTCAAAGCCGCGTGTTCCCTGCCCGTGCCGGTCGTGAAGACGATTGCCCTCCACGGGACCGCTGCTCCCTCGATCGAAAACGGCGTGATGCACGTGCCTTTGCGCGGATTGAAGGCCGGAAACCTGCCTCTCCCCGCATCGCTGCTTCCCGGGGAGATTCGCGAACAGGACATCCAGGACGAAAAAGTGAAGCTGGCGTTCAACGCCGTACATCATCTGTACGCCTCGCCGGACGGCGGCCTCAAAGTCGGCGTCTACCCCGAAAAGATCAGCAACCTGATCCGCTTCATCGTCAGGGAGGAAGACTGAAATCTTCCCCGCCAGAATGTTTTAACGAAACGCCCTCGAAGCGCTAAACCGCTCCGGGGGCTTTCCTTTTGAGCGTGGGGATTATGAATATTACGCCAGGGATGCAAGGTCCCGCCAGGCGAAGTCGTCCCCGACATTCGGAACGCCGGACAGCGCGGACGCCATGAGGGATTCGGACAGATTCACGGATTCGCCGATTCCGGCCGACAGCGGGTCGTTCGCCCCGTCGGGACCGGGGAGCGCTGCCGCGAGCTTGCCCTCCTTGATGCCGTCCATCTGTTCGAACTCGACCGAAACGTTGTAGTACGCGCCGAACTCGCTCTTCTTCGCGTTCGCCGACTCCACGCAGATGTAGTAGGTCTCGCCCGATTTAAGCTGAAGCCCCTTCGCGCTCGCATACGAGTAGACGGTCTCCTGTTTGCCTTTCAAGAGTTTGCCGGAGAAGAGGGATTTGGCCGTGTACGTGTCGTTTTTGCCGGCGGCAAGCTTGTAAATCGTGAATTTCGCGGCATCCGTGGCGGTCACCGTGAAATACAGTTTCCCGTCGTGCTTCAGCGTGAATTTCGCATAGTCCGTTTCGTCCCCGAACCCGACGAAATTCTTGTACGTGACGCCGTCGACCTTCCTGGAGACCGAGCTCTTTTTGTCGACCAGGAGCTCTGTGTCTCCGGTCACGTTCGTGGACTGGAAACCCGCCGCATTTGCGTTCAGTTTCTTCTTCGAGTCGCACAGGAAGCCGTTTTTGCCGTCGTCGCCGTCGGCGAAGAAAACGGCGTCGTCGAGACTGACGGTGTAGTCGGAGCAGCCGTACTTCTTCGCGTTCGCGGACTGCACGCAGAGATAGTATTCGCCCGCATCCAGCAGCAGTTCCTTCGTCGTGGCCTCGCATCCGGCGTTTCCTTTGCCTTTGGAAACATTGGTCGTCTGAAGAGTCTTCAGCGAGCCGTTCTTTCCGCCTGCCTGACACACGGAGAACTTTGTGCCCTCGTCGGAGACCACGCGGAACCGCACCCGCGCAGCGCTGGTCAGCGTGACTTTCCGGTAGTCGAATTCATCCTGATATCCGACCCAGTCGCTGTACACAGTGTTGTTGACTTTCTGCAACGCCGTGCCGGACAAGGTCCCGAGGTTTTTCGCGGTCGCGGGCGTATCGTCGGAATTGTCCCCCTTCGAGAACGAATATCCCGCAACAGAGACGCTGTAGTCGGCGCTGCCGCCCTTGTTCGCGTTGGTCGACTCCACGCGGAGGTAATAGTCGCCCGCCTGAAGCACGATCTCCTTCTGCACGACATATTTGCCGCCGGAGCTTTTGCTTTTCGACAGGCCCGCCGACAGAAGCGACTTCAGGGAATAATCGTTGCCTTTCTCGGTCAGACTGCAAAGCGCGAACTTGGCGGCGTCGGTGGCTTCGACCGTGAAAGTCAATTTCATCGTCGTGGCAACCCGGAGCCGCTTGTAGTCTACCTCGTCGCCGAACCCGACCCAGTCGCTGTACAGCGTCTCGCTGATTTTGCCGGTCTTCAGCTGCGGCAGACTCGTGTCGACGTCGCCGTCCGGCCCCATCCAATCCAGGTCCTCCCAGTCGTCGCCGTTGTTGCCTTTCGTGAAGAACACGCTGTCGGCCTTGTTGACCTGCACGTTGTAGAACGCCTCTGCGCCCTTCTTCGCATTCGTGGACTCCACAGAGACATAGAATTCCTCGTTCCGATAGGCCATCAGCGCTTTGGTCGTGGCCTCGTATTCGCCGGTCTGCCTGTTCTTTTTGAGCGTCGCCGTCTGGACCGCCTTCGCCGTGTACGTGTCGCCCCGGCCGGGGATGAGCCGCCAGAGCGTGAACTTCGCTGCGTCCGTGGCAGTGATCGTGAAGCACAGCTTCGCCGCGTTTTTCATCGTGATCTTCGCGAAGTCCGCGGCGTCGCCCCCGCCCCCGACGTAGTTCTTTTTGCCGTCTTTCGAAACGGTGTTTTTCGTATCCAGCAGGATGTCCGTGGTGGAAGCCGACACGGAGGTCGACACGAATTTTGCGGTGTTCGGGTTCAGATCCTTCGATTTGTCGACAAGGAAATCGTTCCAGCCGCTGTCGGCGGATCCCCATTTCTCATACCATATCTCTTCACCGTCGACATACGCGGCGACAGTGATGCTCAGGTCTCCCCCGCTGAGGTGCAGGGCGTACGTCTGGCCGTTGACCAGCGTCTTTTTGCCGGAAATGACCGATCCGATCCTCGTGCCGGAAGTGTCGCAGATGACCAGCGTCTTCTCCTTCTCCTCCTTGTTGACGTTACCGAAAAGGTATGCGTTTGCGGCGAGCTTGTAGGTCCCCTTCGCCTGCGAAGCGGAGACCGTGAGGGAGAATTTCGGGTATATGCCATACGTCGCGATGTTGGAGCAATTCGTGACCAGGACGGCGTTGTTGGGGGCGAGGCCGGAAATATCGAAATCCAGGGTGGCGCCTTCTTCGCAAAACAACCGTCCGTCCAGTTTGACGCTGCCGGTGACCTTGCCGCCGGAGGAAACGAAAACGTCGCCGCTGGTCGCGAGATTGACGTTCCGGACGACAGCGCCGGAAAAAACGTGCAGGACTCCGCCGGAGGAAACGACTGTGTCGGTCGCTTTCCCGCCGTCGAAGATCTCCATCCAGCCGGAGTTTCCGATCGTCGTACTTACCGCGGTCGTGCCGGAGTGGGCGGTTGCCTGGGCATACTTGCCGCTCGTACCGCTGAGCACAACCTTGGAAAAAGTGTTGGGCTTGATCTTGACGTTCGGATCGTAATACTCGTTCGCCTCGAAGATGCGTTCGTCGTAGATCTTCAGGTACCCGCCATTCTCCACGAGCGTGGCGTTCTCCACATCGCTGAGATACATGGTGCCGCCCGAATGAACGGTGGCGAGACCGACCCCGTTCGCCTTGTCGAACCAGGCCGTGCCGCCGCTGTAGACGTCAACCTGTCCGGCGCATCCGGGGCCGTACGGCGCGGCGGAGCCGAGCGTCAGGGCGCATCCGCTGGAGACCTTCACGAAGGCGGCGGATGCCCAGTCGGTGATCAGCAGGCTGCATCCGGGGGTCTTCATATCCCAGCCAGTGAACCCGCGGACGACGATACCGAGATCCGTGGTGGATGTTTTGGCCGTGCTCGTGATCGAGACTCCGTTAGATGTCACATCATAGATCGACGGGCGGTTGAACCATTCCCCGGCCATGGTCAGATGCAGGATCGCGCCGTTGACCGCCGTAACTTTCTGGACCTGCGTGTTGCATCCGATCCCCAGCACGCCGCCCGACTGCACCGTCACTTTCGAGCAGGGATAGGATCCTGACTGGATGATCATGGAGCCGCCGTCGAGGACCGTCGTGTCATCCGCCCCTCCGCGCGTGCCGACGGCGAGCCAGCCACCATTCGAGACCGTGAACTTCTCGGCGAAGCCGCCGGAGGAAAGGATGACGGACACGCCGCTGGCAACACTGTAATTGGTCACGGTTTCACCTTCAACGGAATAATATGGCATGGGAAGACCTCTTTTTGCAGAGCATTGGTTGACGGGTTGAATTGCCTTATTCAAAATAAATATAGCATAAAAACGAAACGATGTCAAGAAAAAATGGGGCCCCGACGCAAACCGGAGCCCCGCACCTGACTTTTTCGCGCGTCCCGGCGTCCGGGACGGTCATGCCTGCAGAAGGGAAATGCTTACTCCCACTCGATCGTGGCCGGGCCCTTCGGGCTCAGATCGTAGAGCACGCGGCAGACGCCGGGTACTTCGGCCAGGATGCGGTCGGTGATCTTCTTCAAGACGGCCCAGTCGATCTCCGGCACGACCGCGGTCATGGCGTCGCGGGTGTTCACCGCACGGATGATGACCGGCCAGTCGAACAGGCGCTTGCCGTCGCGGACGCCGGTGGAACGGTAGTCCGGCACGATGGTGAAGAACTGCCAGACGGACTTGGTGAGGCCGGCGCGGTCGAACTCCTCGCGCAGGATGGCGTCGGATTCGCGGAGCGCGGCGAGGCGGTCGCGAGTAATCGCGCCGGTGCAGCGGACACCGAGGCCGGGGCCCGGGAACGGCTGGCGGTTGACCATGGAATCGGGGAGACCGAGGGCCGCGCCGACCACGCGGACTTCATCCTTGAAGAGGAGCTTCACGGGCTCGACGAGCTCGAAATGCAGATCGGGCGGCAAGCCGCCGACGTTGTGGTGCGCCTTCACGCCAACGCTTTCCACGATGTCCGGGTAGATGGTGCCCTGCGCCAGGAAATCGACATCCGTGAGCTTGCGGGCCTCTTCCTCGAACACGCGGATGAATTCGCCGCCGATGATCTTGCGCTTCTGCTCGGGGTCGGAGACGCCGGCGAGCTTGTCGAGGAAACGGTCCACCGCGTCGACGTAGATCAGGTTCGCGCCGAGCTGGCGGCGGAACACGTCGATCACCTGTTCGCTTTCGCCCTTGCGCATCAGGCCGTGGTTCACGTGCACGCACACGAGCTGCTGGCCGATGGCGCGGATCAGGAGCGCGGCCACCACGGAGCTGTCGACGCCGCCGGAGAGGGCGAGCAGGACCTTGCGGGACCCGATCTGCTGACGCAGCAGGGCGATCTGTTCTTCGATGAATTTGTCGGCGAGTTCTTTCGTGGTGATGCGGACCATGTCGTCCGGGCGCTTGTTTCCGTCCATGATGGGTTTCCTTTGTTTGGGAAGTGGTGACGCCGCGGGGAGAAAACCATAAACGGTTCGTCCGTGCGCGGCAAATAATTCATCCAATATTATACTGCATTTTCCGCAAAAAATCAAGACGAAAACGGGAAAAACACGCCGATGCGCCCGATTTTTCCAGGAGGCTAGGCGACAGGATGGAAACAGGCCGTCATTCTCCGGTGAAAAAACGGATTTCAGCTTGAAAAAGACATGATTTCGTTGTAGATTATTAGATTAGATTTTTCTTTTACAACAGGAAAATTTGCCGCCATCATGGACCGCATCCTTCAGCAGATTCATTCGCCGGACGACCTCCGGGAACTCACGGGCAAGGAGCTCAACAGCCTGCCCGCGGAGATTCGCGAACGGATCATCGACGTTGTGTCCAGAAACGGCGGCCACCTGGCGCCGAACCTCGGCACGGTCGAGCTCACGATCGCCCTGCATATCGTGTTCCATGCCCCCGAGGACAAGATCCTGTGGGATGTGGGGCATCAGGCGTACACGCACAAGCTCCTGACCGGGCGCGAAGAGCGGTTCGACACGCTCCGGCAGCGCGGCGGCGTAAGCGGATTCACCAAGATGGACGAATCCCCCTACGACTGCTTCGGATCCGGGCATTCCGGCACCGCGCTCTCCGCCGCCATGGGGTTCGAGGTCGCGGCCGACCTGCTGAAGAAGGACGAACGCGTGGTCGCGGTCGTCGGCGACGGCGCGCTCGGCAACGGCATCACGTTCGAGGCGCTGAACAATCTGCGGTCCACCTGCCGCGGCCTGATCCTGATCGCGAACGACAACAAGATGTCCATCGCGCGCAGCACGGGCGCCATCGCCCGCATCCTGAACCGCATCATCACGGCGAAGATTTACAACAGCACCAAGACCGCGTTGAAGTACGTCCTCCGCAGGATCCCCTTCGGCGACAACATGATCGGCGGCATCCGCGGGATCGAGAACTCGCTGAAAAGCCTGTTCGTGCCGGGCATCTTCTTCGAGGAAATGGGCATCCGCTATATCGGCCCCGTGAACGGGCACAACCTCGCCGAACTCGTCCGCACGCTCCGCCGCGTGAAGGAAAACAACCTTCCCGTCATCGTGCACGTGATCACCCAGAAGGGACGAGGCTGCAAGTGCGCGACCGACGATCCCGAGCTCTTTCACGGCATCGGCCGGTTCAACCCGGAAACCGGCGAACTCATCCGCAATCCGGGCGCGAAGCCCACATTCTCCGCCGTCTTCGGCGCTTCGCTTGACAAACTCGCCGAGCAGGATCCGAAGCTCGTCACGGTCGCCGCCGCCATGGCCCTCGGCTGCGGCATCTCCCACGATTTCATCCGCAAATACCGCGAACGCTTCTTCGACGTCGGGATCGCCGAGGAACACGCCATCGCGTTTGCCGCCGGACTCGCCGCCAACGGTTGTCACCCCGTCGCCGCCATCTATGCCACGTTCTCCCAGCGCGCCCTCGACTGCCTGTTCCACGACGTCGCGCTGCAGAACCTCCCGGTCCTGCTCTGCTGCGACCGGGCCGGACTCGTCGAGGACGGCCCCACGCATCACGGCATCTACGACGTGTCGTTCCTGCGCGCGCTGCCGCACATGGCCATCCTGATGCCCGCGAACGAGGACGAGCTCCCCATGATGATGAAAGCCGCGCTGAAGCACCCCTGCCCCGCCGTCATCCGCTATCCGAAGGGCAATTCCGGACGTCCCGATGGCGATCCCGCGCCCGCCCCGATCGAATGGGGCAAGGCTGTCGTCGTCCGCGAGGGATCCGACCTGTCGTTCTGGTGCGCCGGACGCGAAATCTACACCGCCATGGCTGCCGCGGACATTCTGGAAAAGGAACACGGCATCCGCGCCGCAGTCGTGAACGTGCGCTTCCTGAAGCCGTTCGATGCCGCGCTTTTCCAGCAGTATCTCTCCAAGCCGGTCGTCACGCTGGAGGACCACGTGAAACAGGGCGGACTCGCCTCCATCGTGGCCGAACTCGCAGCCGGAAACGGCTGCCCTGCCCTGCTTTCCTACGGCTGGGACGCCGACGAGATCATCCCGCACGGCTCGACCGCGAAGATTCGCGAGGAATACGGCTTCACGCCCGAAGCCATCGCGAAGGCCGCCGCGGAAAAGGTCCTCGCCCTCCGCTGAAAAAAAAGGACGGCCCCGCCCAAAAACACGGAAAAGAGCGGGACCGCCATGTCTGCGCCCGGTGGAACGGATTGCATACGTTCACGGTCTGTCATATTCCGGTTGTAAAATAGGCGCCCCTGCTCAATGGGAACCCGTCGTGCGGGACCGGACATTTGACAACAAACATCAGACGTTTTCGATAAAGCATATCGCATGCCAAAACCGTGCCGCGGGCCGCAAACGCCTTTTCCCGGCGCATTTTCCCGTCAAGAAAGATGAAAAAGGGTGAGCGCGCCACTGGAAATCCTGTAAAAGCGGGGTATATTATTATGATATATCCGAGATTTTTGCCCCGGAGCGTCCCGTCGGAAGCCTGTTTTTCCGTATTTCTTTTACAGAACATGTGAAAGAGGCGGAATAGTTTAACATTTTTTGTAAAACCATTTCCTGGCTTTCGCCTGAAACAAAGTTGGCACGGGATATGCTTCATCACGGGCAACAACCTCAACAACCCAAGGAGTTGGACAGTATGAGCAATCTGAACAGGATCAACGCCATCAACGCGGTCGCCGCGCTCGCCGCAACCGAGCTCGCCCCCGCGGCCCCCATCGAACCCGATCACAACTACGCTGCCGACGTCTTCGACGCCAAGGCCATGCGCGAGTATCTGCCGAAGGATACCTGCAGCAAGCTGCTCGCCACCATCGAAAAAGGCGCGCCGCTGGACGTCGACATCGCCACCAACGTGGCGCATGCGATGAAGAAGTGGGCGCTCGAACGCGGCGCCACGCATTACACGCACTGGTTCCAGCCGCTCACCGGGTCGACCGCCGAAAAGCACGACGCCTTCCTTGAGATCAAGGACGGCAAGCCCATCCAGTCCTTCTCCGGCAAGAACCTGATCGTCGGCGAGCCCGACGCCTCCAGCTTCCCCTCCGGCGGCATCCGCTCCACCTTCGAAGCCCGCGGCTACACGGCCTGGGATCCGACCAGCCCGGCGTTCATCAAGCGCCACGGCAACGGCGCCAC
>Ga0265301_10007261_pt1 | contig 10424 bp, 4 predicted proteins | sample AusTroGonzalo_MG_2_FD_193488 | JGI IMG/M metagenome (GOLD analysis project Ga0265301, IMG submission 193488) | Bovine rumen microbial communities from tropical cattle in Woodstock, Queensland, Australia - Gonzalo_04 | ecosystem: Host-associated > Mammals > Digestive system > Stomach > Rumen ...
AGATGGCTGGTGCTGAGAACGATCCCGACGGTTGCGATATCGTGCTTTGGGACGGTGGTAACAACGACTTCCCGTTTTACGTTCCGGATTTAACCATCGGCGTTGCTGACCCGTTGCGTCCCGGCGCAGAGGTGAGCTACTATCCTGGTGAAGTTGTCGCTCGTATGGCTGACGTTATCGTCATCAACAAGATCGACTCCGCTTCTCTGGACAACATCAACACCGTTCGCGCTAACTTGCGCAAAATCAACCCGACGGCTAAGCAAATCGATGCTGCTTCTATCCTCACGGTTGACAAACCCGAACTGCTCAAGGGCAAGAAAGTCCTCGTTGTGGAAGACGGTCCTACATTGACCCACGGTGAGATGAAGATCGGTGCTGGTACAGTTGCCGCTCTGAAACACGGTGCTGAACTCGTTGACCCGAGACCTTACACCGTTGGTAAACTCTCTGAGACCTTCAAGATTTATCCGAACATCGGTACCTTGCTGCCTGCTATGGGTTATGGTGCTGAGCAAATGAAGGACCTCGAGAAGACCATCGCAAACACTCCTTGCGACGCAGTCGTTATCGGTACTCCTATCGATCTGCCTCGTTTCATCAAGATCAAACAACCCGTTGTGAAGGTCGGTTACGAATTGCAAGAGATCGGTACTCCTACTTTGAAGGAAGTTTTGGACGAATTCGTTGCAAAACACAACCTCAAACCCAAAAGACGCAAAAAATAATATTAATTTTGCATAAAAAAAGCGTGCCAAACGGCACGCTTTTTTTATGCAAAAAAATTAAACTTTCCCCGCCGAGTGTCGTCAAAAAAAATGTATTTTTGCAAACGGTATTAAAATAGAAAAATTAGGTTATGAAAAGAATATTTACTCTCCTGTTGGTTATGGCTGCTGTAGCAGTTAACGCTCAGTCTATCAAGTTGTTCTATGGCGGCGCTCCGATGAATGACGGCGATACGGTTTTTGTGCCGACCGACCCTCACCAAGATGAAGCTGTTGTCTATTTGGCATATCAGAACCAAACGAGCAGCCCGATTGAGTTCAAAGTCAGAAAAGATGTCCTTTACATGGGTGAAGAGGCAGACCTGCTTTTCTGCGTCGGCGAGTGCTATACGGGCAATGTCTCCGCTGCTATGACGTTGGCAGCCAACGAAATGATGCCGGAAGACGGTTCGCTCTCTTTTCACGCATCCTATAGCGGCAGCACGGATCCCGCATTGGTGAAGTTCACCTTCTTCCTGACGGAGAATGAATCCGACAAGGTTACTTGCTACGTCTGTTTCGGTAGCGGCTCAGATGTTCGTCCCGCCGATCTGGTGAAGAACTTGCGTGCATACCCGAACCCTGCACACGGTATGGTGAACGTTGACTATGTCGCTCCGAACACCGAATCCTATTTGGTGATCAAGAATCTGACCGGCAAGGAAGTGTATCGTGCATCTCTGGCTAATGTCGCTGGCAGAAAGCAGGTTGATCTTTCCTCCTTCTGCGCAGGCGTCTATTTCTATGGCGTGGATTCCGAAGGCAAGATGCTCTGCACCAAGAAGCTGCTGGTTAAGTAAACCTAAGATTCGTTTCGTTTTTCTTTACTGTAAGTGCCCATGTTTACGCGGCATTGGCTTTCTGTAGCACAATTCCAATGGGATGGCGTGGTGCAACCGAACAACTGGATTACGTTGGTGTTCTGCGTTTTGCTGTTATTGCTCACGGTGATTTTCGTCACTTTCCGCAGAAAATTGTTCCTGATTTGTAGGGCGTTGTTTTCCCAACGCCATTTTTCATTGGTGCAGCGCGAAGGTAAAGTCCTGGAAGACAGAATGTCGATTTATCTTCTGATTTTCGATTTACTCACCATTACAACCGGACTGGTGATGTTCTGTGGCACGTATATACCTAATCCTGTAGGCAAATTCCACTTCATCGCCAATATCGGTATCTTCTTTGGTGCGCTTTTGGTTGCCTATTTGTTGAATCTGCTTTGCAATGAATTGTATGCCTTCCTATACGGCCGGACGAAGGAGCGTGTGGCCATCAACCAATACAAGTTCTGTCTGATAACGGATTTGGCCCTCATTATGTTTCCGATGCTGATAATCATCCAATACGCGCAACTTCGCTTCTTGTACTATGTGATCGCCGCCGTGATCGGAATTCTGTTTCTGACGTGGTTTTATAGGTTGATGAAAATAAATTTTTCAGCAGGCCGAGGGATTCATTTTTTTCTCTATTTTTGCACCCTTGAAATTTTACCGTGGCTAGTGGCGTTGAAGGTATTGTTAATTATTTGATAGAGAATTATTTGATTAAATTTTTTGCAGCAATATAAAATACAGAAATGAAGATAAAAAACATACTTGTTTCCCAAAATGCGCCGGAGGACTTCGAAAGATCCCCATACGCTGAGTTGAAGAAAAAGTACAGTATCAATATTGATTTTTACAAATTCTTCAAAATCAACTGCACAACTGCGCAAGATTTTAGGAAAACCCACATCAACATTTTGGACTATGAGTCCATCGTGTTTTCCAGCACAAACACTATCGATAAATTCTTCGAATTGTGCAAGGATATGCGTCTGGAAATGCCGGAGTCGATGAAGTATTTTTGCGCTACAGAGTCCATCGCGCTCTACATGCAGAAGTATGTTCCTTATCGTAAACGCCGAGTCTTTGCCGCAAAAGATGCACAGGTCTCCAGTTTCTACGACTTGCTGATCAAAAACAAGAATGTCAGCATGTTGATTCCTTGCAGTCAGGATGGCATTCCTCCTCAATTGGAAGCTATTTTGACTGAGAACGAGATCAAATTCGCGCAAGCGGTGGTTTTCAAGATTGCCCATGCCGATTTGGTTCACGATGTTGATTTCGACAAATATGACATGGTTGTATTTTTCAGCCCGAACGGTGTGAAGTCATTGCAGGCCAATTTCCCTGATTTCCAGCAGGGCGAGAAAGTTTTTGCCGCGTTAGGAAAGGCGGCGGAGCAAGCTGTCGAAGAGGCTGGCTGGACCCTTCACGTTATGGCGCCCACCAAGGAGTACCCTTCTTTGACCGAAGCTCTGGATGCTTTTTTGAAGGAATATGCCAACCGCAGACGATAATTTTTCCTTTCCGAAATCCTCCCGTCTGAAATCCTCGCTGCTCATCAAAGATATTGTGCGGCAGCGTGATGCAGTGTTCTCTTTTCCTATTAAGTGTTTCTATTCTATAGAGACTTCAGAAGGCCAGGAACTGCCAAAGGTGGCTTTTCTGGTCTCGAAGAAGCGTTTCCGTCATGCAGTGGACCGCAATCGCGTAAAAAGGCTGTTCAGGGAAGCTTATCGGCTACATCATCGAGAGCTGGAACTGCCGGAAAATGCCCGCTTGAATCTGTGTTGGATGTTTGTCGGCAACGAGTTACCTGCATATAGCCAAGTGGAGGATGCCGCGCAACATATATTCAAGGAATTACAGTCCACCCTCAATCCCACAAAGTGATGAGAACGCTGTATCGCGGATTCAAAAATCTGCTGGCCAAAATGTTAATAGGTCTGATTAAGCTCTATCAGGTGACGCTGTCGCCTTTCATTGGCCGTGCGTGCCGCTATACCCCGACCTGCTCCAATTACGGAATTGAAGCGATACAGAAGTACGGACCGTTCAAGGGTACTTGGCTCACGATTAAACGGGTGCTCTCCTGCAATCCATGGGGCGGTAGCGGTTACGACCCGGTTCCTTAATAACTCACAATTCTCGCTTATGACTGTGGAATCGCGAAGGTGAGGTTCTATACCTCACTGTCCCGGTGTGTTCTCCACAGAAAGACGATGGCCATGGCGCTGACAAGTGCACAGGTGGCGGCAAGGGGAAGGGAACCGCGCACTTGTGTGTATTGAAGGCTGTCGGTGTCGATTCCGCGGCCCTGAAGCGTGTAATCAACGAGCAGAGACAGTGCGTTGTGTAACACGTGCGCCAAAATAGGCAGCCACAGCGACCGGCTCCAGTAAAACAGATATCCCAAATATACCCCTAACAGAAATCGAGGGATGAATCCGTAGAATTGAAAATGCAATGCACTGAATATCAGAGCGGTCAGCAGTATGCCGATATGCGGATTCTGGCTCCATTTCGTCAATAGCGGTTGCAATGCTCCTTGGAAAAAGAATTCTTCGCAAATGCCTGCTAGCACAGCAAATATCAATATATTGCAGACGAGATCCCAACTGCTACGCTGGCTGGTTACTAAACTTAAGATATTGTCGGCTGCATCCTCTAAATTGCGCATGAACTCGGCCACCGCGCCCTCTTGCGGCATGATGTTCTGATTGAAGGCAGACAACACGCCTACCACAGGTAGCAGTGTGACGGAGAGAATGAGCACCATGTTGACCATGCTTTGCGGCGCGTGGCGGTTGGCAGAATTGTAGTTGAACCATTGGCGGTCTTGGCAATATGCAAACAGCAGTGAAGGCAGCAGAAAGGCTCCGATGGTGGTTAACATCTGCGTAATGCGAATGGCGGTCACCGGATCGGATGCCTCCAGCATCGAAGGCGTGTGGTAAACGAGTAGGACAACCAGTTCGCCCAATGAAGTGGAAATCAGCATTCCGCCAACCATAAACAGCAGCAGAACGATCAGCTGTATCAAATAGGATTTCTCGTGCAATCTCATAATTTCCGTTTTATAGAAGTGTTATCTTCTGTTCACGATAATCTTTCCAGTGACGGTGTGTCCGTCGTTCAGGAGGACCTTGACGAGGTAGTGTCCGGTGGCGAAGCGTGCGACGTCGAGCTGTGTGAACTCGGGGGTGTCGGGCATCTGCGAGAGGAGGAGCTTGCCGTTGAGGCTGAAGACGTCCACTCGCTTCATCTCCTGTCCTCTGATGTTGAGCATGGCCTGCGTGGGGTTGGGGTAGAAGGAGAAGTCGGGCACGAAGGAGAAGTCGTCAACGCCGTCGTTGAAGGCGACGTAGAGGGTGAGGTGAACGATGGAGTCGCATCCGGCGAGGGTGTAGTACTGGATGTCGTAGTTGAAGGTGCCGCTGTCGGCGGGGGTGATGACGAAGCTGTCGTAGGTGTACTCATGCTCGCGCATAGCAGAGTCGGAGACATAGACGTCGAAGGTCGGGTTGAGGGAGAGGTGGAGGATGTAGACGGAGTCGCAGCCGCTGACGGTGAGGAGGCTGTCATAGTAGGTTCCCTCGACGAGGATCTCGTTGCCGCGCCATACGTAGGGGACGTTCTCGCAGGTCTGCGCGTTCTCCTCGAAGAGGTAGTTGGGCAGGACGGCGAGGACGAGGTTGACGACAGAGTCGCAGCCGTTGACGTTGGAGAGGGTGAGCTGGTCGTAGAGTGTTCCTGGCAGGAGGGCGAGGGTGTCGAAGCCGTGGAGGTCGTAGAGTGATCCTGCGCAGACGGTGTCATAGATTGTGACGGCGTCGGTGGGGAGTACGGCGAGATGCAGCTCGAAGATGTCCATGCATCCGGCGGCGTTGGGGATGGTGTCGGCGTAGGAGCCTGCGGCGTTGATCTGGTGTCCGCGCCAAGCGTAAGGCAGGGAGTTCTGGCAGACGGTGTCGGCGAGGATCTCATGCTGTGAGGCGTTGACGGTGAAGGTCAGCGCGAAGGTGCTGTCGCATCCCGCTGCAGTGGCCATGGTGTCGTAATAGACGCCGCTCGTGCTGAGGGACTGACCGTGCCAGAGGTAAGGCAGGTCGTAGTCGCAGGCGGAGGCGGTCTCCGTGACATGGTGCGAGGGGTTGACGTAGAGGGTGAGTCGATAGACGCTGTCGCAGAAGGTGCCGACGGTCTGGTGGAAGTCCTCTCGTGTTCCGGCCTCGGAGAGGGTCATGCCGTGCCAGAGGTAGGGGAGTTCGTCGCTGCAGAGGGTGACGGTGTCGAGGAAGAGGTAGGAAGGATTGACCGTGACGGAGACCTCGTAAATCTCGTAGCATCCGGTGGCGGCGGTGGCGGTGTCGCGGTAGGTTCCGGCCTCGGAGAGGGTCATGCCTCGCCAGGTCTCGGACTCGCCCTGACAGAGGACGATCGGGTCGCTGACGACGAGCTGCGTCTCGTTGACGGTGAGGTTGAGGCGATAGACGCTGTCGCAGCCGTGCTGCGTGTAGAGGGAGTCGACGTAGACGCCGCTGTAGTTGAGGGCCATGCCGCGCCAGAGGTAAGGCAGGCTGTGGTCGCAGACGGAGTCGCTTTCGACGAAGAGGTACTCCTGCGCCTGGTGCAGGGAGAGGGTGACGACGCTGTCGCAGAGGGCGTCGCGGTGGAAGACCACCTCATAGACGCCTTCCTGAGCGAAGGTGCTGTCGCCGTAGGAGACGGGGAAGTCGCTGCTGCAGACGAAGAGCTCGTCAACACCGGAAGCGGTCGGGATGACGTTGAAGAGGACGGAGACGAGGCTGTCGCAGGAGTTCACGGAGGAGAAGTGGATGTCGTAGGAGCCGCTTTCGGAGAGCGGTGTGGTTCCGTAGAGGTAAGGCAGGGTCTCCTGGCAGACGGTGACGGTGTCGAAGTGGTGGTAGGTGGGGTTGACGTCGAGGGTGAAATGCGTGATGGTGAGGCAGCTGTTGCCGTCGCTCTCGGTGATGTCGTAAGTACCGGCAGCGAAGAACTGCTCACCCATGAAGGTGTAGGGCAGCTGGCTGTCGCAGATGGTCTGGGAGGCGGTGTGCTCGGCGTTCGGGGTGACGGAGAGGTGGAGGTGCCAGATGCTGTCGCAGCCGGTGGCGGTCGTCAGGTTGATTTGATAAACACCTCCCTGCGAGAAGCTGTGGTCAGCGTCGAAGAAGTAGGGCAGCGCCCCCTGACAGACGGTGACGGTCGTGTCCTGATCGTAGGTCGGGTTGACGACGAGATGCAGGTGGATGATGCTGTCGCAGCCGCTGGCGGTTTGGAACGGGATGTCGTAGTCGCCGCTCACGGTGTAACTATAGTAGTCGTAATTGTTCCATACGAAGGGCAGGTCAACGTCACAAACGTTGGCTGTGGTGTCGATGGAATAGCTCGGGTTGACTGTGAGGGTGACGGTGACGGTGCTGTCGCAGCCGTGGATGTTCACGCCCTCGTGGGTCAGAACATGGACGCCAACCTCGGTCATCAGCGTGTCAAATCCGTATTGGTTAAAGGTGTTGCCTTGACAAACGGTGGCCGTATATTGCTCGTGAGTGGACTCGTAAACGGTCAAAAGCAACGTGGTGACACTATCGCAACCGAATACGTTGGTGGTGGTGTTAACGAGAGTGTAAAGACCAGATTCGGAAGGTAACGTGTCAAAACCGTTGGCTGTGTAATGAGTACCAAGACAGATGGTGTCGTAAAGCGTTACATCGTGGATCGGATGGATGGTCAAGTGCAGGGTGACGGTACTGTCGCAGCCGTTCATGTTTTCGAAATGTTGCACATACTCTCCTGAAACAACGTATGTTGAATCATTCCATGTGTAACTGTCGCAAGCCGTCTCAGCAAAAGCGTAAACGTCGGTTTGATAGATGGTCAAATGCAGGGTGACAGTGCTGTCGCAACCGTTGACGCTCTCGAAATGCTGCACATATTCTCCAGAAACAGCGTATATTGAATCGTTCCACTGATAGCTGACGCAGGCCGTGTCATAAACCTCGGTGAAGAGGTCAGGTTGAATGGTCAGGTGCAGAGTGACAGTGCTGTCGCAGCCGTTGACGGTTTGGAACTGTTGCACATAATCGCCGGATGCGGTATAGATGGAGTCATTCCACTGATAGCTGACACAAGTGATTATGTCAAATTCGTCTGTTTGGACGGGATAAATAGTCAGGTGCAGAGTGACAGTGCTGTCGCAGCCGTTGACGGTTTGGAATTGTTGCACATAATCGCCAGAAGCAGTATAGACAGAATCGTTCCACTGATAGCTGACACAAGCTGTAGCATCGAATTCGTTCGTTTTGGCGGGATAGATGGTCAAGTGCAGGGTGACGGTACTGTCGCAGCCTTCCGCATTGATGAACTGCTGCACGTAGTCGCCGGAAGCGGTATAGACGGAATCGTTCCACTGATAGCTGACACAAGCGGAATGGTCGAATTCGTAAGTGGAAGAGTGGCGGATGGTCAAGTGGGTGATGACGGTGCTGTCACAGCCATATACATTGGTGAACTGTTGCGTGTAATCGCCGGAAGCTGTGTAGATGGAGTCGTTCCAAACGAAACTGTCACAAGCCGATTGCGTCAGTTCAATGAGTTGAGTTGGATGTACTGTCAATTGTAAGATGGTCATACTGTCACAGCCGTAGATGTTGTGATCCTCACTCATCAGGGTGTAGTTGCCTGCAACAGAAAGGAGCGTGTCAAATCCGTAGTTGGAGTATTGCGATTCAGCGCAAATGCTGTCATACAGGGTCACCAAACTGATCGGATTCACGGTCAAATGGAGCATAATAGTACTGTCGCAGCCATATTGCGTGTAGGTGTGGCGCTCGTCTGTGAAATCTCCAGTAGCGGTAGGCGTTACGTTAAAGCCGTGCTGACGGTAACTTTCACCCAAGCAGAGCGTTGCATAGATGTGAGAGGTGTCTGGATGATGTATGAAGAGGTGCAGCACAGAGATGCTGTCGCAACCGTTAGAACCGACCAGATTCAAGGAATCGTACATCGTTTCAGCGGGAGTCACAACATTGAATCCATTCAAGTTATAGGAGGCTCCCTCGCAGATATGGGCATTGATAGTGTCTCGGTATTCGCTGCCGATGGTTAAATTCAAGGTCACAAGACTGTCGCAACCATGGATGGTGGTGAAGTGGGCTTGATAGGTGCCTGGTTCGGTGAGGGTCTGGTTGTCGAAGACGTAACTGGCACCCTCACAGATCATTTTCTGGATGCTCATGTTGTAAACGGGATAGACGGTCAGGATCAAAATCGTGGTGCTGTCGCAACCGAACTGGTTCGGGGCGAAATTCGTCAGCGGATATACGCCCGGTTGTGTGAAAATGGTGTCGAAGCCGTTTTCAGAGTAGAATTCTCCCGCACAAACACTACCATATAACAGAATATTGTGGGTCGGGTTCACAGTCACGGTGAGGACGACGGTACTGTCGCAACCGTAGAAGCCTTGAAGATTTTGGATGTACTGGTGGATGCCGACTTCCGTGGCCGTCACCTCGAATCCGTATTCGTTATATTGCTCTCCCAGACAGAGTGTGGCCTCCAGCGAGGTGGTGACAGGCTGGTGGACGAAGAGTTGTAGGACGGTGGTGCTGTCGCAGCCGTGGATGTCGGGAGTGACAAGGGAATAGTTGCCGGAAGTGGCAGGCGTTTGGACGTCAAAACCGTTTTCGGTGTAAGACTGTCCAGCGCAAATGTGCGCGGTAATGGAGTCGCGGCGTTCAGGATAGACGAACAGGTTGAGGATGACGGTGCTGTCGCACGCGTTGACCGATTGCAGGTTGGCGGTGTAAACTCCAGTTGTTGTGCGCGGTTCACCGTTGAAAACCACCTCCTGGTTGAAGCAGATGGTGTCATACAACACCGTTTCGTAAACGGGGTTGACAGTCAAGTGCAGAATGGTGGTGCTGTCGCAACCGTGAACGTTTTGAGTTTGATGAGTCAGAGTGTAGGTGCCATCCTGGAGACAAGTGGTGTCAAAGCCGTATTGGGTGTAATGAGCGCCTACGCAGATCTGGTCATTCAGGTCCACAACAACGGCTTGGTGGATGGTCAGATGCATGGTCACGATGCTGTCACAGCCGTTAATAGATGAGAAATCTTGGACGTAGTCTCCTGATTCTGAATAAATTGTATTATTCCATACATATTCCTGACAAGCAGAGACTTCTATCTCTTGATTGTAAACAGGATAGATGGTAAGATGTAATGTCACAGTGGAATCGCAGCCGTTAATGGTAGAGAAAGTTTGTGTATAATCGCCTGAGGCAGAATATGTTTCATTGTTCCATGTATAGCTGTTACAAGTGTCTTTGCTGAATTCGGTATTAATGCTGTTATGGATAGTCAGCATAAGAGTCACCACGCTGTCGCAACCGTTGGCTGCTGTAAAAGTCTGTTCGTAGGAACCTGATGTACTGTACGGTATTCCGTTCCAAGCGTAGCTGTCGCAAGTGTCTTTCTCCACGATATTGGTGATTTGCGGTTTGACACAAATGTATAATGTGACGGTGCTGTCGCAGCCAGTGGAGGCAATTTGATTGATAGTGAATTGGCGATCGCCAGGAGTGTTTAAAACCTCGTCAATACCATGTTGTTGATAATGAGTACCCTGACATACGGTGTCATAAATCGACTGCGGTTCGTAGTTCGGGAAGATGGAGATAGCCAATGTCGAATTTCCGCTTTCGCATGTGGTTCTAGGGTTGTAGCTGCTCACAAGGAAAGAGGTGGATTCGGTGAGGGTGGTATCGTATTCGTTGCCTGTTCTCATCTGGTTTCCGCTGTTGTCATACCA
>Ga0265301_10007263_pt1 | contig 10421 bp, 6 predicted proteins | sample AusTroGonzalo_MG_2_FD_193488 | JGI IMG/M metagenome (GOLD analysis project Ga0265301, IMG submission 193488) | Bovine rumen microbial communities from tropical cattle in Woodstock, Queensland, Australia - Gonzalo_04 | ecosystem: Host-associated > Mammals > Digestive system > Stomach > Rumen ...
AACGAAGACGGACTGGCAGAACTTTGCCGCTGAGGACTCTGACGGCATTATGCGTGCAAAGTATTCGCTGTTGCAAGTGTTGGAAGATATGTGCCGCTTCTGGGGATGGACTGCGAGGACGCAAGGCACGACGATGTATCTGACCTGCCAGGATGACACACAGGAAAACGCCACATTCCTGACACTGACGAGATCTCAGCTTGATACGTTGGCGAATGGCGAGACGGCGGGTGTCGTTGTCAACGCGCCGAGCACGGTGGCTTTGAGCGGAGATATATTTGCATCGAAGAGCAATTCAGAAACAAAGCTGCAAGGGCCGCACAGGGCCGTTGTCAGTGCCGATTGCAACGAGCGCGACACGGTGGTGCAGTTCGCCCCGCAGGAGATTCGCGAGTGGCTGGAAGCGGCAGGCGGTTACACTTGGACGCAAGGCGATGGAGATTTGGTGGGTTATTTTACTACGCCAATCAGAAAAGAATCTAAAACCTCGGGCATGATGGACATAGATTGCAACGGAACGAGTGGATTTTGCCGTCGGCAGATTTTCGAGAGTTCCGAAAGCGAGAATGCCGCGCTCTGTGATATGATGTGCGTTATTAGTCAGAGTAATATTACCAATCCCGCAATCACGTTGAAGACTAAGCACCCGATGGCCTTCGGTGGCGGTTCGCTGAAAATCAGCGGTACATGTTGGCAAGGATCTAAGTCCTTGACACATCCACAAAACCCCTATGCGTTGGTGTTGGAACTCGGCATCGGCATGACTGTTGAAACAGCGAAGTGGTGGTATATGACCAAAACTATTCTTATGGGAGTTTCTTCTACCATTGACAGCGGTTGGTCTACTTATGGCAATAAGGATTCATTCTATGCTCCACTTACTGGCAACAACATTCAAAGCACGGGCTTGTATAAAATAGGTATTGATGGTAGGAAACCCATCACATTCTCTGCTATTCCCGTGGTGGCGAATACTTACGGATATATTTTTGTGAATATTCTCGGCGCATGGGATATTATAGCCGGTGACACTATTGATGATTTCGAGATTGCGAACTTGAAGATAGAGTTTAGCCGCGAGGGGTATGATATTCCGACAAGCCTGAATGTTGCACGTCCCAGGGAGATGAAAGTTGACCGCGTGACGAGCAAGGAATACAGCGCGTCAAACTCGAATGAGTCAAACGAGGAATGGAATGCCGATTGCATCTTCGCATCTGACAACAATATGGAGTATGGCTACGGCCTGCTATTGAACTATGCCGGAAATATTATTTCGACGGTTAGATACGGGTCATCGTTCCAACATCCTGAGCAACATTTGGCGAACAGGGTGGCGACATACTGGGGCAGCGACAAGATGCGTCTCGATACGGAACTACGGAACGTTGGAGCGGTGGCAGGCGTGAGTCCCGACAAGACGGTGTCGCTTGCTGGAGTGACAGGCGTGCCTGTTGCTATCGGCCACGACTGGCGGGATGACGTAATGCAATTAACGGTGATTGAGTTGTGATGACAGCGACAACAATGCCGCTGGAGTGCATGGAGAAACGATAAAATGACGAAATATGATACTGTCGAGAGATAAAGGCAAGCGCATGTGGGGCGGTGGCGGAAGCGGCGGCTCCGGCGGTGGCGGCGGACTTGATCCGTCGGCATTGGCAGGCTATGCCACTATGGGCTGGGTGGACGAGAACTACCTGTCGAAGGCGTTCTGGAATGAATTGTTTATCATTCATAAGAAGGTGACGACGGTGGTGATGAACGGTCAGACGGAGATTTCGCGCACCGTAGACACGTCTGGCACCTTTGCACCCAATGAAATACCCGAAACGACCAGCACTACCGACGAAACTACTGGCTACGTGACCACCGTGACCACGGAGGTAGACTCCATTGAGGCGAGGAAAGGTATTTGGACAAATTACTACGTATCCGCACTTGGTCAGAATGCTGGCGGTGGTGGCGGAGGAGGCGGTGGAGGTGGTGCCTCTACGTTGCATGACTTGTTGGATGTAAACATTCCCGCCAGCATGACGCAGGCCAATAATGGCCAGGTACTGATGTATAACTTTGCGTCGAACAGGTGGGTCAATGCCGATTTGCCATTATCAGGCTACGCCACGCAGTCGTGGGTGCAACAGCAGGGCTACGTGACCCAATCGGCATTGAGCGACTACGCCACGCAGACGTGGGTCACGAATAATTTCCTCGGCATCAACGGTACTGCTGCGAAGGCTACGAAACTGGCTACGGCTCGGACGCTGTGGGGTCAGTCGTTTGACGGTTCCGCGAATGTGACGGGAACCATCACCGTCGGCGCAGGAAACATCGTGATGAACAATGCCAGAAACATTGTGTTCAAAGACGCACCAGCGGAAGGTGCAACAGCAACCGAAAGGGAAGTCATCAGACTGACCAGCAATAATAATATGTATCTTTGCCGTGGCACTGCCGCTGCCGGTTACAATACCTATCTATACGGAAACAGCATCGCTTTCAGATACGGAACGAGCGGAACGACTGGTATGTATATCAACTCTTCCGGCAACGTCGGTATTGGTACGACATCGCCGACAATGAAGCTCGACGTGAATGGCTATGCGAAGACCACGAGGCTGTATCTATATGACGACGTCTATTTGGAGTACGATTCTACCAATGGCGGAGTGCATTTGGTCGGTGCGGGATTCTATTCCGACTCCTACGTTTCTGCGCTGGGTGCAAACAGCAGTGGCAGCGGCGGTGGTGGCGCAAGCACGTTGGGCGATCTGTTGGATGTTACGCTGAGCAGTCTGTCGGACGGTCAAGTGTTGATGTATAGAAACAACATGTGGGTCAATGCTTCGCTGACGGATTATGCCACAAAAACGTGGGTTCAGCAGCAGGCTTATCTTACCGCTTCTGCGCTGAACGGCTATGCCACGGAGAACTGGGTAGGTCAGAACTATCTCGACAAAAACGCCACGGCAGTAGCAGCGACGAAACTGGCTACAGCCCGCACGTTGTGGGGCCAGTCGTTCGACGGCACGGCGAACGTGACAGGAACCATAACCGTAGGTGCAGGAAATATCGTTATGAACAATAACGAGCATATTTATTTCAAAGACGCTCCTGCTGCCGGTGCTACGGCAACCAATAGGGACGTGCTGCGTCTGAGCAGCAGTAACAATCTGCTGATTGGCTATGGAACGTCTGCCGCTGGCTATTACACCCACCTATACGGAAACATCATTGCTTTCCGCTATGGTACGAGCCGCACGGTTGGCATGACGCTTGACAGTTCCGGCAACTTAGGCATCGGTACGACATCGCCGACAATGAAGCTCGACGTGAACGGCTATGCGAAGACAACGAGACTGTATCTGTCTGCCGACGTCTATCTGGAGTACGACTCTACCAATGGCGGTGTGCATGTGGTCGGTGCGGGACTTTATTCCGACTCTTATATTAGTGCGCTTGGTGCAAACAGCAGCGGCAGCGGCGGCGGCGCAAGCACGCTGAACGACCTGCTTGACACCGACATTACCAGTCCGTCGAACGGTCAGGTGCTGACGTATAGGAATGGTATGTGGGTGAACGACGACCCGCCAACACCATCGCTGTCAGGCTACGCCACGGAGTCGTGGGTGCAGCAGAACTTTGCCTCGAAATCGGACATCACCGACATGGCCACGAGGACATGGGTCAATCAGCAGGGCTTTGCACTCAGTTCCGCTTTGAGCGGCTACCTGCCGTTAGCAGGCGGCGAGATGACCGGCACGCTGTGGTTCAATGGAAACGTGGGCATTAAGTTCAAGCAGACCGTCTCTGGTGCTACGACAAACGCCGGAATGCTCATCTGGAAGCCTACCAGCGGTTGGACGGGAGTCACATCCACACAATGGGGTGTAGGCGACACGCTTACCCAGGGCGTCATCCGCTCGAACAATATGGATTTGATACACTGGAAGAACGGAGCCAGCGGAACTGGCGAAAACGGATATGTCATCTATGACGCCAGTAACATCCATACCGCCAATGCCGGTAGTGCCATGAAATTGCAGACGGCGCGGACGCTGTGGGGACAGAGCTTTGACGGTACGGCAAACGTGGATGGCGACATCGAGGCAGGCAGCAACGGCGGAATCATCACAGGTTTTGACACTATTAGTCTGAACACCATTGGCACCGCCACGACCAATACTGGCGGCATGATTGACTTCCACTACAATGGCTACGGTACGGAATACACGACACGCCTCGTTGAAAGCGGTATAGGAATATTGAGCATCGATGCGAAGAACTATATGCCACCATACGATGATAAGCTGGCAGGATTGCGCATCGGTGCCGGTAAGAACGGCAGCTTCATTCAGATTGGCGACATCAGGATAGTGTACGACTCGGCGAACAACGCCCTGAAGGTGGTGAAGAGCGACGGTACGACAGCTGCGAACTTCTACGCTACGGGTGGTGTGAGTGCATTAGGATCATCATAAAAACAATAGAAAGGAAAAAAAGACATGAGTTATACAAGCGGACAAATCAAGGCACCCGTGAGCATCTACGACGTGCAGCAGGCGTTGGCAAGCAGTTCCACCGACTTGGCTACGTTATGTCGTAATACAAATATCAAGATGTGGGCGAGGTTCCGTCCTGTGGAGTATAAATCCAATGGACGAAACGGTACGGTTTGGGTAAAGCAAGTACCCGACAGCGGCACGCCATCACGTGTGTCCGTTGCATTCGGCATCGTCAACATCCCTGTTTGGAACGACCGCGTAATAGGTCAGATGTTGAACTTTTGGTCAGGATTAAATACTGATTCTCCAAATCCTCCTACTTATATTGACGAAGACGGGCAGACTTCATCCGCCATTCTAATCAATGCTGACTATTGGAAGATGAAACTACCGACGTCGGCATTCCGTCTGACAGACTTTGTCAGTACGGATAATCCTACTACGAAGGGATATTATAAAGATGCAGAGGCACCCATCAGCGGACTCACGGCAACATCAGTTGCCATAACACCGAAAGGTCTTCTCGATATTCTATACACGAAGAATGAAGCAGGTGTCAGCGCAGGTCTTACCGTTAAGTACGAGGACTTGCAGTATGCCAACAACGCATTCTCTTGGAACTATTACTTTGGCGTAGCATTAATTAAGTATGTAAATGGTGCTCCGACGAACACTCGCTATTATCTAACCCAAGATACAAGGATGTCAAGTTTCCAGGAGATGGGTGCTTTTGTGCGTGGCTATGTCACCAATGAACAGTTTGCTGGCACGTACCTTGCTTTTCCGTTTATTAGCTCAGAAATGTTGGTAGGAACTGCCTCTGAAGACACCCCAGACCATTATGCGCTTTGTACAGACAACAATGCACGGGGCATATATATTGCGCTGTTAGACCATCAAGAGTTGGCCATCACCATCAACTATGCGCAGATAGTATTCGTGCAGATATATGTTTGGTACGATTTGACGCAAAGTACCAGACTCATCAATTACGACATCAAGCTAACAAATACCGAGGCGGACATAGCAAGAGAGTACATGCTTGATATAACATTCTTCAAGAGTGACGGTGTGACACAGATTTACACCAAGAGTATTCCAAACCTGAGCATCGCCGCAGGTGCTACAATCCATGTCGAAGGTAGCCAGGATATGGCACAATACGGTGGCCCTGATCTCGTTGGTGCCGCACGAGCCATAACAACGATTACTTCACAGGGCGTTGTATTCAAGCATACTGATTCTATCGTGACCAACACTATCTATGATCACGAGCCAATTATCCCCTAAAATAATAACATTTAAATAGTATAAGTTATGAAAGACAAAGAAATTCAAGAGCGTGATAAGTACAGCGGTGGTGTCGGTGGTGGCAATCACAAGACTGAGAGTGATAACTATTCTTTCTGGTGGGTAGCCATCGGCATCGTCGTGGCTGTCCTGATACTGGTAGCGGTATTGAAAATATTAAATTAGAACGGATATGGAAATTACATTGGAAACAATTATCAGTCTTTTAGGACTATTCATCGGTGGTGGCGGTGGTGCCTTTTTTACATGGCGGTATTTGCGACGCAAGGCACGCGCCGAAGCCGTAACCGCCGAGATTGATGCAACGAAGGACATGCAGGACATGTACCAGCAAATGCTGGAGGACGCGAAGAAAGACCGCGAAGACCGGCGCGAACAGGTGGAGGAGTTGCGGGCTGACCGCGACCACTACAAACAGGAGCGTAACGAACTGCGCGAGAAGATGGAACAGTTGACGCGATCGTTTATGGACTGGCGCATCGAGGCCGACAACGACCGTTCGAAGATGAAGATGGACATCGCGAAGCTGGGACGTAAGGTAGAGACGATGGTCCCTTTCATGTGCGGCGACTTGAATTGCAAGCTCCGCCAGCGCGTAACACTATCGGACGACGGCACTCTTAAAACCAAGCGTCCGGCAAAAAAGGAAAAACCATCAGACGTTGAACCACTAAACAGCGAAGACCTATGAGGATAAGCAAGAATTTTACACTCGAAGAGCTGACCGCCAGCGCGACGGCGAAGGCGAAGGGAATCCGTAACGAGCCAGGGCAGACCGACATCGTAAACCTGTGTGGATTGGTGCATAAAGTCTTGCAACCTCTTCGCGATTGGTGGGGCAAAGAGGTGAAGATTGGCTCCGGCTATCGTAGCCTTGCGCTGAACAGGGCCGTTGGCGGTGTATCGAACTCGCAGCACATGCGCGGTGAAGCCGCAGACCTCTGCATCGACGGTGACATGAACAAGGCGCGGTCTTGGTTTCAGTATATCAAGCAACATTGTGACTTCGACCAACTCATCATGGAGCATAACGCCAAAGGCACGTACTGGGTGCATGTGTCGTACCGCTGCGACGGAAAGAACAGGAAGCAGGTCATCAACGACCTGTTGAAGAAATAAGGCCGTGAGGCTGATACCAACTATCAATAGTTTTTTATAATACACTTATTTTGTTTTAGGTTAATAGTTATTAGGTAATAGTAATGGATTAGTTTTAGTTAGTTTATGATTGATTAACTTTCGAGGGCTCAGCGGAGCCCTTTTTTTGTGCCAGTTAGTAAACCTTTGCAGGGTTTTCGCGCAAAGGTATATGGCAGACTTTATCGAAATACAAGGACTCGACGCACGACGTAAAGAACTGGAACAGCTTGTTACCAGCACCCCTGCCATGAAGAAATATTTGCAGGGCATCATCCGCAAATGTATCGGCGAGGCTCGAAAGAATGTCGTGAAGGATGCTCAGGGCGTGTTGGATAACGACCCGCGACATGCTTACAAAGCTGTGCGCAACTCTGTGTATAAACAGATATTCGGCGGTCAGATAAACATTCTGTCATCACGTAAGCGTGGAGCCCCGACGAGATACCAGCGTCCACGGAAACTTGACGACAACCCTCACCAGCGTGGCGGAAACCGCAGGAAGCGTTCACTGAGGACGTTGCAACTGAACAGCTACGAAGGTGTGGATCGTGGTTTTGTACTCAGGTTCCAAAACGCGGGTACAGCTGACCGCGAAACACGCTACGGCAATCGTGGTTCATTGAGAGCCCGACACTGGTTCGGTGTATCATCAGCCTATCAGATGGATGCCGCAGCGACGAAGGTAGCTGTAATGATTGAGCAGATGTTAGATTCAGAATTTAAATTGCAATAGGATATATGGCAAAAGATGTGATTACCAGGTTTCGGCTTGAAACCACACAATTTGACTCTAAGATAAAGTCAGCCGCTAAAGGGTTGTCCGAATACACCAAGGCAGCTTCGAATGCCGGTAAGGAGTTCCAGAAGTTCACGAAGGATAACGTCGCGGCAGCGCAAGCCCTTGGCAAGATGGCAACCAGCTCGCAGGACGCAAAAGGCAAGGTGAAGGAACTTGTCGGAGCGTTCAACGAAGCTGCGAAGGCCTACAACGCACTGACCAAAGAACAGCAGCAGAGCGACTTCGGTAAGGCTATGGCCGCAAGTCTGACACAACTCCAGCAACGCATCCGCGAGACGAAGGCCGAGATGCAGAGTATGGGTAACGTGTCTAAGAATTTGGGCGGTGGCTTCAGTGGAGTGATGGGCAATATGTCGAAGGTGTTTGGCGTATCGCCTGCCATGCTGACGGGAATCGGTGCCGCCGCTGCCGCATTTGCCGGACTGAAAGAGGTCATCGGTGGAAACATCTCAACGGCTATGGGCTTCGAGAAGTCCATGTCACAACTGTCATCCCTCACAGGTATGGTCGGCAAAGACCTCGACCAACTGAAGGAATACGCCATCGAACTTGGTTCTACTTCGACGTTGACCGCCTCGCAGGTGGCCGACGCTTTCCGACTGATAGGCTCACAGCAGCCGCAGTTGCTTGCCAGCGGCGAGGCCCTGAAGGAAGTGACGAAGTATGCCATCACGCTGAGCGAGGCGGCAGGTATTGACCTTCAGACAGCCGCTCAGACACTCTCAACGTCTATTAACCAGATGGGTGGCGACTCGAACAATGCAGCCCGTTACGTGAATGTCCTTGCGGCAGCATCGCAGAAGGGTGCTGGTGACATCGCATGGTTGGGCGAGGCCATCACCAAGTCGGCAACAGCGGCAAAGGCAGTCGGTACTGACTACGAGGAACTGGTAGCAAATCTGGAGCAGTTGGCAAAGGCAGGCTTCGACGCTTCAACGGCAGGTACGGCCTTGCGATCCATCATCATGAACTTGGAGAAGCAGGCGAACCAAGACTTCAAGCCGTCTATCGTCGGACTTACGCAGGCATTCGAAAATCTTGGAAAAGCCAACCTCGACATCGTGGGCTATCAGCAAATCGCTGGTAAGATGTTCGCGTCGCAGGCTATGGCTCTGGCCAATGCCGCTCAGGAGGCGAAGAACATGACCGTCGCCATTACTGGTACCAGCACCGCCACTGAACAGGCTGCGACAAACACCGCCAATCTGGACGGCTCGCTGAAAGCCCTTGCATCGGCATGGGAGGGATTGAACCTCCACATCAATTCGAGCAACGGGCTGTTGAAAGATTCAGTCGATTGGCTGAAGGATGTCGTGACGTGGGTAGACAAGGCCATCAGCGGCATGGATAAGTATGCCAAGCGCAAGGCCGAACTCAACAATGAAGGAACTGGCGGAAATACCCGTGTTGACAATATGATCAACATTTTGAATGGGGCTTCCAATAAATCCGATTTCTATAATCAGCAAATTGAACAGTTCTGGAGGTATATCAACAAAAAGGAGGCAGAGCTACAGCAAACCAAGAATACAAAAGATGTATGGGCATGGGAAACGCTTTCCAAAAACAGTAAAATTTCTCAACTTACTCAGGACATCGGTGCCGCCAAGGAAATGATGAAGGAATTCGAGCAGCGTGCTAAGCCGATAATGCAAGCAGTTTCTGATAGTATTACATCCAATCCCAACGGAAATACGTCTATAACCGTTGACATTGATGTAGATGCAGATACGGAAAACGCCACGAAGAGTATCAAAGACCTTCAGGAAGAAATAAAGAAGCTGAAGAAGTTGCGTGACGACGCGGCCAATGCTGGTAATACCAAACTGCGTGACCAATACAACACGCAGATCAAAAGCGTACAAGCCCAAATCAAGTCCATGCGCGGAACGGGTAGCACAACAAACAAGGTTGTGAAAATTGACCCGATTGAAGGTTCCATCGACGCGCAGACCAAGAAGGTGCAGGACTTGCAGAAGGCTTGGCGTGCCGCTGCGGATGACAAGAGTCGCGAGGACATCAAGAAACAGATTGAGCAGGCTCAGTTGGTGCTCGACGCAATGAATGGTAAGACAAAGACCTCGAAGATTACCGTCACGGCAGACACCAAGGAGGCTCTGGAGGCCGTCAAGAAAATCGACGGCGTAAAGATTGAGCCGAAGTCATTCACGGTAACGGCGTATGACGACAAGGCGGCTGACGAATTGCACAACCTTGATGACAAACAGGTTGATCCGAAGATGTTCGTCATCACGGCGGAAACGACGGAGGCTCTGGCGAAGATTCAAGAGATAAACGGTATCAAGATACAGCCGAAGAAGATGGAGGTGCAAGTGCCGAAAATGGCTGACATTGCTCCGAACGGGCTGACTGGTAAGGTTCGCACGCCGGAGGACTTGCAGCAGAGTGCCGTGAAGCTGAAGCAGGCCGTGAAGTTGGAAATAGACCAAGAGACGTCGAAGGTGGACACGGAAACGCTGAAGACGCTGATGAAGGACGCCATCCAGAACGGCATTGACGGCATGGACTTCCAATTTGGCGTTCTTGGCGAGAAAATCGGCAAGGGTATCGACATTCCCGACGATTCGTGGCAGGGAATACTCGACCAATATAATGCACTGCGCGAACAGATTGGCGAAGAGCCGATTGTGATAAACCTCCAGACG
>Ga0265301_10007265_pt1 | contig 10421 bp, 3 predicted proteins | sample AusTroGonzalo_MG_2_FD_193488 | JGI IMG/M metagenome (GOLD analysis project Ga0265301, IMG submission 193488) | Bovine rumen microbial communities from tropical cattle in Woodstock, Queensland, Australia - Gonzalo_04 | ecosystem: Host-associated > Mammals > Digestive system > Stomach > Rumen ...
CACGATCTGAACCGTCTGCTTCCCCAGGCATAAAGAAACCCCTTGCGATGAGATCCTGATGTCGCGTTTCCGCAGGGCGTGGCCCGAGGACTTAGCGACGAGGGATCTGCATCGCAAGGGGTTATTTCATTTTAGTTGAAGCAGACGGATCAGATCGTGCCGCGCTCAATTCCGTAGCGCTTACAGATCGCAGTAAACTCCTCGCTCTGCCCGAAGAATGCCAGCACGCTGTCGCGGGTCTGCCGCCCGCCGGCGATCTCGCCTGCCCAGTAAGCGACTTCGGAAGCCTCGGGCTCACGATCCATAAAGGTCGTGTACAAGCGCTTGAGATATTCTTCATCGGACGTCTTTAATCCTATAAACTCGGCGGATGTGAAGAATTCGCGAGCGGCGGAACATCCGGTCTGCTCGAGATTGGTCAGTGCCAAACTCCAGTACTCGAGTCCCTTCTCCTCCGGATCTCTTCCGAGACAGCAGGTGTACAATCTCGTCGCGAAGTTGATCGCGTTCTTGCTCGCGAATTCGGCTTTATGCCACTTGGCGCCGGAGCGTACACCATAGGTGGCGCAGACATTGCACCACTCAGTGGATTCGATGAAGTTCTCAACAACGATGGCGCGTGTCATCTTTCCGGTTTTGATCGCATCGACCCAGCCTGCCTTTCCGGCTGCATCGGATGCACGGTCAAAGAATGTCTTGTAAAGCGTCTCAACGAATTCCTCATCGGAGAGGCCGCGGTTCATAAACTCCGGTGCTTCGAGAAGAAAGAATCTTGCGCAGTCTGCGCCGTTGTATTCACCATTTACAACCTTCTCCACCCAGAAGTCCTTACCTTCCTTCTCGGAATGACGGCCGAGGGCGACCACATACAATCTCTCGACGAAATCCTCGAAAGTCGGATCCGCCGGAACCGGCGTCGGTGTCGGCTGGTCAGGGGCGCCTGTCGGAGTCGGATCACCCGGACCCGGCACACCAGTCGGTGTGGGCTGACCAGGAACAGTCGTTGGCGTCGGCTCGCCCGGTTTCGGCGTTACCGTAGGCTGCCCCGGCGTTCCGGTTGGCGCCTTGGTAGGCGTTCCGGTCGGTGCTTTTGTAGGAGACAGCGTCGGTGCCTTGGTCGGTGCCTTGGTAGGCGCGTTTGTCGGCGACAGAGTCGGAATCTTTGTAGGTTCACCGGTCGGTGTTTTTGTGGGCACCTTGGTTGGCGACAGAGTCGGTGCCTTGGTAGGTTTCTTGGTCGGCGTACCTGTCGGAGCCTTGGTCGGCGTCGGCGTGCCGGGCTTCGTGGACGGCGTCGGTGTTACCTTTTTCGTCGGTACCGGCGTTGCTTTCTTGGTTGGGGTCGGTGTTGCCTTCTTGGTTGGAGTCGGTGTAGCCGGTTTCTTGGTCGGTGTCGGTGTGTTTTTCAGCGTTACTGCGTAGGTGGAAGCATAATCACCGGTTGCCAGGTAATTTTTCACGACAATATAAGCGCTGACCTGGTAGTAGTATTTCGTATTCGGCTTAAGGCCTGTATCGGTATACTGGGTATCGGATAGATTGGCGATCACCTGATACTCGCCATTTTCGGACGTGCTTCGTGTAATGACATAGGCTTCCACTTCATACCCATCCTGTGGAGCCGGTTTCGTCCAGGAGAGGGTGAGCGAAGAATTGGTGGCGGATGTCACATTCAGTTCCTCAACTTTCGGGCCCTTCTTCTGCGGCAGATACTTCAGCTGGCAGTTCGCCGGCACCTGTGGCTCCACCGGAATATAATTTTTCTCGCATTCCACATTTTTGATCATCGTGCAGCTGCTTAGATCCAGCCCGGTCAGCCGATTGTTTGCACAATCAAGTTCTCTCAAATTTGTGGTCTTACTAAGATCCAATTCCGAAAGATTACAACCCCAACAATATAGAATACCGAGGTTCGTGTTATTGCTTACATTCAAATTTGCAAGATCGTGGCACCACGCCAGATCGAGCTCTATCAGATTTACGTTCTTGCTTACATCGATCGACTGGATCTTTAAGGAACGCATCTCCAGTTTTTCCAGATTTGTATTCTTGCTCAGATCAAGTTCCGTAATGGCAGTCTTGCTGCAATACAGTCTCTTCAGTTCCGGATTCGAAGTAACATTCAGATCCCCGATATCAGTACTGTCACACTGCAGCCAAGTCAGCCCGCTATTCTTACTCACGTCCAGCTCAGTGATTGCATTTTCACCACAATCCAGTTCTTTTAGAGCCGTATTATTTCTGACATCCAGAACCGTCAGGCTGTTCTTCCTGCAGTTCAGTGTCTCAAGTTGCAGATTATCGTTGACAGACAGTTCTTCGATTTTGTTTTCACTGCAATTAAGGGTACGCAGCAAGGTATTCCTACTGACATCCAGCGAAGTCAGTTTATTGCTGTAACAGTAGAGAAGCTTAAGTCTCAGATTCCCTCTGATATACAGATCTGAAATCCTGTTTCCTTCACAAAGCAGTGTCTCGAGCTTCTTGTTATAAGATAAATTCAGCGAAGTGATTCTGTTGTCGGAGCAATTCAGGAGCTCCAGTTCCGGAAAATACTTTATCCCTTCCAGAGACTCGATATTCAGAAGATCCATATACAAAGATTTCACCGCTTTTCTCTCATCCAGGGAAAGCACTCCATCCTTTGGTGATTTATCGCAGTTCTGGGACACATATTGACGGAAAGCCGCATCCGGGAAATTCGTCTCATCGATGGCGATCGCGCGTTCGTACTGATCATCATACAAAAGCGTGCACCCATCCGGAACTGCCGGTTTTTCTTCCAGATAGTTGTATTTGCAGTTTACATAAGTGAGTTTCGGACAAGGACTGATATCCAGATCCGTCAGCTGGTTTGAACTGCAATCCAGCTCCGCAAGTTCAGTGTTTTTCGTCAATACCAGTGAGGTCAGCTGGTTGCTTCTGCAATCCAGGCAGAGAAGCGCGGGGCAATTCTTAAGATCCAGGGAACTAAAATAGTTACCGGAGCAGCACAGTTCTATCAGTTTCGTTTTATTCTCTAAACTCAGTTCCGACAATCCGCATCTGCAGCAATTGATGTGCTCAAGTTTCTTGCAGTTCCCGAGATCCAGCCCGGTAAGATTTAAGTCACAAATGAAAATATCCACCAGATTGGTATTTTTGCTTAGATCCACTTGATCGATCAGCGGATGATATCCGATACTCAGCTTCTCCAGATTGACATTCTTATCAAGATGCAGTTCTGCCAACTCCTTGTTGCCGTAAAACATCAATGTTTTAAGTTTCGTCAGATAACCGAAATCGATCTTCTCAAAGTGGTTACTATAAATGTCGAGGTATTCAAGATTTGTATTCTTCGACAGATCCAGTTCCGTCAGAAGATTATGCGAACAATCAAGCTTAGTAAGTGCAGTAAAAAAGCTGATCCCTTCCAGAGACTTGATTTCCAGTTCTTTGCAGATCATGGTCTTTGCATTGCTTATTTCTGTCGGAGACAGATATTCATCGGAAGGATTTACATCGTATTTTTCCGCGACAAAAGCACGGAAGTTCTTGTCCGGAAAATTCGTCTTATTGATGTGCACATACCCGCTGTAGATCGCAGACTGTGGAGAATAAGTCAGGCTGCATCCGCTCGGAACAGAAGGCTGGCTCGTCAGATAATTGGAACTGCAGTTCACGGCCGTAAGCTTCGTACAGCCACTCAGATCCAGTGACTTCAGGCTGTTCAGCTGGCAGTAAAGTTTACGGAGTTCCGTATGATTTTTTATGTTCAAAGACGTCAATCGGTTATAGGAACAGTTCAGTTCCGTCAGCGCCTGGTTATTACTGACGTTCAGCGTCGAGACCAGATTGTCCGCCAGCGAAAGAAACGTAAGCTTCGTATTACTCGACACATTCAAGGCCGTCACTTCGTTACCGGCCAGATTCAGTTCCTGAAGATTCGTGCACTTACTGACATTCAGAGCGGTCAGTGCATTGTTTTTACAGTCCAGCTCCACAAGATTGGTGCTTCCCTTAAGGTCTAGGCTGGTCAAACGGTTGTCCGAACAGAAGACCTGCTTGAGATTCACATTCTCATTCAGCCGGATGCCCGTGAGCTGATTCTCGTAGCAATAAAGATACACAAGTTTCGGATTCCGGCTCAGGTTCAGCGTCTCCAGTTCATTGTCCGAACAGTTGAGATATTCCAGTGCCGTGAAATACTCAATTCCCGTCAGGTCCTTGATGTTCGCGCTCCGGCAGTTCACCGTCTTGGCGGCCTTGATCTCGCTCTCCGACAGTTTCCCGTCACTGGGATCGACGTCGAATTTCGTCTTCACGAAGTTTCTAAAACTCGCATCCGGGAAATTCGTCTCGTCGATCGCCACTTCTGATCCGCTGTTCCCATCCGCCCGCACAAGCGCGTCTTTCGTCGTCCTTGCTCCGAAGGCAAGACCCAATGTCACTGCCAAAAGCGTAGCGCCGGTCCTTCCGAGATACCGTAAACTCTTCATACATACTCTCCTTTATCCGTCTTCTCCAAAAGCACTTAGCCTCTTTCGATTCCGTACTGTTTGCAGATGTTCGTGAATTCTTCAGAGTGGCCGAAGAACTGCATCGTGCTTGTTCTTGTCTGCGTTCCTTTGGTAAGTTCGCCTGTCCAGAAAACGATCTCACTTTCTTCCGGTTCACGTCCCATAAAGGTCGTATAAAGTCTCTTCACATATTCTTCGTCCGTGGTCTTCAGGTTCACGAACTCCTCGCCTGTGAAGAACTGCTCGGCCGCGGCGTAACCTGTCTGCTCCAGGTTAGTTAATGCTAATGACCAGTACTTCAGTCCGCCTTCTTCCGGATCTCTTCCGAGACAGCATGTATACAAGCGTGTCGCAAACTTGATCGCGTTCTTAGAAGCAAACTCTGCCTTCGCATTCGGCGCACCGGACTTGACTCCATATGTTGCGCAGACATTGCACCACTCGGTCGAATCGATGAATCCCATAATGACATTTTCCTTCGTCATCTTTCCACTCTTGAGCGAATCGACCCAGAATTTCTTTCCGGCCGGCTCAGAGGCACGGTCGAAGAAAGTGAGATACAGTGTATCAACAAAATCTTCATCCGTCAGACCACGGTTCAGGAATTCCTGCGCCTCGATCAGGAAGAAGTGCGCGCAATCACCGCCCGTGCGATTACCGCTTTCGATCTCGTTGACCCAGAATGCTTTTCCTTCCGGCTCAGATTCACGAGCAAGTGCGATCGTGTAGAGCCGCTCGACGAAATCTGCGATAGACGGCTCTTTCTCCGAATCCGGGGTCGGTGTCGGATCGTCCGGCTTCGGAGTCACACCCGTCGGCTTTGGTGTTGCACCTGTTGGCTTTGGTGTTGCACCAGTCGGTTTCGGGGTCACACCTGTCGGCTTCGGCGTTGCACCTGTCGGCTTCGGCTTTGCGCCAGTCGGTTTCGGGGTCGCTCCTGTTGGCTTTGGTGTTGCACCAGTCGGTTTCGGGGTCACACCTGTCGGCTTCGGCGTTGCACCTGTCGGCTTCGGTGTCGCTCCTGTCGGCTTCGGTGTCGCTCCTGTCGGCTTCGGCATCGCTCCTGTCGGCTTTGGTGTTGCACCTGTTGGCTTCGGCATCGCTCCTGTCGGCTTTGGTGTTGCACCTGTTGGCTTCGGTGTCGCTCCTGTCGGCTTCGGTGTCGCTCCTGTCGGCTTCGGGGTCACACCTGTCGGCTTCGGGGTAACCCCTGTCGGCTTCGGGGTCACCGGTGCATCTTTCCAGATCGCCTTGATCGTCATATCCGCGTTCACGACAACACTGTCGCCCGGGTTTCCGGCGCTCCACTTATCGAATACTTTTCCATCCGGTGCAGTAAAACCGTTGGACGGAAGCGTAATCGAATCCCCCTCCAGAACAGTCAGTGCTTTTACCGAACCCGAACCGCCGTTCGCATCAAAAGTCACCGTGCACTTTGCACGTTCTTTGAGGATCAGGCGGGTCGTCTTGTCGTAGCTCACATGAGCGGCTTCGGCGCCGACCATATAACAATCGTACGTCGCTCCGAAAACATCCCAGCAGGTCATTTCGATAGGCTGCACTTCAGTCTCTCCAGGGGCTACGATATTCTCGATAAGCCACTGGATATGGTGTATATCCACCGTCTCGATCTGGGTTCCCCAAATATCCATATCAAACAAGATATCATTATTACTCAGATCCAAAGAAGTCAGGTAATTCACACAGCAATTCAAATATTGGAGATTCGGATTCCGCTTCAGGTCCAGTTCTTTGAGCTGATTATTCGAGCACGAAAGTGACCCCAGATCGTAATTATATGAAAGATCCAGACTTGACAAGCTGCATCCGGAGCAATCCAGCGTGCGAAGTTTCTTATTCTTACTGATATCAAGCGATTGCAGTTCCGTATTCCTTTTGCAATCAAGTACAAGCAGTTCCGTATTCTTGCTCAGATCAAGAGAAGTCAGTTTATTATCGCCACAATATAGTTCTTTCAACTGGCTGAAAAAACCGATACCTGTCAGATCCGCCATGTCGCAATCCGCAATATCAAGTTTCGTTACTGCATTGCGCTCATCCCTGGTCAGCTGTCCGTCTTGTTTTGTATCCATGTATTCGGCATAACGCAGAAACTCTGCATCTGGGAAATTGGTTGCGTTCACATCAACCGGTGTAGTAATACACAGGACTTCACTGAATTCGCTATATCGTATTTCTGTTCCGACATTCAGGTAAGACCGGATCTTGAAGTAATAGTCATTATCACGAGCAAGGTTCTCGATCGTATGCGTAGTCTTGTATATCCCCTCCAATGTCGCCATCTTAGAAAAATACCCTTCCGAATAGCTGCCCATATACACTTCATATCCATCTACACCAACTGTTCGATTCCACTCCAGATGTATTTCATTCTCTGACATGGAGTAGCCGGAAAGGCCGGTGACAGGAGGAACCGTTTTCTGCGGTGTTGTATACAAATACGTGCATCCTTTAGGAATCCCTGTTACTTTTTCCAGATAATTATATTCACAATGAAGGATTTTCAATCCTGTACATGGGGTCACATCAAGTAACGGAATGCTATTGTTCGCGCATTCCAAATCAGTCAATGCTGTGTTTTTACTGACATCGAGGCTTGTCAGACGATTGTTGTTTACCTCCAACGTTTTAAGCTTAAGATTCGAACTGACATCCAACTTAATCAGTTTGTTATCGTTGACTTCAAGAGATTTCAGATTCGGAGTCGTACTGATATCCAGTGTGGCAATACTGCATTTCGAGCCATACACGATTTCAAGTTTCTCAAGTCCCGAGATATACAGGCCGTAAAACTCGGGGTTGTTCCTGCAAGTAAGTTTAAAAAGCTTCTTATTCGACTTCAGGTCCAGAGTGATAAGATTATTGGAAGAACAGTCAAAGTATTGCAGATTTGAAAAATACTCGATTCCTTCCAGAGAAACGATCCCCTTGCCTGAACAATCTAAAACTATAGCCGCATTGATTTCTTTCTTTGACAACCAACCATCTAGCGGAGCATTATCGATTTCCAACGAAATAAACTGTCGGAATGCCTCATCCGGGAAGTGTGTCTTATCCACAGGAATCGAACCGGAGACAAAAGTATTCTGAGGAGAATATGTCAACACACATCCGTCAGGAACAGTCGGTTGTGAAGTGAAATAATTTCTCGAGCAATCCATTTCCATCAGTTCCGTACATGCACTCAGATCCAAAGACCTTAAACTGTTTGTATGGCAGTATAAGTAGTGAAGATTGGTGTATTTTTTTACATCCAGAGAGAGCAAGCGATTCATAGACAAATTCAAGTAACTCAGGTCCGGACTCTCTTTCAAATCTATATAATCTATCCAGTTATCCGCGCAATTCAAGGTTTTGAGTTTAGTAACATTGGGAACATACACGCTTTCAATTTTGTTTCCCTGACAGAACACTTTTTCAAGCACGGCATTTTCTCTCAGATCCAGTTGTAAAAGCTGATTGTTCGCGCAGTTTAACTCATAAAGTTTGGTACAATATCTAAGAAAGAGGCTTTTGATTTGATTGTCGTGACACGAGAATTCTCGAAGTTCCGACATATTACTCATACTGAGTTCAGTCAGATTGTTGTTGTAACAGTTAAGTATTCTCAAACTCGGCAGATTCGGCGGATTCAGCCGCGAGAGGTTGTTGTTACTGCAGTCCAGAGTTGACAGTTTAGTATTTTTTTCCAGATCCAGCTGTTCAATCTTGTTTTCACTGCAGTTCAGAAATTTCAGTTCTGTGTTCTTCTCCAGATTCAACTGTGCGATTTCGTTTGTTCTGCAGTCCAGATTTTGCAGAGATGTAAAGTATTCTATCCCCTTTAAGTCCGTGATCTTCATATCCCTAACATCTATCGAAGTCACCGCTGCGAGCTCCTCTTCGGACAAGAAACTATCCTTCGGATTGACGTCGTAATTATCCGAAACATATTTCCGGAATATAGAATCCGGGAAGCAATCGCTTTTGATTCTCACGCCTCCGGCAGCCCTCACCTTAGTTTGTCCCCAAAAAACCTGGATCATCGGAACCGCCATTGCTGCTGCCAATACCGGCACAACGGTCATGCCTGCCCATCGAATCGCATTCTTTTTCATACCTTGCATCTGCCTCCGTTTCCCACGATCGGTACGCCTCGTACCCACCTGTTTTCCACCTGAATTCAAGCAACACAAATAACACTATGTGCACCCTATCAAAAAGGTATCACATCGTGCTGTCTTTCCACATCGCTATAACTAGTGATTTTTCAGCAAAAGCACTGAGGCCGGGGGAAATTATTCGTCGATCACCAGTCCCGAGGACCGGACGTTTACGGCCAGTTCGACGCGGTTTTTGAACCCTGTTTTCTGAAGAAGATTTTTAACATGGGAGCGGACGGTCCAGACACTCATGTTGAGGGCTTCGCCGATCTCCTGATCGGAATAGCCGTAGACCACTTTCCGGAGCACATCCAGTTCACGCTGGGTGAAGTCCGTACTCGAAGCAATACCGATCGTCAGCACAGGCGTGGTCTCCGGATAGACCGTCTCGCCGGCTAAGACCTTTTCGATCACGGTCTCAAGCGCCAGCGACTCCTGTTCCTTATACCACATGCCTTCCGCGCCGGCATCCTTCGCCTTCTCGATATACGACACTTCCGGCATGCTTGTCACGAGGATGATCTTGATCTCCGGATGGTCGCGCTTGATGCGGCTTGCCGCCTCGATCCCGTTAATTCCTGCAGTCATGACAATGTCCATAATGATCAGATCAATTGCCTTACTATCCGCAAAGTTGATCGCCATTTCCGCCGTTCCAATCGAATCCACGACATGGTAGTCCGGGTTTTCCGAAAGGCTCGTCTGCAGTGCAATACGCTGCATCTTCTGATCGTCCACGATTAAGATATTATGTGCCATGTTGCTTTTACCCCAGTTCAATATGCAGCGCAAATCTCGGCATGCTCTCGATAAACATACTGCCTCCCTGCGCCTCGACTCTTCTTCTCAGATTCTTCAGACCGCCCTTCTCCTCGACATTGCTGGCCGGCGGCTGACCGTCATTCGTAAATGTATACGTGCAGCGCCCGTCCTTATGCACGGTCTTCACATGCAGCGTCGTTGCCTCCGCATGCTTGACCATGTTACCGATACAGACCGCCATCGCATGGATCAGGATATTTCTTGTATCGTAATCCGAGGGCAGCTCCTCATCGATATCGATCGTGAGTCCCAGCGACTTCGCACTCTGGAAAATATCGTCGTACGCGTCCTTGGCTTCGGACTGTTCGTTCTCTTCCACATAGGAAATGTTTCGCTCCCAAAGCGTCAGAAATCCTCTTTTCTTTTCCATATCCGGCTGTTCGATGAACGCCTTTGCCGTGATCAAAGCACGTCCCCAGTCATCGTGAATGCGGATCTTCGAATCCAGGATCTCTTTTTCGATATTCAGCGCATCGATCCTCTCGCCTACTGCCTTCAGTCTCGTGCCCCGGTGACGGAGACGCTCCTTCTTTTCTTCCAGATCATGGACCAGCGCATACTCTTCCGTGACATCCGCCGCCAGCACCTCGTAAAGCTCCATGCCATCCGCACTGACTTTGTTTTTCCGCCAGCTCCAGCTGCTTCCGTCCGGCAGCATATAGATCGGATTCTCCCCCTTACTGATACACGACCCTGACAGTGCTTTTCCCTCCGAAATCGTCTCCCAAAGCGCCCGTCCGTCGACCATGCTTTTGCCTGTGAGGTTCTTCCAGATCTTTTCCATGCTGTCGTTATGAAGTTTGATCCTTCCATCGGCGTAATAGTAGCAGACGCCCGTCGAGAGCCGGTCGACAGACTCTTTGACCGAGCCCGGATAAATGCGGGTCTTTCTGCGCTGGATACTGTAGCGGACCTGAAGCACGATACCCACGCTGAG
>Ga0265301_10007266_pt1 | contig 10420 bp, 3 predicted proteins | sample AusTroGonzalo_MG_2_FD_193488 | JGI IMG/M metagenome (GOLD analysis project Ga0265301, IMG submission 193488) | Bovine rumen microbial communities from tropical cattle in Woodstock, Queensland, Australia - Gonzalo_04 | ecosystem: Host-associated > Mammals > Digestive system > Stomach > Rumen ...
AAATTGCTCTGTTCCTTCTTCGTTTTAAGTTTCTCAAACGGATTCACCCGGGCGTAGCTCTTTTCAATCGCCCAACTGAATAATGCACGCGCTAACTTTATATTATTATTGTACGTACGCGCGCTCACACGGTCTTCGTTGATCTTCTTGCGGACGGATGTCTTACCCTTTGAGTTATTGCCATCCAAAACAAACTCCATGTACTGGTTCGCCAATATTTGTGAGAAGCCTCCGGAAGAGATGGTTGGATAGTTCTTATGGATCCACTGCTTAAATTGTTTACAGAAGCAACTATAGCTGCGCATAGTCGTTTCCTTTAGCTCTTTGCTACGGTCGGTCTCATACAAGTCTATTACCTGCTCTAAAGGCGTATAGAAACGAATATTGTCGCCGGACGGATTAGTGGTATCCGGTGCACCAAAGCCATAGGCTGGTAGAGTCTGCTGAACGTTGATATATCCAGCAGCAAGCTGATTGTTAATTTGGAGCATAATAGCGCTTGCTTGTAGTTTGAACTCGGTGAGAGACTTACAGCGCTTGCGCTCGCGATTTAACATAACGCGAACACGCTCAAATTCATCAATAGTTGTGTTTAGGCGGTAGTACTCAATGTACCATCCTCTTGAGTTGTGTTTGAGTTCTGCCGGAACGTACTTCCTCAGAGCTCCAAAATTTTGGTTTAGCATAGTTAATTAACAATTAGTGCCGCCAACCATTTTTCTGATTGACAGCAGGAATTTTTATTAGTTTAGGTCTTATATACGGCAAATGACCTTCACATCAGTGAAAGTCATTTGTGCAGATTTTGTGCAGATTTCAACGCGTCTCAAGCGTAACTTGTTGATTTTCAGCACTTGCGGTGCGGACGAGACTCGAACTCGCGACCTACGGCGTGACAGGCCGGTATTCTAACCAACTGAACTACCGCACCTCGTCGAAAGCGGCAATCCATGACTTCGTTGCGATGCAACTCGTGTAATGGTTGCGCTTTCTCCTCTCCCCAAAAATTAAAATTTTCGGGGCCCCAATTAAGAGGCTGAGGCTTGTCAATCTATAAAGATCGTGCTTTATTTTTCAAAAGCGGGTGCAAAGGTACTGCTTTTTTTTGATATGACCAAATTTTTTGGCAACTTTTTTTCAAAAAAATGCATTTTCCTGTATTTATACCCCTGCAAACCGCTTTTTTTGACCGTTTTTAGTCTAATTCTTGTTTAATTTTCCGTCCAACCCGGGTTGATGAGATCGCCGTTGAGGAAGCTGTCATACGCCGTCATGTCGATCAAACCGTGACCGCTGAGGTTGAAAAGGATCACTTTTTCTTCTCCGGTCTCAATACATTTTTTCGCTTCGCGGATCGTAGCAGCGATAGCGTGGCAACTTTCCGGTGCAGGAATGATACCTTCCGTGCGCGCGAAAAGCAATCCTGCATCGAACGACTCGAGTTGCGGGATATCGACGCCGTGCATATAGCCGTCTTTGAGGAGTTGGCTGACGATGACGCCTGCGCCATGGTAACGGAGTCCACCTGCATGGATATTCGCCGGTTTAAAGTTATGCCCGAGCGTGTACATAGGCAGTAGCGGGGTATAACCGGCGGTGTCACCGAAGTCATATTCGAACTTACCTTTCGTCAGTTTGGGGCATGAAGCGGGTTCTGCGGCAATATATTCCGTCTTTTTGCCCTCTTTGATGGTGTGGCGCATGAAGGGGAAAGCAAGTCCGCCGAAGTTACTGCCACCGCCGAAGCAGGCAATAATGATGTCGGGGTATTCGCCAGCCATTTCCATCTGTTTCTCGGCTTCGAGACCGATGATGGTTTGATGAAGCGTAACGTGGCTGACTACAGAACCGAGCGTGTATTTGCAATTCGGGGTAGTGGTAGCCAATTCAACCGCTTCGGAGATTGCCGTGCCGAGAGAGCCCGGGTGGTTGGGGTCGGCGGTGATGATGTCCTTACCTGCACGTGTGGACATAGAGGGAGAACCGGTTACAGTAGCGCCAAAGGTACGCATGATCGAGCTGCGGTAGGGTTTCTGCTGCATGGAGATCTTCACCTGATAAACCGCGCATTCGAGTCCGAAGGACTTAGCGGCATAACTGAGCGCAGCGCCCCACTGTCCTGCACCGGTTTCGGTAGTGACGTTGGTGACACCTTCCTGCTTGCAGTAGTAACATTGCGGGATGGCAGAGTTGATCTTATGCGAGCCGAGCGGGTTCACACTCTCATTCTTAAAATAGATGTGCGCGGGAGTACCGAGTGCCTGTTCGAGCGCATAAGCACGCACGAGCGGGGTAGAGCGGTAGAAACGATAACGCTCCTGCACTTCTTCGGGGATATCTATCCACGCGTGCTCCTGATCCAGCTCCTGGCGGGAACATTCGGCAGAGAAGATATGCGCCAAATCGTCCGCTGTGAGCGGCTCTCTGGTAGCCGGATTCAACAAAGGAAGCGGTTTATTAATCATGTCTGCCTGGATATTATACCATTGACGAGGCAGTTGATCCTCGGTCAAAATGAATTTCTTTTGCTTGCTCATAACTGTAAGTGTATTTAAATTTTCCAAATCGGCGGCAAAATTACAAATAAAAATTGACATATGCAAATTTTTGAGTGATTTTTTTCAATTGAGTGATACCCCTCGGATGGGTAGCACGCAGGTTAAACCCATGACGAGACTCTGACGAAATATGCTTCCGCATGTGTTGAAACCCATGTGAGTATTGAAAAATACCATTTTTTAGGAAAAAAATGAAAATAAATGAAGAATTTTGGTAAAAAATTTGTGTATATGGAAAAAAAGCAGTACCTTTGCCTCGCAAAGGTTTACAGAAAACAAAATTAACCTATATAATGAAAAGACATTTACTTTTTGCAATTGCTACACTCGTGTGCTGCGGTATGTTGTTCGCTGCACCAAGAAGTGAGCAGCAGGCTCTTCAAGAAGCCGTTTCGTATTTGAGTTCTTCTTCTCATGTTTCGAAGACACCGATTAGTTCGCAAGCGCTGTCCTTGGGTTGGACGGCAAAGCAGGCTAACGGTGAGCCGGCATTCTATGTGTTCAACCATGGTGAGGGCGAAGGATTCGTGATTGTGTCTGCGGATGACAATACGCGCACGGTGTTGGGTTATGCCGATAACGGTGCGTTTGATGAGGCTGAGTTGCCGTCCAATACGCGCGCATGGCTGGACAGATACGCACGTGCGGTAGGTTATGCGGCTTCGCTTCCTGCGTCGTCCGTGCGCAAGGCACCGGCACAACAGGAGAAATTGAGTTATACGGCGATTGATCCGATTTGCAAGACGACTTGGGATCAGGGTGCGCCTTACAACAACAAATGTCCGCTGGATGGTTCGAAACGCAGTGTGACCGGATGTGTGGCAACAGCAGCTGCGCAGGTGATGAAGGTTCACAATCATCCGACGAAGGGAACCGGTTCGCACTCGTATGAGTGGACGAGCAGCAGCGGTACGACAAAGACCTTGTCTGCAAATTTCGGCAATACGACGTACGATTGGGCAAATATGCTGAATGATTATCCAACCAGTACATCCGGCGACGCGACGCAGCGGAATGCGGTAGCTACGCTGATGTATCATTGCGGTGTATCTTGCGAGATGGGTTATACTTCGCAAGAAAGCGGCGCGAGCGGAGATGCCATGATGAATGCGCTCGTGGACTATTTCGGCTATGATCCGGCTATTCGCACGGTATTGTTGGATTATATGGGCGAAAAGGGTTTTCTTGACGCGCTCGTAGCCGATTTGCAGATTGGTCATCCGGTTTATTTCACCGCCTTTACGCCGAGCGGCGGCGGCCATGCTTTCGTATGCGACGGTATTGATGCCGACGGCTTGGTGCATATCAACTGGGGTTGGGGCGGCGTCTGCGACGGTAATTTCGTGGTGACGGTGCTTAATCCTGCTGAACAGGGAATAGGTGGTTCGCCGAGTAACGATTCTTATACAGAATGGGTGACGGCTTATACGCAGATTCAGCCGAATGCCAACGGCAAGCCGAGTTATACGATCACTGTAGATGAAATGGCAGTTGAGAGTAAGCGTGTATCCCGCAACGATCCTGTGATCTTTAACGCATCCGTGTTCCGCAACCAAAGTATCAGTACATGGAGTGGATCGACGGTGTTGATGGTATATAAGAACGGATCGTTGTTCAAGACTTTTACCGGTTATACAGGTATGGGACTTGATCCGGGTTACTATTATACCGATGCTGTGCCGATGTACGGCTATTTGTCTTCGCTCTCAGCGGGAGAGTATGAGATTGTGCCCGGAGTAGGTGTTGATGATCAGCCGAACGTATATGTACCGGTTTATGTGCAGGGTTACGGCGAGTACCGTTGTCCGATGACGGTGACGAGTTCGGAGATTATTATCGGTGAGCCTCAAAAGGCAGACGTTGATCCGACGGCTCCGAGTGTGGATGAACTGGCTGCGCAGTTTGATGTGAATAATAAGATCGTGCTGGCGGTTAAGTTTGAGGAGCAGGTATGTAATGATGTGGTGTTCGCCGGAACATACAATAACTGGAAAACGGATCCGTCCAGTATGCTTCGTTTCGAGCCGCTGGATGGCCATGATAACTGGTATGTGGTAGAAGTGCCGTATGCATCGGGTGCGCAGGGCAAGCCTGTACAGTTGCAAGAAGACGGAACGTTTAGTTGGGATTACCAGAGCGGTGATGTGAACGCATGGATTTATCAGGGCGGCAATAAGGCTACCATCACGGCAGGTTATGAGAACGAGGCAGATGTCGCGTACCCGTCCGCGGGCGCGTATATATATAAGGTGGCCTATTGGAAGAACCACAATATCCCTTGTACGCCGGAACCGATAGAACCGATCTATATTAACCAATTTGATACTGTTGTATTTGCTGATAATGTGGCCTCTAAAGGCTGGTGGCAAATTCAGGCTCTCTCTGACAAGTACTATATAACGCTCTCTAACTATTATTATATAGACCAAGTAGCCGGCACGTACACGGTTGCCGATTTGGATGCAGAATATTCGTATATTGAAGAATCGGCGACAGAAAAGAAGATTACGTTGGTAGAAGGATCTGTTACGCTGACGGTAGATGCCAAGACGAGTGCTGTGATAGCGGACGGTACGTTTACCGGCGATGACGGCAATGTATATAAGTTGTATATTGTCTATGGAACTCCTTCGGCTCCGGGTTACACGGTGATTTATCTGGATGTTGATGAAAAAGTGATCGAGTCGGAAGAGGTTGAACTGCATATTCCGGAGGCACCGGAAGTAGATGGCTTTACGTTCATCTGCTGGCAGCCTGTGGCATCGGATATATCGAAAGGATTGTTTATCCAGGCGATCTATGAGTACAACGGCGCGTCTTCAACTGCTCCGGATGAGGTGGTAGTGCCCGGCGACAAAGCACGTAAGCTGGTTCGCGAAGGCAATATATACATATTGCGCGAGGAGAAAATGTACAACATCACGGGTCAGAAAGTGAAATAACAACACAACAATTAACCATATTATTAACTAAAATTATTGCATTATGAAGAAAATTCTTTCTCTTCTGTTCGCTCTTACGATAGTAATGAGCGTCAGTGCAGTTCCCGCAAGTCAGGCTCGTCCTGCACATGCGTCGAAGATGCAATTCCAACGGACAGAAAAAGTCATGTTGGGACAAACAATTGCTCCGCGTGCTGAGAAAAAGGCATTCGTTAAGCAAGAGAAGGCAACTCAACCTCAGGTACGGCGCATGAAAGCCGACTCGTCGAAGGTAGTAGCACAGTACAGTGTTGCAGCTGCTATCCAAGAAGTGAATGAGGGCAGAATCCTTGATGATGATGAGATCATTATTGAGGGTATCATTACCAAGATTGAGTTCAAGGGCAAGAACTTTAAAAAGTACGGCTCTGCTAACATCTATGTAAAGGATGTGCACGGGTTGGAAGGCGAGTTTGAGTTCTACAACTGCTATTCGTTGCTTGCAGACACGTTCCGCACCTCCGATCCGGAGTACGATGCGTCGAGTACTTCTTGGGCTTCGTTTGAGTCTGTAACCGACGGCAACGGTGTTACCGTAAAAGTTGGTGATCAGGTTACTGCTCAAGGCAAGTTCAAACTGTACAATGGAGTTTATGAGCTCAACACCGGTTGCTATCTGACCCACATTGAGACTCCTGAACAGTCGGAAATCCCGACGGAGGATGTTCTGGGCTATCAGCCGGGTATGGTAGGCGTATGTATTTATGTGCCGAAAGAGATCGCATGTAATGAAATCGTATTCGTAGGTACCTACAATAATTGGGATGACAATGCAGACAACTGCGTTCGCTTTGCTCCGGTAATGGGCTATGAAGATTGGTACTATACAGCTATATATGACGACTCGGAAGAACCCGAAGGCAAACCGGTTATTTTGGATAAAGACGGCCAATTTAACTGGGAGTTCCAAGTAGGCGCTGCAACCAAGATCAGTGGTGGTGCAGAAGTAATCCCCGGTGCTTATGCAGGAGAAATCGACATCAAGTACTACGGTAAGGACGCTGTGAACTATTATAGCGTAGATGCATGGAAGATAAATCCTTGTAATATTGGTTACTACAACTACACTATTGTGATTGCAGCTCCGGATGCATGTCCGGAAATGAAACCGGCATTGGTTGGTGACTTCAACGGATGGAACGAAAATCTGCAGATGGATGCCGCATTAACAGAGGATAGTACTATTGTATATTATGCTACGATTAATGCTATTCCGGGTAGTGGATTTAAGTTCCGTGAGGCAAGCACTGAAACATGGGAGAATGAGTTGCTCTGGTGGTATGAGGGCGATGAATACTATGAAGCAGGATGGTATACTTTCAACAATTTTATATTGCCAGATACCCAATCAGATATGTCGCTTGAGTATGATTTCAGCAACAATGACTTATACCGTTTCGCATTGTGCGAATCGGAAATTATTCCGACAGGCGATACGATCCGTATTGACTTTGCAGAGCCGATGTATTACGGATACTATCCTGGCGATCCGGGTGATTGGTATTTCTATGCAGAAAACGATCAGTATAAAGTACAATTGGATGTTTACAATCCTGACGCAACTTCTCCTGCAGGCTCTTACACTATCAATGATGTGTGGGATCAATATACGTGGGTAGCAGTGCCGGTTGATACCACATGGCTAACATACTTTGTTGCAGATGCACAAATTGAAGTGATCGAGTCAGAGAATCGTATCGATGTACAAGCATCACTTCTCGCAGAAGACGGCGTTGTATATGAGGTAACGATGTTCTATGACAAACCTGATCCTGTAGTTCCGACACGCGAGGAGGATTTGGTAGTAGAAGATGCTCAATTGGATATTTATGAAGGCGCATGGCAGATTCGAGGCTTTGATACGACAGCTGAGCGCTATGTGAATATCGCTTCGTACAGCGATGTTGTTGCCGGAGACTATATCTTATCGCAATTGGCATGGGCTAGAATTGCTGTATTCACAAGCGATACTTCCTATGTTTGGTACGATGGAACAGAAGTAGAATTGTCTGTTGCATATGATGAAGAGACTACTGTAGCTCAGGTTACCGGTTGGATCATTGCAGCATACGGAGAAGATGCTGTTAAGTTCAACGTGGAAATCACCACAGCTGCGCAACCGACGGGCAAACAATATGATGAAGAGGAGGCAGATTTCGCTGCTGAATTTGCAGAATACACAGTATATGAGGATTATATCGAACAATATGGCGAGGTATTAATCGAAGCTCTTAACGACAGTCTCCAGTATTTATTATTGGATGTGGTATTACCGGAAGGTGCTACTGAATTGGTACCGGGTATCTATCCAGTATCCGGCGAAGGTGTTCGTCCGAGTGTATGGGAAGGAGACTATTCTGATGGTACCTTATATAGCTCTTATGCAATGCAACTCGTAGAGATAGACGGCACAACGTACTGGCAAAATGTGTGGTTCTTTACTGAAGGTTATGTAGAAGTATATGAGGATGGATCTATCCTTATTACCGCAAACAACTCTTATGGCCGTAACATCAACTGCTATTTAGCAGCACGTCATATAGAGGATGAAATCATTAGCGTACATGAAGCGGTAGAGATCGGTAGTGCATTGGGTGAAGGTGAGAAAACGGAGGCTACCTACCGTGTACGCGGTTATACCGTTAATCCGCAGGCATACAATGAGTCTTATGGCACCCAGGTATTCTTCATGTCTGATCATGCGGTTGCTCCGTATGGTGAGTTCGAGGCATATCGTTGCTATATTGATGCTCCGGGTACAGTAACAGGTGATTACGTTGAGGTAGTCGGTCAGATCACGAAGTATGTGAACGCAAGCGGTAAAGTAACTATCGAAATCAACGGCGGTGACGCAGAGGTTCTTATCCCTGCATCTCAAAATACCTACTATTTGGCAGGAACGATGAACAACTGGAGTGTTACTGACGGATACCAATTTATCCAGAATCCGAGTGACCCGAATGAGTACTATCTCAATATCACACTGGAAGCAGGTGACGAATTGAAGGCAATCGGCGTAGCTGACGGAGCTATTGTAGCTTGGTATCCATGGGGTGAGGAGAACTACATAGTAGATGCTGCTCACGCAGGTACAACAACTATTTACTTCCGTCCGAATAGAGATGGCGGTGCAGATTGGTATTTCGGCTTTATCTATGTTCCGACCACGACTGAGAAATTGTACTGCGGTGACAACTTGACTTGGACACTGGTTGACGGTGTACTGACGATAGAAGGTACCGGTGCAATGTGGGATTATGAAACCGTAGGTCCTTGGGGCGATGCTGTAACGGAGGTTAATCTGCCGGAAGGTTTGACTTATATCGGTGCATGTGCCTTCGAAGGTTGCTACCTGTTGACGAATATTACTATCCCGAGTACGGTTGAGGAAATCGGTCATTATGCATTCTACTACACAGGTTTGCAATCGTTGTATATCCCGGCAACTGTTCAGGTTATAGGTCAAGAAGCGTTCGCATATAACTACTATTTAACGGATGTACGCGCAGAATACAATCCGAACCTCGGCTGGTACGGAAACGGTTTGTTTGCAGGCTGTAATAATATTATGAATATTGAAGTTCCAGTTTGGTACATGTATCAGATTAAGAGCAAGAACTTGATTAACGTAGTATTCACGGTTTCGGGTAGAACTATCGCATCTGAGTATATTGAGAACCTGCGTCTGTCTCACAAGACACTGCAGTTCATTGACTTCAGTGCAACGAGTCTGACCGTATTCCCGGATGAGATCTTGCGTAACTGCTACAACCTGACGTGCGTAGTACTGCCGCAGAATATAAATCGTATCGGCTTCGGTGCATTGGCAGAATGTAAGATGCTGCAGAGCATCAATATCCCTGCTTCTGTAGTGGAGATTGGTCCGAGTGCATTCGAGGATTGCCGTAGCATGACGTTGGTTGAATTCGAGCAAGGCAGCCGTCTGGAGAGCATCGGCAACTGGGCATTCTATAACTGCCACAGCCTGCCGGAGATCACTATTCCTGACGGTGTAATGTACATTGGCGACGGTGCATTCTACGGTTGCGTATATGCAGAGAAGCTGAACGTACCGGCATCTGTAGTAGCAATCGGCGACAACGCATTCGCATTGTGCTCGAAGCTTGCTGAGATGGAGGTTAAGGCATTGCTGCCGCCGGAGATCATGGCTAAGACCTTCTACGAGGTATCTCGTGAGGCTCCGGTATATGTTCCGGATGAGAGCGTAGATATCTATCTGAACCATATCCTGTGGAGCGAGCTCAATATCCAAGGTGCTTCGAAGAAGACCGAGGGTCTGAGCAACGTAGGTGCAGGCGAGAAGGTACAGAAGATCGTTCGTGACGGTCATGTATTCATCCTCCGTGGCGACCGCATCTTCACCACAACCGGTGTAGAAGTGAAGTAAGTTTACTAATCTAAACAAGAGCCGCATCTCTTCGGAGGTGCGGTTTTTGTATGGTTATTTTGGCAAAAAGCATAAAAATATAAAAATAATTGCCAGAAAATTTGCGTATGTCAGAAATTTGTTGTACCTTTGCACGCTTTTTTGCGGAATAGGCTCGAGTAAGTGTCTTTTCGAATAAAGACCGCCGCACCGCCCTAATTAAAAATACAGATTAGTACAGATGTACGCAATTGTAGAAATGAAAGGCCAGCAGTTTAGAGTAGAAGCTGGCAAGAAACTGTTCATCAACCGTATGAACGAGCTCGAGAAAGGCGCAACCGTTGAGTTTGAGAACGTTTTGCTCCTGGACAACGAGGGTAAAGTAAAAGTGGGTGCTCCTTATGTTAAAGGTGCCAAAGTAGTTTGCGAAGTGCTCGACAACGAGTGCCGCGGCGACAAAATCTTGGTTTTCCACAAGAAACGTCGCAAAGGTT
>Ga0265301_10007275_pt1 | contig 10412 bp, 6 predicted proteins | sample AusTroGonzalo_MG_2_FD_193488 | JGI IMG/M metagenome (GOLD analysis project Ga0265301, IMG submission 193488) | Bovine rumen microbial communities from tropical cattle in Woodstock, Queensland, Australia - Gonzalo_04 | ecosystem: Host-associated > Mammals > Digestive system > Stomach > Rumen ...
CTTTATGAATATTATAACCTATATTTTTATCTTTAGAATTAAATAATTTTATATAATATTTTTCTAACTCATTTAATTCCTTTCTATTAAAACCATAGCAAATAACTTCTCTTTTAATATTTTCTTTTCCATATTTCAGTAAATCTTTTTTCCATTCTTTACCACTACCATAATAAGAAACATCAAAAGAAGTTTTCTCTCTCTTACCAATATATATTTTATTAGTAATAATATTAGTAAACTTATAAATATAACCAAAAGGAACCACATCAAATAATTCATCATTCTCAGTTAAATCTTTTGCTTCTTTATAAGAACCATCTTTTAACATAAATCTATGATTAGGTGTACATTTTATAATAGAACCATCTTCTAATTCTATTTGATATTCTTCATCAGTCAATATTGTAGGTTCTACTTTACACTCATTACTAAGTGTCATATTTCCACAATCATCAATAGAATAAACTTTAGTAGTTTTATCTTCTAATTCTTTTAAAGAAAACTCACCATCTACAGTTTTTATTATTGTGTCACCATCTAAACAAAATACTGCTCTACCTATTACTTGGTTATTACTTGAAGCAGTAATTAACTCAATATGTTTTTCAGGAACAAATAATAAATTAGTTGTACCAGTCATAGTTCCGTGTTTCATAAACCATTCACTAGATAATATCATTTGATTCATCTTATCTAATGCAACACCCTTAGCATTTTCAATAGTAATATTCATTAAAGATATTGTTATTTTATCAATAGGTTGTAATCCATAAAATAAATAAGGGTCTTTTAAACATAATAATCTATATAACATATATAATTGACAAATAACTGCTATAGTAGATTTACCTAAACCAATTGCACCAGTAAATATTAAAGTATTATATGCAGTTGTAGTATTTGTAGGAAAGATTTCTTTTAATTTTTCCTCCCAATAAGGAAATAAAGTAAATCTTCCATCAGTATCATACAATGCATTACCTAGATATTTTTTATCGTGCAAAAATGTTTCAATATCAACAGGTTTTTCATTATAATCTTTATATTTAATTTTTTCTAATAACTGAGATGAACCTTTTTCTCCATATTCTTTTAAAATATTAAGAACTATTTTTCTTTCTTCTTCAGTTAAATCTTTTAGTAATTCTTCTTTATCTATAAGGCATCACCTCCTAGCGAACTACATATAATTTAGCAAATTGTATATAAATAAAAAATGTCTTATTTAGACACTTTTTAAATTTCTTCAATTTCTTCTACTATTTCTTTATCTCCATCATACCAAGTAATTTTAGTAGCATTTGTTTCTTCAGTATTATTTTCTCTTTTTAAATCATTTAAATATACTAAAGTTTTATAAGCTAATTTAACAACTTCTTCTCTCATTGATAAATTAGTAGTTAAGTTAAATAAATGATTTGGTGATAATCTATCAAAATATAAACTACAACTATCATTTTCTATTACAACATCATTGGTATCATTATTAGTATATTTAATTACAAAACCATAAAATTGCCATTGGTCTATTAATTCTTTTGATAATTTATAATCTTTCATTATACCTTACCTTCTTTCTTTAATTCTTGATATTTTATTTCAATTAAATTCATAATAGCATAATTAGCCATATCAATAAAAGTATCTTCTAAACTTTCAAAATTATTATTATCACCTTTAGTTAATGCTATAACTCTATTCATTTTATCATATAATCTAGTTATACCACTAATAGGCCCTAATTTATCAAAAGCTTCTCCAAAACTATTTCCGTAATTAGAATTCTTTTTGATATAAATATCTATCATTTCATTTGTAATTTTTTTAAATTCATCTATTCTATTAAATGACATAAAATCACTCCTTTTATTAAATGGCGACGGCAGTAGGATTTGAACCTACGCATCTCTTACGAGACCTAAATGATTAGTAGTCATTTCTCTTAAACCAGACTTGAGTATGCCGTCATCTACATTATATTATACAACTTTTTTAATAAAAATTATTAAAATAAAAAAAAGGGTAGCTTTAGAGGAAGCAAACTTCATTGCCCAGCTAAGCCTCTACGAAACTGCCCTTATTGAATATTAAATTATTTACCAATCATCTCCAGTTATTTCATTTGCTATTGTAATAGCACCAGGGTCATTTGTATCATAAATCATTTGGAACCCTTGCTTCAATAAACTAGATAAGCCCCATTTATTGATAATTGATTTATCAGGATACATTGTGGTAAATTCTGTTTTATCTACAAATTCACTAAAGTTAGTTGAACTTTCATTATGTTCATTAATTGATTGTAATAATTGTGAATAAGGAGTAAATAAGTTAACACAAGCGAAGTTAACTTGTGAGAAATCAATTGCATCTTCTACAATCATAAATAGATAACCATTTGTATCTTGCCAATTACCATATTCATTATTATTTTGACCCCATCTACTTAAAGTTGAATTAAGTGCTATAGTTGGTTGTACAATAGATTTAGCAAATATAAAATTAGCTCTACAAGGGTCATATAGTCCACTCATATATAATCCTTCCATATTAAATGTTCCATCTACATAGAATGTAGCATTTATAAGTGGATTTGAGTAAGAGTTTCTATACATATAACTTTTTTGATTATTAGTAGCATCTGGGTTAGCATATTCAGCCCAAGACTCAAACTTAACATCACCATTAACAATGTAAATACCAGAAAGTAAACTTCTACATTCATTAGAATCGTGAGTATATTTTTTAGTTCTTTCATTATAACCACAATCCTCCCCATCTATTCTAAATGTTGTTTGGTCAAATACTAGGTCTAAATTAACACCAAATCTATAATAGTTATTTGATGTAGAATATCTAGCTTTATAACCTCTATAAGTCATATTACCATTAACCATTATTTTTGCATCTTGTGCTATAATGTTTACGCCATGTTGTTTGAACCAATTTATTTGTGAATTAGTCCAGTTACTAGACCAACTTGGAACACCATTATTATCTGTACTATCATTTCCTTTACCATTAAATTCATAGAATACTAAGAAGTCGCCATTTACTAAAATCATTGCTCCATCTTCAAGTTGAAGTGTTTGATTATGTAATAATGATAATTTACCATTGATAATTAATGTGCAACCACTCTTAATATATATTTTAAAATCTCTAGCACCTAAATCATCTATGTCACCATTATATAAATAATTTTTATTTACATTTTTTAGTAAGTTAATATTATTTTTATCTATAACGGTATATTCAGTACCATCAATTGTTACTTTACTATTAATTTGATTTCCACTATCATCTAATAATTCTTTATAAGGTATAACTGTAATTATAGATTTTGTTTTAGTTAAGTCATTTACATTTAATGCTTGATTATTTTCATCTTTTATTACTACATTTCTGAAGAAATGCTTATACTCACCGTCTAAATCTTGAACTATATAATAATTACTATTAGATTGATGTGAATAAGTAAATGTGCTTTCATTAAACTTAGCCGTATTGTATAGATTATTTGTTAATAAATTAAAATAAAAATCAACACTCTTATTATAATTATCTATTTTAAAGTTTATAGTTGCCTTAAACTTATCAGGTGCTTCATCAACTAAAGTTACACTATTAATAACTACTGAATCAATATTTCTAAATGAATCTTTATTGTCTTCTAAATACTTCATTAGCATTTTTAGATAAATAGTAGATTCTTTCATTTCTAACATATCATAAATAGTTGTAGTATTAGGTAAATATTGATACCTAATAGGGTCTACTAGCTCTTCTTTTAATACTCTCTTAGATTTCTTAACAATTACTTGTTGTTCTTGTTCAGTAATATCTACTTTACTCTTTAAACACCAAGCTAATTCCTCTCCAAATTGTTCTTTAAATTCATCAACTGTAAAGTAAATATCATCACCAGTTTGTTCACTAAAGTAATTTACTAATTCACCATTATTTCTACTTAAAATTAAATTAAAGTGATATTGAACTTTTAATCTTTCTCCTACCATTAAGAATTGAACATCTGCTAATAATTTAGAATTATCATCACTTATCATTCCAATAGTATTACCTTGTATCTTTTCACCTTTAGCATATTTTTCTTGTAAATGACCAGCAACATAATCTACTATTGCTTTTGCCATCTTATCTGTACTATACCAAGCTTGATAAGTAAAGTTCTTTGTTCTAGTTGACCAACCTTGTGTATATTTATATTGAATTGTAACATTTCTCTTAATATCAAATACATTATGATTATTACATACATTATCTCTTAATGTTTGCCAAGTAATAGGTCCATATTGTTCTTCATATTTATCTAATATTACTTGTGTTTCAGTATAGCTTTGAATACTTTCTATAAGTGAATCATAAATCTTTTGTAATGAAACTGTTTGATTATCATCTGTATAACCACATTGAACTAAGAAGTTTTCTACTTGTGCTATTGTATAAGGCCAGTCCCAATAACCTCCATCTTGATAATATCCTCTCCAAGTATATACAGTTAAACCATCATCAGTCCACTTATAACTATAACTATTAGCTCCACCGCCCCATTGATTATTAGCGTGAGCATTTATCTTTGCTTTAAAATCATCTAACTGTAAAGCTAATCTTGGTAAGTTTTTCCAAAAGATATAATCACTTAATGCTTCAGCAAATTCAATTGTTGAATAATAAGTCCAAGTTTGATAAGTATCTAAGTTATGAAATTCTCCATTTAGATAATAACCTTGAGCAATTATATAATGTCTATCAGTTAAATCATCATAAGAATAATGTAATGTATTATATCTATTTGCATCTATATGATTATCATAACTTACCTTATATTCAGGATAATAATAATTTATCATTTCACATAATAACTCTGGGTCATATTCTTGTCTATAAATCCAAGTGGTCTTAGTATCTCCATTACTTTGTTGCCAATAATAATTACCACCTAAATTACCAGTTTCATAAACAATATAATAATTGTTATTATCATCTTTAGTTGTAGTATAATTAGCACCATCTAAATAACCATATAAAGCTATTGCAAGGCTGTCTACTTCTAAAATACCACTACTATTTAATTCCTTAAATGCTTCATCAAAGGTATCAATATCACTTTCAATTAAAGATATTTGATTTAGTGCATATTGTCTAGCAGGAAGTAATCCTTCATCTACTAAATAAGTAGTCATTAAGTTACCAACATTATATAATTCATCTAGTTTAGCTTCTCTACTAAATAATGTATTGTTAATGTCTCCATCTTTATTACCATTACTGTCATCATCATCAGTTTTAGTCATTTTAACAACTGCTTTCCACCAAGTTCCAGTGTATTCTTCTACTGAAGTAAAATTAGTATCATCTGTAGGATACCATAAAGAATAAATATATTCTCCTTGAACATCACTATTCTCTCTAGTTATCTGTAAGCCAAAGAAAATTTCTTTTAATTCTTCTTTAACAGTACTATCATTTTCACCATCATTTAGCTTTTGACTAAAATATTTACAAGCCATATATAGTATTTGTCTACCATCATTTTGTTGTTCAAGCTTGTTTTGTCTATATACAATTTTAGAGGAGTTAAGAGCTACTGCTACTACACTTCCAGCTAAAATTGTCAGTGCTAAAATAGTTCCAATAACTGGAATTAAAGCATTACCTACTTTCTTTTTAATTGTTTTAAAAATATTCATAAGGATATACTCCTTTCTATATTATATTATACAAAAAAGACCCTAGGTTAAATATTTGCCTAAGGTCTACATTTGTGAGCTGGAACATCTAGAATTTCCTAGGCTCTATTTTCATCATCTGGGGCACTTATAAATAGAGGTGTGATGACTTTATCTTTTTAAGGTGGTTTTTGGACTCATCCTCACCACCAAGTATGCTCCGGAGAGACATACCGCTATTCCATTTTAATTTTATTTTAAAATATGCTCCTTACACCTTACAAGATGTAAGGAAAATATCTTATGTCATTATATTATACAACTTCTTATCTCTTTAATTGATAAATAGTTGATTCTATTTTATTAAAGAAATATTCTTTAATATCACCATAATTAGTTGTAATATAAGCTTCTAATTCAGGAGTTAATTGATTAACAATTATTTCATAAGCTTTTTCCTTAGCTTCTAATTGTGCTTGTTTATCAAACTTACCATTTTTCTTTAACACATCTACAAATGTTTGAAAAACACAAGTTACTGCTGTAAATACAATATTTGCAATATCTCCTTCAAATTTAGCAAACTTATCATTCTTGTTTTTCTTTCTAAAATAATTTCCAATTAATACACCTAAATAACCTATAATACCAGTTACAATCACTTCTAATGCACTAATTAATATTTGTTGAATTTGTTCATTCATTTCTATCATATCCTTTCTTTATATGCAATTTTAACTTTGTTTTTAGTTTGTTTTTAAAAGGTTTGAAAAGAATTTTAAAACATATTAAATCAATATATTATACAACTTTTTTTGAAAATTTTTGCTTTTTTTGAGAAAATATTTTAACTATTTAATCTAGTTTTCTTTTTCTCAATTTTTTCGGTGGGTAGGGACATCATTTTTTCCTTTGTACTATCCATTACTCCATTAGCACCTAAGTCGTGATATTTATTATAAAGATTTATAAAATTTTCTTTTTCTTCTATTGTTGCAAAACCTTTATGTTTACATTCATTATAGACTCTATATAAAATATTTCTTAAACTTGCTTGATTTCCAGCTTTAATATTTGTAACATCTTTATCAATTTTATCTATTCTATCATTTAAATAATTAAAATTAGATTCTATTTTTTGACTTAATAAATCAAAATTAGGTTTTATCTCTTCTTTTACTGCGTCTTTTATTCTTTTAGTTTCTTCTTGTTTCTTTAGTTCTTTATAGTGCTCAGTATTCTTATAAAGCCATTCACAAGCTTTCCCCAAGAAAAATGTTAATACAAAAGTACAAGCTGTAGTGATTAATGCTACTAACCATCCTTCCATAAGCATATTCTCCTTTTGTTAGATTTCCTTTCATTATTTTTCATATAATTTAGCAATAAAATTATTAGCTTTATTATTTGTAATAATAAATTCATTATTAGATATATGTTAAAATAAAAGAAAACATATCAAATTTTAATTTTTATTTATAAATTAATAAAATATATTATCTTATATAAAAACATTAAATTCTTTAAATTTCTTTATCTTCATCTTCTTCATCATCAAACATACTTATTTGGTCTTTAGATACTGGTACAATTTTTTTACCAACAAGAGGATTTTTTCTTGTATATTTTCTCTTATCTTTTACTTCTTCACCGTTACCAACTATCTTTTTACCTTCATTATCATAATCATCTATTGTTAATTGTTTTACTGAACCAGGTTTTTCAAATTCAGTTTCAGTAGCATTCATTTGGAATTGTTGTTGTTTATCATCTGGAACAATTCCTTTATCTTCTGGATTTTCTTTAGTAAATCTATATTCATTACCAGCAACAAATCTACCTTTTTCATCTCTTTGTTTTTGTTGTTGAGCAGTAATATCTGATAAAGTTTGTTGGTCACTAGGAAGTAAACCAGTATCAAATAATCCCATTTGAATTGCTTTATCATATTTCATTCCATAGATTTTAGGAAAAATATAATCAGCATAACTTTTTTGTAAATGTTCTTGACAATATTTAATATAATTATTTATAACTGAACCTACTTTCATCATCCAGTCTAATCTAGATATAACTAACATTGTATGTTTACATCCAGCACCTTTAGTATCATTAGGATTTGTTATATCACTAGGTCTTGGTTCATATTGTGTTCCATATCCATTTTTACCAGCCCAGTACCTCATTCTATACTGTTGGTCCGGACAATTATGTAGTACTACACCAGCATCAACTAAAAAGTTTTCCCAAGTTTTAACTTTTATATCATATACTGGAGTATCTTCTAAAATAATTTTTTCTATTTTTATTATTTTATGATTATAAGTATCTTTAAAACCGCATAAATCTAAAACTTGTTCAAAAGTAGTACATTCTAATTTATTATATACTGTTTCAATAAAAGGTTCATTAGATGCACATCTATATTTTTTATAATTTTCTTCAGATAAACAATTATTTGCATTAATTATTTTTTGAATTACTTTTTTACAATTAGTAAGTAATATTTTATTAGAATGTTCTCTTTTTTGTTCTTGTGTTCTATTTAAATGTGCTTGAGATATTTTTTGTTTATGTTCTTCAGTAAAAGGTTCAATTTTTTTACCTTTTTGAGATTCACTAATATGTTGATACCATAATTTTAATTCTTCTTCTGTTTTATTCTGTCTTGCTCTTTTTACACCTTCACTTATTTTTTGTTTACATTTAGCATTACTTTCTTTATTTTGTTGACATCTTTTTTGATATTCTTCTTCAGACATATTTTGCCATAATTTTTTATGAGATTCACTAGTCTTTTTTCTTACTTCTTCAGTATGAGATGCTTCAATTACTTTTTTTCTTTTTTCTTCATTTTCAGGATTATCCCAAAAATCTCTACTTACTTTTCTCATAATTTCTGATTGTTGAAGTTTTCTATTTTCATCATAATTCATTTTTGCTCCTGCTTGAATAAATCTTTTTCTTTGTTCAATCATTTTTTCAGTAGGATTAGCATTTCTCTTATAAGCATTTTCTCTAGAAACTTCTCTCATTTTTTCAGTGATTGGTCTATTTTCGCCACATAAACTAGCGTGATAATTCCAATGTTCTTTAGAAGTCATAACTTGTAAATTATCAGGGGTATTATTATTCTTATTAAAATCTTTATGATGAATAGCAACTTTATAAGTCATATCAGTTGAATCTGTTTCTGCTTGTTTTTCTTTTTCTAATATTTCAGTTTTCTTTAATTCTTCAGCAACAAGTTTATAAACTGCTCTCCATCCTCTTGCTTCAGTATTTAATTTTACAGTTAAATATCCATTAGATTGATTAAAATATAAAGGCATTAAAGATTGTCCTTCTTGTAAATCCATCGCAAATGAATAAGAACCATCCCTTAACATATAAGGGTGTTCAGGAGTAGTTAGTATTTCTTCCCCATTATCTAAAGTTACTTTAATAAACTCTTGGGTAGTTTTAGTTTGCCATACTTTTTCCACTTCACCTGGTTTGAAATCACCATTTTCATCAGTGGAGAATACCCATAGTTTTTCTCCATTTTCAAATCGTTTACACATTTCTTCAACTGTAGGATTAGTACCATCTAATAATTTAATTTTAGTACTAGGATGTAAACAAGTACAATTCAAAGAAACATCTCCACTATTAAATACTCTACTCATTGCTTGAGCAATAGCTTTATATTCTAATTTACCATTATTTTGTTTAACTGCTTTTCTTATTTCTTCTAAAACACCACTAAATCTAACAGTTACTACATACTTATTAGTTTCACCTTGTACATCAATACCAACAGTTAATATATCTCTTTTGAAAAGAGCATCCATATCTATCTTATTATATTGAGCAACATTAGTAGACATTTTACTTTTTGTTCTTCTATCATATCTAGTAGTTCCATAAGATTTAGTTTTATCTGCTTTTTTAGATTTATCTATTAATTGACTTCTTGTTGCTTCTTGTAGAAGTTGATATATATTCATATATAATTTTCAACTCCTTTCTTTAATTATTTTTATGTTCATATAAAGTTCCACTAGCATAATATCTTTTAATTTTTTTAATTATTTCATCACTAGTATATTCTTCTAATGAATAAGTTTTAGTATTAAGTTTATTATTATCATATATATCTATTTCAACAGTATCATCTTTATCTAAATGGTCAAACCATTCAAGTAAACTATAATATTGTACAGTAGTTGGTTGTTTATGTATTTCTATATAAGCATAATCCATTTGTTCAAAAGGATTTTTTCCATCATTACATTTTATACTACTATTATAAAAATCAGGTATTTCTTTTCTAATATTTATATTTTCTTCATCACAAAACATTTGAAATGCCCCGTGAGTTCCCTCATCTAAATCTAAAAATTTACCATTTTTTAATATATAAGTAGAATATTTAGGAACATAATCTACAATACAATCTTTTAAATTAAACTCTTCATCTAAACTTTCATTTTTTCTTTTCTTATTTCTTCTATCCCAATAAGACATACATACTGCATATCTTTGTTTTATATCAGGATATTCATCTTTTGTAACTTTCATAAATCTTTTAGTAAAGTCTTTTTTACTTTCACCTTTATGTGGATAAACTTCAGTTAATAAATTATTTAAATCTTCTTGCAACATACCACTATTTCTATACCAGTTAAAATAACTATTAGTATGCTCTGAATGTCTATTATTTACTAAATTAATAAT
>Ga0265301_10007279_pt1 | contig 10404 bp, 9 predicted proteins | sample AusTroGonzalo_MG_2_FD_193488 | JGI IMG/M metagenome (GOLD analysis project Ga0265301, IMG submission 193488) | Bovine rumen microbial communities from tropical cattle in Woodstock, Queensland, Australia - Gonzalo_04 | ecosystem: Host-associated > Mammals > Digestive system > Stomach > Rumen ...
GGAGTCCGAACCGGAAATCTGCGCCAATGTCAACGGCATGGGAACGCTGAACATGGTCCGGGCCGCCCTCAGCGTCGGCGCGAAGATGGTCTTCATCTCGACTGACTATGTCTTCCCCGGCACCGGTGATCAGCCTTACAAAGTCGATGACCCCTACGGACCCCAGAATGTCTACGGCATGAGCAAAGTCCAGGGCGAGGATGCCGTTCGCTCCCTGATGACCCGTTTCTTCATTCTCCGCACCAGCTGGGTCTTCGGGAAAAACGGCCGCAATTTCGTCCGCACGATGCTCCGTCTCGGGCACGAGAAAAAAGAGATCCGCGTGGTCGATGACCAGATCGGCTCCCCCACCTATACGCAGGATCTTGCCCGCGTAATCTGTGATCTCCTGCCCACCGAAAAATACGGCATCTATCACGTCCGTAACGAGGGCTTCATCTCCTGGTTCGACTTTGCCTCCATGATCATGCAGAAAGCCGGCCTTCACTGCCGGGTGCTCCCGGTTTCCTCTGCCGAGTATCCCACCCCGGCCAGGCGCCCGCTGAACTCCCGTCTGGATGGTTCCGCCCTGGCCGAAGCCGGCATCAAACCCATGCCTTCCGTTGAGGACGCCCTCACCCGCTATCTCGAAGAAATCAAAGATGAAATCAATCCGTAAATCCCAAACCGCGTATCCCCCTTTCAGCACCTGAAACGCTGTAAGATGCCTCTTTGCAGGATCAGCCGTCTTTGGCTGATCCGTTTTTCGTTCACGGAACAGGTTTCGTGTGCTTTGTCCGTATCCTGTCGTTTTGTTGACATTGAATGAAAGCTATAGTAAAATATGTGTCATCAGAGGAAGTTTCCTCAAAACAAAATACCGGAGGGATTCATCATGAAAAAACTGTTTGCGATTATTCTGGTTCTTTCCATGGTCTTTGCAGTGGTGGCCGTGTCCGCCGTTGCCGAGGAAAAAAAGGTTTACAGCATTGCCTACCTGGTGAACGGCAACCTGGGCGACAAGTCCTTCTTCGACTCTGCGCAGTCCGGTATTGCCGAGCTGATTAAAGCCGGCCGTGTCAACTGCGAAACGATTGAGATGGGCGGCACGGATGAAGACAAGCCCCGCTGGCTGGCCACGCTGTATGATGTTTCCGCGTCCGGTGATTACGATATCATCATCTGCGGAACCTATCAGATGCCTGACTATCTGAAGGAAGTCGCCACCGCGTATCCGGATCAGAAATACATTATCTTTGACGACAACACCTATGTCGGAGTTAACAGCAATGTGCTGAACCTGACCTACAGGCAGAACGATATGGGCTATCTGATCGGCGTCTTCGCCGCCTGCACCACCGTTGATACTTCCCTGGACAAGATCAATCCGGAACCAATCGTCGGCTTTGTCGGCGGCGTTGACTCCCCGGTGATCAACGACTTCCTCCTGGGCTTCATCAAGGGCGCGCAATCTGTCAATCCGGATATTAAAATCGACACCCGCTATACCAATGACTATGTGGACACCGCCATCGCCAAGGAGTACGGCCTGTCCATGATCAATGACAACAAGTGCGACATCGTCTGGGGCGTCGCCGGCAACGCAGGCAACGGCGCGGCGGAAGCCGCCCTGGAAACCGGCAAAGCCTGGTTCATCGGCGTTGACTCCGACCAGGAGCTGACCCTCAGTTCCGACCTGGCGGCCCTGACCCTGACCTCCGGCCTGAAGAACATCGGCAACTCCATCGTCTGGGTGATTGATGAACTGGATGCCGGTAAAGAATACTGGGGCACGGAAGTCTGTCTCGGCATCGAGGAAGGCGGCGTCGGCATCGTTACAGACAAGAATTACAGCAAGTATGCTTCCGATGCGACCAAGGCGGCTGTCGCCGCGGCCCAGGAAGACGTGCTGTCCGGCAAGGTGGTTGTCGAAACAGCCATCGGCCCGAACGCGACCGACGTGGTTGCCATTCGTGAAGCTGTCCGTCCGTAACGCGTCGGAGTTCAGCTCATTAAAGGAGACAGGGGACGGTTCTCTGTCTCCTTTTCGCCATCATAATGAGGCCGGGAACCGTCCCCTGCCTCGCGGGAGGAGTCAGGCATGCCGGATGAAAAAAACCTCGCGGCAGAAGAGTATGTTGTTCGGATGAAGAAGATCACCAAGGTGTATCCGAACGGTGCCGCGGCAAACCGGGAAGTGGATTTCGACCTGCGCAAGGGTGAAATCCATGCCCTCATGGGAGAAAACGGTGCCGGAAAGAGCACCCTGATGAAAATGCTCTTCGGGCTCGAGCAGCCGACAAGCGGTGAAATCGTTGTGAACGGGGAAACGCTGAAGCTGACCTCCCCTTCCGTGGCCATCGCCCATGGAATCGGCATGGTCCATCAGCATTTCATGCTGGTCCCGAGCCTTTCCGTGGCGGAAAACATGGTGCTCGGAATGGTCCCGCAGAAATCGGGCATGTTCATCGATCAGGCGAAAGCAATCGAGCTTACGAAGGAATATTCCGAACGGTTCAACCTCTTCGTGGAGCCGGAAGCAAAAGTGATGGATATCCCCGTCGGCATGAAGCAGAAGGTAGAAATCCTGAAGGCTTTGGTCCGCGGCGCAAAGATCCTGATCATGGATGAACCCACTGCCGTGCTGACCTCCCAGGAAACCGCAGAGCTCTTCGTCGAGCTGAAGCACCTGAAAACGCAGGGGTATACGATCGTCTTCATCTCCCATAAGCTGAATGAAATCATGGAGATCACCGACCGGCTGACCATTTTGCGCGGCGGCCGCAGCATGGGCGTTTACAACACCTGCGACGTGTCCAAGGAGGAAATCTCCCGCCTGATGGTCGGCCGCGACGTGGTGCTGGAGGTGCAGAAGGGCAAGGCGGTTCCGGGCAAGCCCGTCCTGCGCGTGCGGAATCTGGAATATGTGAACGACTGGAACAAGAAGATGCTGGACAAAGTGTCCTTCGATGTCCGGGAGGGAGAAATCCTCGGCATCGCCGGCGTGGAAGGAAACGGTCAGAAGGAACTGATCGATATGCTCTTCAGCTTCAACACCCCGGACGCGGGGGAAGCGACGGTCAACGGCGTCAGCATCCTCGGCAGTCCGCAGGAAAAGATCCGCGCGCTCGGCGTATCCCTCGTTCCGGAGGACAGGATGCTCAACGGTATTGCCGCCGGCGCGTCCATTGAGGAAAACGTGATCTCCGACCGCGCGGGCAGGAAGAAGTTCAACCGGGGGCCGCTTTTCAATATGAAAGCGATCCATGAGGAGGCGGACAGGCTCATCCGGGAATACGCGGTGCTCTGCAAATCCCGTAGCCAGCATATCGGCATGCTTTCCGGGGGAAACATCCAGAAGGTGGTTGTCGCCCGGGAATTCTCCAGCAATCCCGTTCTGATCCTCGCGGACCAGCCCACCCGGGGAATCGACGTGGGCGCCACCGAGTTCATCCGGAAGAAGCTGGTGGAACTTTCCCGGTCGGGTGTCGCGGTGCTGCTGGTTTCCGCGGACCTCAATGAGGTCATGGAGCTCTCCGACAGCCTGATCGTCATGCACGGCGGGCAGATTGCCGCGTATTTTGAGGACACCTCCGACCTGACGGATGATATCATGGGTGAATACATGCTCGGCCTGAAGCAGCAGAGCGCGGAAGAAATCGGGAGGGTTTGCCATGACTAGGAAAAGACAGCTTCGATTTACCATCATCCGGGGCCTGGTAGCGATCCTGATCGCGCTTCTGGTTGCTACCGTGCTGATTTTCATCAGTGCGGAAGGCAAGACCTTCATGGAGAAGCTAGAGGCCACCGGAGAAGCCCTCAAACAGATGCTGCTCGGGCCCATTTTCCGCTTCAGCAAGAAGGCCGGCCTCAGCTTTGAGGCAAAGCGGCTGCTGGATATCTTTGCCGCCATGATCCCCATCATCTTTACCGGTCTCTCGGTTTGTGTGATGTTCTCCGCCAACCAGTTCAACCTGGGTGCCGAAGGCGGTATCATGCTGGGCGCTTTTGTCGCGAGCATGGTGGCAATCTACCTGCCGCTCCCGGCGGGTATCCATCCTCTGGTGGCTGTGCTGCTCTGCGGAACGGCCGTTTCCGTTGTCATGCTGATCCCGGCTTTGCTGAAATCAAAGCTGAACGTGAGCGAGATGGTCTGTTCCCTGATGCTGAACTACATCATCATGTATGTCATCAAATTCCTGATGAATTCCTTCCTGGCGGACAAGAGCAAAGGCCAGATCCAGTCCCAGCGTTTCCTGGAAAGCGCCAACATCCCGGCCATGGTGAACGATCCGCTCTTCATCGGCGCCAAGCTCACCTGGGGCTTCCCGCTTGCGCTCATTGCGGTTCTGCTGTGCGGGTTGTTTATGTATCGCTCCCGCTGGGGGTATTCGATCCGGATGATCGGAATCAATCAGGAATTCGCCCGTTACTCCGGCATGAATGTCGGCAAAACCATCGTGCTTTCCCAGGTAATCGGCGGTTTCCTCGCCGGCGCGGGCGGCGGCATCGAGATGCTCGGGCGCTACGAAACCTTTTCCTGGAACGCGCTTCCGGGGTACGGGTGGACGGGCATCACCATCGCGATCCTGGCAGGAAACAATCCGTACATGGTTCCTCTGGCGGCATTCTTTATGGCCTACCTGTCCAAGGGGTGCGATCTGATGGCTACCTATGCCAAGGTCCCGGCGCAGTTAATCAATATCATCCAGGGCGTTATTTTCCTGTTCTTCGCAGCGGACCAGTTCCTGTCGAAGTACCGCCAGAAGCTGGTCGTGAAATCCGCGGAAGACGAGCTGGCCCGGGCGGGCGCGCTGAAGGAGGACTGAGATATGTTGGATTTTCTGAGCAAGCTGGCCACTCCGGAGTTTTTCTTCTCGATTATCCGCATCTCCGTTCCGATTATTTTCGCCACGCTGGCGGCCATCGTCGTTGAAAAAGCCGGTTTTGCCAACATCGGACTGGAAGGCCTGATGATGTTCTCCGCCCTGTCCGGTTCGCTGGTCAGTTATTATGCCGGCAGCTGGTTCTGGGGGTTGCTGGCGGCGCTTGCCACAGGTGTTCTGATGTCGCTTGCGATGGGTTTCTTCGCCTTCAGACTGAAGACGGATATTATCCTTGTCGGTATCGCGATAAACATGATGGGATCCGGCGGAACGCTCTTCCTCTGCAAGGTCATCACCGGCCTGACGGAGGGCAAGGCCATGGCGTCCACTACCGGTCTGATCACCAAGGCGCTGTGCATCCCGAACATCAATATTCCGCTGATTGAGAAGATCCCTTTCCTGGGCGGGATTATTTCCGGCCATAATCTGCTGACCTACCTGGCCTTCCTCTTCTGCATCCTGACCTCGATTATGCTGTATAAAACACCGCTCGGCCTGAATATCCGCGCCACCGGTGAAAATCCGAACGCCGCGTCCTCAGTCGGCGTTTCCGTTCTGAAAATCAAATATACTGCGATTGCGTTCTCCGGCCTGATGAGCGGTTTCGGCGGCGCCTTCATGTCGATGGCCTACGCCCAGGGTTGGTCCCAGGATATGGTCTCCGGCCGCGGCTTCATCGCGCTGGCCGCGCAGGCTATGGGCGGCGGGGAATGTCTGGGCGGCACGCTCTCCGCAATCGTCTTCGGCTTCGCGCAGGCCCTCGGTATCAAATTCTCCGCCATCGGGCTGGATTCCAACCTGGCCTCTCCCATCCCCTACGCGGTTACGATCATCGGTCTGGTTATCTTCGCGGTTGCCAGGAATAACCGGATGAAAAAACGCCATACCCTTGCCGCGGTCCCCGCAACAAAAGCGAAGAAATAATAAGCGATAAAGGAACGACCCGAAATGCAGATGAATGATTCTCCGAAGATCCCCGTCATCCTGGACGGGGATCCCGGCCATGATGATGCCATCGCCTGGACCATTGCCCATGGCAGCGGGCAGTTCCGCATCCTTGCGGTCACCACGGCCGCCGGTAACCAGACCATTGAAAAAACGACTTATAACGCCCGCCGGGTCTGCACGCTGATCGGCCTGAGGGCGCCCATCGCCCGGGGCTGTTCGCATCCGCTGCTCGCGGACCTGATGAGCGCCCCCTCCATTCATGGGGAAACCGGGCTGGACGGGCCGGCGCTGCCGGCTCCCGTGATGGAAGCGGAACCTCTCCCCGCCGTGGAGTTGATGGCGCGCGTTATCCGCTCCTGTGAAGAAAAGGTTACGATTGTTTCCACGGGGCCGCTGACCAATACCGCTGCCTTCCTCCTGTCCCATCCGGAGCTGCGGGAACGGATCGGGCGGATCAGCCTGATGGGCGGCGGCCTCGGTTTCGGCAACTGGACCCCGGCGGCGGAGTTCAATATCCTCGTGGATCCGGAGGCGGCGAAAATTGTCTTCGAATCCGGCGTCCCGATCCTCATGGCCGGACTGGATGTGACGGAGAAAGCGCTGATTTACCCGGAGGATTTTGAAAGGATCCGCCGCCTGGGAAACCCCGTCAGCGAGATCGTCTGGCAGTGGCTGGAGTTTTTCTACCGCTTCCACCGGGATCTGGGTTACAAAGGCGCCCCCATGCATGATCCCTGTGCGGTAATGGCGCTGATCCATCCGGAGATCTTCACCATGCGGGATTATTATGTGCAGATTGAAACCGGCGGCGATTACTGCCGGGGCGCGACCGTCCCGGACTGGTACGGGATCACCGGTGAGGCGCCGAATGCCACCTGCCTTGTGGATGTGGACAGGGAGGCCTTCGCCGACGCGCTGGTCGGCCTGATCGCCGCTTATGGAGAGGGGGTGGCGGAATGAGCAGGATCCCTGTATGGATGGACTGTGACACGGGAACAGATGACGCGGTGGCGATCATGCTTGCCCACGCCTCCCCGGAGCTGGAGCTGCTGGGGATCTCGACCGCCGGCGGTAACACGGTGCAGGAGCAGGCCTACTGGAATACCCATCGGCTCAACGGGCTGCTCGGAACGGCATATCCGGTTTTCCGCGGTGCGGAAAAACCCCTGATCCGGGAATTGAAGATCGCGACCCTGTTCCACGGCGAAAACGGCCTGGGCAACGTGGACCTGCCCATTCCGGAAAACGCTGTGGTTCCGGAGAAAAACGCCTGGGAGGCCCTCTATGCCTGCGCGAAGGCACATCCAGGCGAGCTGCGGCTTGTCGCGACTGCGCCGATGACCAACATCGCCATTGCCCTCGGCCTGCATCCGGACCTGTCGGAGCTGCTCCATTCGATTCTCCTGATGGGCGGCTCAGCCGGCGCCGGCAACGTAACCCCGGCGGCGGAGTTCAATATCCACGCTGATCCCCATGCTGCCGGCATCGTCTTCCGCAGCGGGGCAAGGCTGTTCATGTTCGGCCTGGATGTAACACTGCAGGAAGCGCTGACGGCGGATAACCTGGATGAACTCGGGTCATCCGGCACCAAAGCCGGCGCTTTCGTCAAAGCCTGCCTGCAGTGCTATATGAAAGGCGTCAGGCGTTACGGTCTGACCGGCGCTTCCATGCACGATGCCTGTCCGGTGATGTATCTGATCCATCCCGAGCTGTTCGAAGGCGAGCTGGCGGGGGTAGCGGTGGAGCTCAGCGGATCGGTCACCGTCGGTAAAACCGTAACCGACCTGTACAGCGACAAGCAGTTCCCCTTCAAAAACGCAACCGTGATGCTGAAGCTCGACGGGGATCGCTTTATCTCCATCCTGAAAGAAAGGATCCTGTCCCTCGGCTAACCTTCTGAAGCTTTCGCACTCAGATAGTATAGATTGTTTTTATTTCTGCTGATACTCGTCCCCCAGCACTTCCTTCAGGTGCGCCTGCCTTCCTCTCTCGGCTCATATCCGGCCTCGAGGGCTTTCCAGTACCATTCCGCCGCTTTGTCGAGATCTTTTTCATAGGTTTTTTCTCCTTCAAAGAATATGATTCGCAAACCGGATCCGAACCGGGATATGGATATATCTGATATCTTCGCTGCATCTATCATATCCAATTGAAGCCTTTCAGTCAAAAAAACAGGGAAGAGAATTCTTCCCTGACAACACATCCACTTACGCCGCCCGCCAGCCAATTCACGTCTCCCAGCACAGCAGCGCCGGTACCGATGCAGGCGATCATCGCCTCCGCGAAGGTATACACCGCGCGGATCAGCGCCGCAGCGGCCCACTTCTTCCGGTTGGTGGTCATAAGACATTCACCTCCTTTCAGGCACCTCATCCGCCCACAAGCTGGCAGTTACCAACGGTAAACTGTTTCAGCCGCTTTAAAACATACACAGACAGTTGAAAGGCGTCCATAAAGGTGGTATAATGTGAAACCTGAGTTTTACAGTTGAGAGAGATAGAAGTGCCCCGAAAGCCTTACAAATCAAGGCAGTCGGGGCTTGATTAATTGAAATGAAGTGTTGTGTTAATTCACTCTTTTCTGTGACTCAGAATGTTTTTAATCACATTCAGAGGCATGTACTTCTGAGTGAGATCCCAGCCGAACAATCTACCAAAGGAATCAAGGACTTCATCACGTTGATCGAACAGATAATAACCTTGTTCCAGATAGGAACAGGAGTAATTGCAAAGAGATTCCCTGATCTGTTTGACAGTAAACTTTTCACCCAACAGGTGCTCAATCACACGCATAATCACTAACGCTACATAACAGGTCAGGAAGTGAGCGTTTACGTGTTCATCGGTTTTCACATAAACCGGACGGGCCTTGAACTCGCTTTTCATGATTTTAAAAGATTCTTCGATTTCCCACAGGCCTCTATACTTGTTCCGGATCTCAGCGTCTGACATTTTCTTTTCACTGGTGACAATGGCATAGTAACCGTCGTACTTTTCTTCTTCGCTGATTCTCTCTAAATCTAAAGAAAGGATGCTGCCGTCAGCGATCTCGCCGGTTCCCTTAATGAACCGAAGATTTTTTACATAAGCGGCTGCACCATAGCAGGTGGATTGAGTGTATTGCCCGGGGTTGGCAATGAGAGACATCGCTTTAGCAATAGCCCTCTCACGGTCTGCCTTTTGTTTCTTGGCGTACTTCTCTGAATAATAAACCATCTGCTTCTGGTAGATTTCATATGGTAGGTCACGATTGCCTGAGGCTTTCTTCAGCTTGATCTTCTTGGCATGAATTCTGGATTTGTGCTTGAAAATGACAACGTTGCCATCTTTATCTGTTTCTTCGTCAGAAACATATCCTTCTGAATTAAGCACCCATTCGCGGAATTCTTTATCCGCTCCAACAACGGATTGACCGTAGATGTATCCGTCATTTCCTACCATATCGTCATGATTCTTCCCGGACAGAAATGCCGTATTGTCGCTGGTGTTCAGTCCTCTGTCTGCTACAACAATGATTCGGTCAATTTCCAGATCTCGCTTCGCACGGCGAATAGCCGGCAGCATGTTCGTCTTCTCGCTTTCACCGCCGGAGAAAGTATTGTATGCTATGGGGATTCCATTGGAATCCATGAGAAGTCCCATTTGGATAATGGGATCTTTCCTGTGTTCCTTAGAAGGTCCGCGTTTCTTCTGCCCCTTCTTGGTTATATTCCCCTGTTCATCCACTTCATCCTCATCCTCATAGGGAATTTCGAAGTAGTAGTTGGTAACGTCCCAGTATCCGAGACTGGGATCCCGCCCGAAGAGTTCTTTCGTTTTTTGCGCCAGCAGATTCTGAATCTCAACGGAATAAGACTCGAAGAAATCCAGTGATCTGTAGACGTCCTCCAGAGCGAAATCGAACTTGTCGAAGTACCTGTCGCGGGTATCGTAGGCATGTTTCTTAGAGGAAGGGAACAAAAAACGGTCGAAGATGAGCAGACTAAAAATACTGTTGAGGTTATACTGCGTATTCACGAAACGCTGTTTGTACTGAAAAAATTGATACAGACCCAGTTTGTCGTAAACAGTCTTAGGAACGGCATATCCCAGATTCTTCCGGTTGGAAGTGTCCGGCTCCAGCTTTTCCTGCAGATTGATCTCAAGCTTGGTGATAATGCTTTTTCGTTCCTCATTCATCTGCCGGACTTCTTCCTGAAAATGAGCAATTGGATCCTCGTATTGATCCAGCCAGTCCTCCAGGAAACCGAGATTCTTTATGACTTTGCTCTTTACTTTTCCATTTTCACGATATCCGTGGACAATGGTTAATTGTGTTTTCTTGCATACTTTATTGTAGCTCTTTTTCAGGTACATGATATCGCCCCTTCCTCAGAGGAATTGTACCACATTTTGAGGAATAGCGCAATATAGCGCAACTATAAAATTCATATATGTTGACACAAGAAAAGCCCGATTTCTCGGACTTTGCAACACTTTTTAGTCAGCAATCACTGTAAAACAACGGAACTCTTCCGCCGCTTCCATTGACAGTGAATGAAAGCCATAGTATAATATATAACATCAGAGGAAGTTTCCTCAAAACAAAATAC
>Ga0265301_10007280_pt1 | contig 10404 bp, 2 predicted proteins | sample AusTroGonzalo_MG_2_FD_193488 | JGI IMG/M metagenome (GOLD analysis project Ga0265301, IMG submission 193488) | Bovine rumen microbial communities from tropical cattle in Woodstock, Queensland, Australia - Gonzalo_04 | ecosystem: Host-associated > Mammals > Digestive system > Stomach > Rumen ...
CTCCAAGTTCGCGCTTGTCGACGCGTCCGGCGACACCGACGGCGTGCAGTGGTATGTGATGCCGACGGCCGACGTTCCGACCAACACCTTCGTCTACACCGATTCTCCGATCGGCGGGTATGTCGTCAAGGCAGGCGGGGTCGAGTACCTGACGACCAGCAAGCCGACCGTGGTGACGTCCGGCGTCGTCCGGCTCGCGGCCGACCTCACGCCGGCGACCACCTGGAAATCGGGCGTGTTCACGAACTCCGACGACACCGTCAAGACCGTGCGCCTCATGCCGACCCGCCTCGTCGCGGGCACAACGCTCGACGAGCTGCCCGACACGACGACCACCACGAACTTCGGCTTCGTGACGTTCTCCGCCAACGTCAAGGACTCGATGGCCGCCTGGCCGTACGGCCGCGCCGTCAACACCACCACGACCGGCTCCTCCCTCGCCAACCTCGGCGGCTTCGGCTTCCTGGCAATCGGCCGCTACCAGAACGCGCCGTACGGCAAGCCGCTTGCGGCTCTGCCCGAGGAGGACGACACGATCGCCTACCTGCACCACCAGGTCTACCAGGAGTTCGGCTTCGACCCCCGCACGGCGTGGAACGCCAACACCCCGCTCGGCGTGCGCTGGGGCAAGGCCGACAGCGGCTCCGAGGCGGGCGAGGCGATGGAGAACACCCTCAAGGCCGCGTTCCCGTACGTCGGCATCGCGACGCGCACCCGCGAGTACACGCTGTACGACGAGTTCCTCCTGCTTAGCTTCTTCCTGAACGGGCGTCCCGACGGCGAGTACATGGACGTCGTGCCGTCTACCGACAACCCCTGGTACACGATCTGGTCGCGGTACACTACGAACGGGCGCGGGCCGAACGAGTCCTCGTTCCTCGAGCCGACCGAGCACTACAAGGGCCGCGAGGCGATCAACGGCTCGCCCGACGAGAACGGCGCCGACACCGACGGCGACGGCGTGCCGGACGGCTGGGAGCTCTACGTGATGTCCGGCCCGAAGAAATACAACAAGGATACCAAGAAGTACTACTTCCGCTCTCCCGCGCCGCATGACGACGGCTTCCTGTCGTCGTTCGGCCCGTTCGTCCCGTCTGCAAAGCTCGCCAGCGAAACCGACAACGGCGCCACCGACGGAGAGGACACGTCGGGCGGCGACGAGGACGGCCTTACCGAGTTCCAGGAGTTTGCGGGCACCGACACGACGCTCTACTACGCCAAGTACTCGACGACGGTCGTGCGCCCAGAGGAGCACAAGGACTGGCTCAACAAGTTCTTCCCGTCGAACCCGTGGAGCAAGGACACCGACGGCGACGGCCTCAACGACGGCCAGGAGGCGGGCAAGAAGGGCGCACTGGGCGAGCGCGGGCTGGGCCGCGGGTTCGTGTACGGCACGCCTGCCGACGACGGCAAGCTCGTCACGATACCGGGCGGCGGCCTCAACCCGCTTACCGTCGACACCGACTTCGACGGCCTTCCCGACAGATGGGAGTTCCAGTTCAACGGCGTAACGGTATTCAGGTTCGAGGACTACGACATTCCCGAGGACGAGAAGCGCCTCTACTACGCCACCGGCACCATTGGCTTCGGAAACCCGCTGCCGGGCATTGTCGACGGCATGGACGGCACGGTGCCCGACGCGTACAACGTGGTCAACGGCTACCTCGCCGACGAGGGCGGCGTCGGCACTACGATACACTCTCGCGATGCCGACGGCAGCAGTATGTTCAGCAAGGTCAACCGCGACTACGACCACGACGGCCTCGACAACTGGCAGGAGTACATGGTCGGCACCATGCGCTGCTGGCGCTACGACGACATCGTGTCCCCGTGGGAAAGCATCCCGGACAACCTGTACTGGGACGATTCGGGCAAGTTTGTTCCCGACTACGCCGCGCTCGGCATCACCACCTCCGCCGCGGACGGCGGCGACGGCGAGTTCTGGTACAAGACGCTCGTCGAGAAGAATAGCCCGATCTACAACCCCCGCCTGCTCAGCGACCAGATGCCCGGCGACCACTACCTCTCCCCCCTGACGAACACCTGGGATCTCGCGTATGAAGATGACAGCAAAGGCGGGGCCTGGTACTACTTCCACAACCGCATCGGCGCCGAAATGCTTACCGACGCCTGGGCCCTGCCCTTCCTCGAGAAAAGCGGGAAGAAGGGCCTCTTCCAGAATAAGCCCTCGCCCGACAAGTACATAAGCTGCTCGCCTCTCGACTACGACTCCGACCACGACGGCATGGACGACTACTACGAGCTCTTCCACGGCATGAACCCGTTGCTCGGAGAGAGCGGTGTGCCGCTGACGGAGCTCTCGCCCTGCGACATCGTCTACGACGCATGGCACAAGGAAGGGTACGACACCATCTTCGAGGCCTGGAACGTCAATAACCCGCCTGCCAACCACTGGACGCTCCAGACCACAGTCGGCAACTACTACAAGACGGGCGTGAAGCCGCGCGGCACCGGCTACGACTTCGAGTACTATCCGTGGCTGAACGGCCTTGCGACGGCCGACCCGGACGGCGACGACGTCCGCAACCAGTCCGAGTCGATCATGGCCAAGCTGGCCACCGCGACGTGGCTTCACACCGACCCGACGCCGCTCTGGATGACGGACTCCAACTACGCCCGCTCGCTGACGCGGATGCACTACCGCATGCCCGGGCGCGACCTGGTCGTGCCGACGCCCGGCGAGTCGTTCACGTACAAGGGCGAGACGTACTACTTCCGCGATTTCTGCGGCTGGCTTCCCGCCGACGAGGTGAAGAACCTGCCCGACCGCTTCGTGAACTGCCAGCAGGACATGTGGTGGGGGCTCTACGGGGCCGGCGCGATGAACTGGATGTTCTCCTTCGAGGAAAACGAGGGCTACGACACCGACCACGACGCGATGTCCGACTCGGGCGAGGCCGAGGGCAAGCTCCGCGCGGCCTCCGACCCGCGGGATGCGAACTCCCCGAACCGCCGCCAGGCGATGTACTTCAAGGGGAAGAATTCCGCCCTGCAGACGCCGCCAGAGGTCCGGGAGATCTATCCAGTCGCGGACGATCGCTGGCCCGACGAGATGTCGTTCATGACGTTCACGGTCGAGGCCTGGGTATACGCCGAGTCGCTCTCCGACGCAACCGTCGTCGAGCGCGCAATCTGGAGCGACCCGTCCAAGGCGGGCGACGAGGAGTTCGTCAGGAAGAACTTCCAGCTGGGCATCAAGAGCAAGAAGTGGTATGCCAAGTACGATGCGAACGGCACCCTGGCCAACAGCGTCGTCGAGGTGTACAGCGAAGCCGACGCAAAGGTCGGCGAATGGCACCACATCGCCGCGACGTACGACGGCGCCAGCTTCATCCTCTATGTCGACGGCGAGCAGGCGTATACGCCCGTGTACTCGGAGCGCCAGCCTGAATACGGTTCCAGCGCGGTCGTGCTGCATCGCGTGGCATCCGTCGTCGGCAACATCAACGCCCACGCCGTCGGCGACTACCTGTACGACAACGAGTACGCGCTCAGGACGATTGTCATCGGCGCGAGCCTGAAGCCCAAGCTGCAGGGCGGCTCGATCGATGCCTTCGACGTCCACAACGGAGCAGGCTGGAGCTACTACAACCTCTTCTTCAAGGGCTACATCGACGAAGTGCGCATCTGGGACGGCGCGCGCAGGGTCGACGACATCCGCTCCGACTTCCGCGCGCGGCGTCGCTACACGCGCGACGTCGCCCTCGCCAACCGCAACGCGTTCTTCGAGGACTGGACCAAGGCCGGCGGGCGCAACCGCTACATGAAGGACGCGGGCGGCGGCGCGATCGCGCTCGCTCCCGAGCTGTGCTACCTCTTCTCGTTCGACTCGGTGCCGGGCGGCGGCGACGAGGACATCACCGCGAAGGTCCCCGCGGGATTCGACTACTACCAGCCTCAGTCCTATAGCTTCCCCGAGCGCGGCGCGGCCGTCCTTTCGCGTCCGCTCGACTGGAACGTCGCCTGGTGGCAGAAGATCGTCAACGGCTACGGCTCCGTCTACTCGAGCAACCAGTGGGTGCAGTGGGTGCCAAACACGATAGCGCACCTGCCGCGTCTCGACGGCACGACGCTCGACTCGTTCTTCTGGAGCGAGAACACCTGCGGCGGAGAGGTCGGCGCGTTCTACTTCGCACGATCCGCCGAGCCTGCAAGCCGCTGGACGCAGCTCGTATACCGCGAACCGACGCGCCAGAAGCAGGATTACTACGCCACGTCGAGTGCGCGCCACCACCTCGTCTGCGATCTCGACGGCATCGGGCACGCATCCGTCACCAACGACGTCAGGTACGAGCGCTTCGAGCAGTTCAGGTTCACCGGACGCCACTCCCTCGTGGACGGTCTCGACATGCTGCCGCTTGGCGGCGCGTTCGCCAAGACCTGCGAGGTCATGTGGGACGAACAGGGCGCCTCGACGCCATGGGAGATCACGTCCAACGACTCCGACTTCAACGGCCTGCCCGACTCCTGGGAGGAATATGCCGTCGCGAACTACTCGCCGGAGGCCGAGCCCCTCAAATGGGGCACGATCGTCACGTGGAACGGATCGAGGATGACGGCCGGCGAGGCGTACCGCCACGACCTCGCGAAGGGCCGCTCGATCGACACGAACCAGAGCGGCGACCCTGAGGTCTCGCCGACGCCCAAGGAAAGCCTCAAGCAGATCGCCGACGAGGACGCGAGCCGCACGCCCGACTGGTGGGACGACCTCTACGGCGTCTACGGCGCGGGCGGCACGACCGACTCCGACAACGACGGCCTCAACAACTACGTCGAGTACCTCGTGAGCGAGATATTCCCGTTCAACATCGTGCTCGACCCGAAGAAGCCGATGTCCGACTCGAAGACGCTCGACTACTTCCGCAAGGTCGGCAAGCTGTACCTCGGCGAGATGTTCACCGACCACGACCACATGGAAGACCACTGGGAGCGCGCGCAGGGTTCCGCCGCCATCGACCCGAGCGTCTGGGACGCGCAGCGCGACGGCGACGAGGACGGCTGGTCCAACTTCTCCGAGCTCCGCTCCGTCGACGACCAGTCGACCTGGGTGCAGCTTGGAACCGAGACGAACCGCTACACCGTCACGTTCGACATAGACAGCAACGAGCGCCGCATCTTCGACGCCACCAATACGGTGGCGCCGGAGCGGACGGAATGGTTTACCCCTGATTTTGGATGGCAAACGACCCAATTGCCCGGCGCCACCAAGGTCAGCTACACGATGCTCGGCTACAAGCCGGTCATGGGCTACGGCGGGCATCCGATGCCAAAGGTCGACTTGACCGTGTACTACAACGGCACCCTCCTCAAGGAAGGGGAGTACGCCCCGCTCGTCGTGAAGGCGTACTCGAGCGACGACATGTTCGTGCCCGACGCGATATTCCTGTCCGCGGCGACATACGGCGTCAACAAGCTGACGCTGCACGTGCCGCGGTACGGCAAGCTCATGGAGGGACGCTGCCACTTTGCGGCGTACATCGCGCCTGAGTCCGAGAGTTCCAGCGGCGGCAGCTCGTCGGAAAATGAGGAATCCGTCGAAGACTACCAGATCGGGATGCCCTTCGGCGTCGCGATGAACGTCGATGTCGGCTGGAACTCCGCCCACGCCACGATCGACCTCTCGGAGACCTCTGCGGTTACCCCGCGCATCAAGCTGTGGGAGGCCGATTCCTGCGACCGTGCATCGATGTTCGGCAGCGGTGCGCAGATCGCCTCGCCGAATCCGACCGAGGTGGAAAGCCAGGCGGTCGCCGTCCGCGTCATCCGGTACCAGGTCAACGAGATCAGCGTGTCCGAGCTGGGCAGCCAGTACTGTCGCATTCTGCGCGAGGCGATATTCAACCGCGCCTCGAGGGACTTCCTGCACGAGGGCGACTTCGTCGCGGGCAAGGACGTCTTCGACATCGACTGGGCGCTGTTCGCGGACGAGATCGTCGAGTCGCGCCTCTTCAAGGCGCAGCAGGCCGTCTTCCCCATCACGAACGCGACCTACATAGTCGCCTTCGGCGGCGGCGGAACCGTCCCCGTCGGCGACCAGGTCGACAAATACGACATGCACCCGATCCTCGTCAGCCGCCGCTTCGAGAAGGTGCACACGCCGCCGACGGCGGTCTGGGAGAACGGCGACAGCGCCTGCCGCGTCGCGCAGCCGACGTTCCGCTGGAAGATCGAGAACGAGGATCCGTGGGCGTCCGTCTTCGGAACGACGTACACCGCGTTCAGGGTGGTCGTGAGCGACCTCTCCGGCAACGAGGTATACAACTCCGGCTACCAGCGCATGCCCGTCGCGGATTCCAGCGGCATCTACAGCTGGACCGCTCCGCTGTACGTCAACAGCCCGTCTCCGTCCGGGAACCACCTGGTGTTCAAGAACCTCACGGACTACACGTGGCGGGTCTTCACCTACAACTCGAAGTTCAAGAACGACAGCGTCGGCTCCGTCCCGCAGACGTTCCGCATGAACGTCACCGAGCTTAACGAGAGCTCGTTCAGCACGAGCGTCGACCTCCGGTACGCCGGCCCTGCGACGAGCCTCGCGGGCCGCGTCCGCGTGCAGGCGTTCAAGACCCCGGACTTCTCGGGCATGCCCGTTGCGGAGGCCGTCACCAACGGCTCTGCGACCGTGAGGCTCGTCGGCCTCGCGAGCGGCACCTACTTCCTCAGGGCGTACATCGACACCGACAACGACTGGACCCTCGACGACTGGGAGTCGTGGGGCTACATGAGCGAACGCGACCATGCGTCCGTAACGGGCTCCAAGTCGATATTCTCGCCGGTGTCCGTCACGGTCGGACCCGAGATCAAGGGCGAGACCCCGCGCACCCTCTACATCGAGGACCGCGACACAGACGGCGACGGGTTCCCCGACGTCTGGGAGGCTGAGCAGAACGGCAACGTCTTCGACAAGGAGGTCGTCAAGCCCGTGACCGGAAGCGCCGAGTTCATCGCGGTCAACACCAACCTTACGTCGTCGCTCTCCGACTGCATCGCGCCTGACAAGATGGAGCTTCTCATGCAGACGCTGCGCCTGACGATCGGCGGCAAGTACGGCGCTTCGCTGCTGACCGGCGCCCCGGCCTCGTCCTTCAAGCTGACGTCCTCCGGCGCCCTTAGCGTCGACAGCGCCGTCGTGGAGGACACCGTTGCGATCACGTCGCTCTCCATCGACCGCACGAAGGGCAAAGTCGTCCTCGGCGTCGCTGCCGAGACGTCCGACGGGTCGATCGATCCGGCGGTCGCCGCGCTCTACACGATCGAGAGCGGAGCCGAGGTCACGGTCAAGGTCTACCACACCGACACGCTGGCTGCCGAGTGGCAGCTGGTGGCGACGCTGCCCGTCAGGATAACGTCCGGCGGCGTCGAGATCCAAGCGGAGCTCCCCGGCGGCCTCGACACGTCCAGCGGCTTCTTCAAGGTCGAGATCGAGTAAACCCCTACACATCCTACATGTCTCTACATGTTCTACATGGTAAAAAAACAAAAATGAAAAAGGCAATCAGGAAAGTTCTCGTAGTAAACTCCGGCTCGAGCTCGCTCAAGTACCAGTTGTTCGACATGAAGACCGAGACGCGCCTCGCGAAGGGGCTCGTCGAGAGGATCGGCTGCGGTGGCCCGAAGGACCACGCCGCGGCGCTCGCCAAGGTCGTCGCCGACCTCGGCGACGCGGCGAAGGGCATCGACGCGATCGGCCACCGCATACTGCACGGCGGCGAGGTGTTCACCGACTCCGCCCTCATGACGAAGGCGAACATGGCGAAGGCGAAGAAGCTCGTCAAGTTCGGGCCTCTCCACATGCCGGCCAACCTCGGCGGCGTCGAGGCGTGCGAGCGCATCTTCAAGGGCGTCCCGAACGTCGGCGTCTTCGACACGGCGTTCCACATCGCGACGATGCCCGACTGCGCGGGAATGTACGCGATCGACCCGAAGTACTACAAGAAGTACGGCATCCGCAAGTACGGCTTCCACGGGACGTCGCACAAGTTCATCACGCAGGCGGCGGCGAAGTTCCTGAAGAAGCCGCTTTCCAGGGTGAACCTCGTAACCTGCCACCTCGGCAACGGCTCGTCGCTTGCCGCAATCAGGAATGGCGGCGTCGTCGACACGACGATGGGCCTCACCCCGCTCGCGGGCCTCGTGATGGGGACGCGCTGCGGCGACATCGACGCGGCGGCGGTTCTCTCGCTCATGGAGAGCGAGAGGAAGTCGCCCGCCGAGATGGACACGATCCTCAACAAGAAGTCGGGTCTTCTCGCGCTCACGGGCTCGAGCGACTGCCGCGACATCTGCGCGATGGCCGCGAAGGGCGAGAAGAAGGCCGAGCTTGCGCTTGAGATGCTCGCGTACCGCACGGCGCTCTATATCGGCGCGTACAACACGGTCGTCGGCGGGGCCGACGCGATCATCATGACGGGCGGCATCGGCGAGAACTCCAGCGAGGTGCGCGAGCGCATCGTCCGCCGCCTCGCCGCGCTCGGCATCAAGCTCGACAAGGCCGCGAACAAGGTGCGCGGCGAGGTCAAGGTCATCTCGGCGAAGGGCTCGAAGATCCCCGTCGTCGTCATGCCGACCAACGAAGAGCTGATGATAGCAAGGGATACCGTCAGGGTACTGGGAGGCCTAAAATCCTAGACGTCTAGGCGCCTAGGCATCTAGAGATCTAGAAATCTAGACGCCTAGAAACCTAGAACACTCTCCAAGCCAAAAACAACCATGAACGCAATCAAGAACATAATCGAACGGGCGTCGAAGCTTAACGGAACGGTCGTCCTTCCCGAAGGCCAGGACAGCCGCGTCATCGCCGCCGCATGCGCGTGCGTCGACCGCAAGATCTGCACGCCGGTCGTCCTCGGAACGCCCGAGGAGATCGCCGCCGCGGAGGAGAAGGCCGGGCTGAAGCTCGCCGACCGCGGCATCAAGACGATTGACTACACGCAGGGCGACGCCGAGCTTGAAAAGGCGTACCTCGAGGCGTGGAACGCCAAGGAGTCGAAGAAGCCCGCAGAGAAGCAGAAGATCATCGACCTCGCCGCGGCGGAGAAGACGCTCCGCACGAAGCGCATCTACTTCGGCGGCATGATGGTGAAGCTCGGCCGCGTCAACGGCCTCGTCGCCGGCTCCATCGCCTCGACGGGCGACATGCTCCGCGCGGCGTTCCACACGCTCGGCACCCAGAAGGGCGTGAAGACGGCGAGCTCCTGCTTCATCCTCGACCTGAAGCGTCCGACGCCCTCCGGCGACACGGTGCTCGCGTTCGGCGACTGCGGCGTCATACCCGACCCGACGGCCGAGCAGCTCGTCGACATCGGCCTTGCGACGGCCCAGTCGTACCGCGACCTGACGGGCGGAACGCCGAAGGTCGCGTACCTCAGCTTCTCCACCAAGGGATCGGCCGCGGGCCCGCTCGTCGAGAAGGTGCAGAAGGCAGTCGAGCTGGCGCGCCCGAAGTTCGCCGAGGCCGGTATCGCCATGGACGGCGAGATGCAGTTCGACGCGGCGATCGTCCCCTCCGTCGGCAGGCAGAAGAACCCGGACGGGGCCATCCAGGGCGATGCGAACGTGTTCATCTTCCCCGACCTGCAGGCTGGCAACATCGCCTACAAGGTCGCGCAGCGACTCGGCGAGGCCGACGCCATCGGCCCGAACCTGCAGGGCCTCGCGAAGGCGATGAACGACCTCTCCCGCGGCTGCTCCGCAGAGGACATCGTGGGGACCATCTGCGTAACATTGCTCCAGTCGACGACGAAGTGATAAAGCTCCACAACTTTACATTTTACATTTTCCATTTTAAACTTTAACCATGACCGGCAACGAGACGATAGAGCGCGCGAAGAGCGTCTTCGCAGTCGAGATCGAGGGCCTTGAGAAGACCCGCGGCTCGCTCGGCCCCTCGTTTGCCGCTGCGGTCGACCTAGTCCTAGAGGCGTTGCGCAACGACGGCCACGTCGTCGTGACGGGCGTCGGCAAGAGCCTGCACGTCGCCGAGAAGATGTCGGGCATACTCTCGTCGACGGGCGCGCGCTCGTTCGTGCTGAACCCGGTGCAGGCGATGCACGGCGACCTCGGCAGCACCTCGGCGCGCGACGTGTTGATCGCCCTCTCCTTCAGCGGGGAGTCCGACGAGGTACTGCGTCTCATACCGGCGATCCGCCGCCACGGGCTCAAGGTGATCTCCATGACGGGTAACGAAAAGTCCACGCTTGCGGGCTTGAGCGACGTGCACGTCGCGATTCCCTGCGGGCGCGAGGCGTGCCCGTTCGGCATGGCGCCCACGACGTCGGCGACTGCGACGATGGTGATGGGCGACGCGCTCGCGATGGCGCTCCTCGACGCGCAGAAGTTCGAGATCTCCGACTACGCGCTCAACCACCCGGCCGGGGCGATAGG
>Ga0265301_10007285_pt1 | contig 10401 bp, 7 predicted proteins | sample AusTroGonzalo_MG_2_FD_193488 | JGI IMG/M metagenome (GOLD analysis project Ga0265301, IMG submission 193488) | Bovine rumen microbial communities from tropical cattle in Woodstock, Queensland, Australia - Gonzalo_04 | ecosystem: Host-associated > Mammals > Digestive system > Stomach > Rumen ...
TCTCCTAATTCTTCTATTTCTTCTACTTCCAATCCTTTTTCCGTACAAAACGCCATTGCTTCCTCTTGGCTTAAGAACCCTCCTTGATTTGGTAATTCATATAACCCAAATAATACACCTTTTTCCATTCTTTTTTGCAATGCTATTTTTTGATTTTGACTAATCATTAAGAAAACCGTTTTCTCTTCCCTTTTCCTTTTTAACTTTTTGATTCTTACCGGTATTTCTTTTGTTAAGTTCTTTTGGAAAGCAATACATTGTTCTTTAAGAGGACATGTTTGGCAATCTGGTACTCCATTTGGCAAACATAAGATTTCCCCTAATTCCATGATAGCTTCATTAAATAATCCTGCTTCTATTGGTAAAATGGATTTTACTTTTGCTTCAATTTCTTTTTTGGTTTCTGGCAATAACACGTCTTTTTTACTTCCTGTTACTCGAGAAATTACGCGAAGCACATTACCATCTATGGCTGTTACTTTTTCCTCATAACAAATGGAAGCAATTGCTCCTGCTGTATATTCTCCAATACCAGGAAGTTTTAATAATTTTTCATACGTATCTGGCATCTTACCCTTATATTCTTCCATCATCTTTTGCGCCGCTTTTTTCAAGTTTCTCGCACGACTATAATACCCAAGACCTTCCCATAATTTCAATAATCGCTCTTCTGAAATTTCAGCTAAATCTTTTATGGTCGGCAACTCTTCCATAAATCGCGCATAGTATTTTTTAACCGCTTCAATTCTAGTTTGTTGCAACATAATTTCAGAAATCCATACATGATATGGGTCTTGATCTTTTCTCCAAGGCAATTCGCGTTTATTCGTTTTATACCATTTCATCAATGGTTCTACGATTTTCTTTAACTCTTTTTCCATTTTCAACTCCATTTTTCTACCAATAAAAAAGCAAGCAATTATAGATAACTACTTGCTTTTGTTATTACATTCTTGGTTCACAAGTCAAGCTAATTCCTAAATTTTTTAATGCATTTTGTTCACTCTTATCAATAATATAGCTACTATGAGCATCTGCCCCTCTTAGTTTATCCAAATCATTGATGGCTTTTTCAATAATAGGATTCGTTACAGAACAAATACTTAAAGCAATAAGAACTTCTGGTAGATTCAAAGAATAAGACGTATTATAAGATGTTTTTTCTTTCATTTTGTAAATTCCATCTAATATGGTGGAAGAAAGCAAAAACTCTTTATCTGGAATACCTGCAATTTCTTTAATTGCATTCAAAAAGGCAGCACTTGCACAACTTAAAAGTTTCGTTTCTTTTCCCGTAATGATTTTTCCATCATTTAATTTAATGGCTAAAACGTTTGCTCCTTTTTCTAATGCTTTTTCATTCGCAACACGAGCGACTTCTCTATCTTGCATTGCTAAGTTTAATTTGTCCATCAATGATTTGGATTGTTCTACCACATCTTTTTCACATAAGTTTTGCTTATATTCACACAATGTATTATAATACCTTCTAATAATCTCTTCTGTAGATGCTTTCTTAACAACCTCTTCATTTGTAATACATTGTTTTATCATGTTGACACCCATATCGGTAGGTGATTTATAAATTTCTTTTCCTGTAATTTTTAACAAAATATTTTTCAAAATAGGAAACGTAGAAATATCTCTATTATAGTTGACGGCATATTCTCCATAAGCCTCTAAATGAAATGGATCTATCATATTGACATCTTTCAAATCTGCTGTTGCTGCTTCATAAGCAATATTTACTGGATCTAATAAACTTAAATTCCAAACTGGAAATGTTTCAAACTTTGCATACCCAGCTTTTACACCTTTTTTATATTCATGATACATTTGAGAAAGACATGTTCCTAGTTTTCCACTGTTTGGTCCTGGAGCTGCGACAACAACAAGTTTTTTCGTTGTTTCAATATATGGATTTTTTCCGTAGCCCTCTTCACTCACAATTAAATCCACATTATCTGGATAACCTGCCGTTGGTCTATGAATATACATTTTGATGTTTCTTTCTTTTAATAATTGCTCCAATCGAGAAACATTATTGCCTTCATGATACATGGTAACTACTACACTATTAATGGAAATTCCTAATCCTTGCAATTTTTCAATTAATCTTAATAATTCTAGCTCATAACTAATGCCATAATCGGCTCTAATTTTACTCTTCTCAATTGCTGCTGCATTAATACAAAAAATAACTTCCAAATCTTTTTTAAATTGCTGTAATAAACGGATTTTATTATCTGGTCTAAATCCTGGCAAAACTCTTGCCGCATGATAATCATCAAAGATTTTTCCACCGAATTCCATATATAGCTTGTCTCCAAACATTTTAATTCTTTCAAAAATCTTTTCTCCTTGAATTTTCAAATATTTATCACTATCAAATCCTATTTCATTCATTTCTTTATCTCCTCCTAGTACGATTAATGCTTAGCAGCTTTTACCAAACCTATAAATAATGGTGCTGGTTTATTTGGTCTTGACTTCAATTCTGGGTGAAATTGCCCCGCTATAAAATAAGGATGATTTTTTAATTCTACAATCTCTACTAACTCTCCATCTGGTGAAGTTCCTGAGCAAATTAACCCCGCCTTTTCGCATCTTTCTTTGTAATCATTATTGAATTCAAATCTATGTCTATGTCTTTCATCAATTCTCTCTTTTTGATAAACGTTAAACGCAAGTGTTCCTTCTTTTATGACGCATGGATAACTTCCTAGCCTCATCGTTCCGCCCTTTTTCTTAATGTTTTTTTGATCTTCCATAATATGTATCACTGGGTTTTGTGTTGTATCACTAAATTCAGCAGAATTCGCATCTTTGAAACCTAAAACATTCCTAGAAAATTCTACAACTGCCATTTGCATTCCTAGGCATATTCCTAAGAAAGGAACTTTATTTTCTCTTGCATATTTAATGGTTTCAATTTTTCCTTCAATTCCTCTGTTGCCGAAACCTCCCGGAACTATAATTCCATCTAGATTTTTTAATTTTTCATTGACGGTATCCTTGGTAATCGTTTCAGAATCTATTAATTCAATATCCACATTAACATCATTTGCAAAACCGGCATGCTTCACGCTTTCAATGACAGAAATATAGGCATCTTCTAGTCTCACATATTTTCCTACAATTCCGATTTTAACAACACTATTTGCCTTAATTCTTCTTACTTTCTCTATCATCTCTTCCCATTCTGAATTGTCTGGTACATAATTGTCTAATCTCAAGTGGTTGCATACCTCTCTAGCTAGTCCTTCTTTTTCAAGCATTAGGGGAATTGCATACAAGTTATCTGCTGTCAAATTTTGAATAATACTCGTCTTTCTAACATTACAAAATAAAGCTAGTTTCTCTTTTATACTTTCAGATATTGGTAGCTCTGTTCTACAAACCAAAATATTAGGACTGATTCCCATACTTTGAATTTCCTTTACAGAATGCTGCGTTGGTTTTGATTTAATCTCATTAGAACCACTAATATAAGGAAGAAGCGTTACATGAATAAATAATACATCTTCTTTATTTTTTTCTAATCCAATTTGTCTTACAGCTTCAATAATAGATAAACCTTCTATGTCTCCGATGGTTCCACCTATTTCTGTAATCACAATATCAATATCGGTATCTTCAAAACTATAAATTTTCTCTTTAATCTCATTCGTAACATGCGGAATTACTTGAACTGTTTTTCCTAAATAATCCCCTTTTCTCTCTTTTTCAATAACACTCCAATAAATTTGCCCCATCGTCACGCTTGAATTTTTCGTTAAACTTTCATCGATAAATCTTTCGTAATGACCTAAATCCAAATCTGTTTCTGCTCCATCATCTGTTACAAACACTTCTCCATGTTCAAAAGGATTCATTGTTCCTGGATCTACATTTAAATAAGGATCAAATTTTTGAATAGCAACTTTATATCCTCTATTCTTCAATAATCTTCCAAGTGAAGCCGCTGTAATTCCTTTTCCTAATCCAGATACAACTCCCCCCGTCACAAAAATATATTTCTTATTCATCTGTAACATACCTCCTTTTCCTTATTTAGTTTTTTGATTATCTATCATTACGACTGAAAATATCTTTATCGAAATTGCGCAACTAGAATTAAACAAAAAAAGATAGATTTAAAGAAAATCCTTTTGGGGTGTTTTTTTTAAATCTATCATAATTATTTTATATCATATACTTTTTTAAAAAGCAATACTAAATCTTAATTTTTATCTATCTTTTAAAATACAAAAACCTATTTTATAAATTAAGCTTATTGATAAAATTGATAATGTTAGATGCATTTACTACTTTATCATATCCATCTTCATTAACGCTAATTAAAGTAGGCGCTGACATAATTTCATATTTTTCCGTTAATTCTACACTTTCTTCTGCATCTACAAATTCATAAGCTACATTTTTCTCTTTTAGTTTCTTTTTCGCAACTTCGCAGTTTGGACAAGTTTTTGTTCCAAACAATAAGATTTTCTTTGCTTTCTTTTGATTTTGAGAATTTTGCTTTGTATCTGCTTTACAAGCTTCGTCTTTTCCGTTTTTATCATTGCAGATTTCTTGATTGTTTATCACATATTCTTTTCTCATATCATATTCTTTTGTTTTTCCATCGTTCCAATTGGCAATTGGTCTATAATAACCTGTAATTCTTGAATAAATCTCTGTAGCTTGGCCACAAATTGGGCATTTTTTCACTTCACCAGTCAAATATCCATGGTTCCTACAAACAGAATATGTTGGAGACATCGTATAATATGGTAATCTATAGTTTTCAGCTATCTTCTTAACTAAGTTCGCACAAGCTTTCCAATCTGGAATTCTTTCACCTAAGAATACATGGAATACTGTTCCTGAAGTATATAATGTTTGAAGTTCATCTTGAATATCTAAAGCTTTAAATACATCATCTGTGTAACCAACTGGCAAGTGTGAACTATTGGTATAATATGGTGTATCATCATTAGAAGCTGTAATAATATCTGGATATAAAGATTTATCTTTCTTGGCTAAACGATAAGAAGTAGATTCAGCAGGCGTAGCTTCTAAGTTGTATAAATCTCCATATTGCTCTTGATAATCAGATAATTTTTCTCTCATAAAGTTTAACGTTTTTTGTGTAAACTCTTGTGCTTTTTCGTTTGTTAAGTCTTCAGCAATCCAGTTTGCATTTAAGCAAGCTTCATTCATTCCTACTAATCCAATCGTTGAGAAATGATTATTGAATGTTCCTAAATATCTCTTTGTATATGGATATAATCCTTCGTTTAATAATTTTGTTACAACATCTCTTTTGATTTTCAAAGATTTTGCTGCTAAATCCATTAGGCGAGACAATCTACCATAGAATTCTTCTTCATCTTTTGCTAAGTATGCAATTCTTGGCATATTGATGGTAACAACACCAATAGAACCTGTAGACTCACCTGAACCGAAGAAACCACCGCTCTTCTTTCTTAACTCTCTTAAATCAAGTCTTAGACGGCAACACATTGAACGAACATCACTTGGTTCCATATCAGAATTGATATAATTTGAAAAATAAGGTGTTCCATATTTTGCAGTCATCTCGAATAATAATTTATTATTCTCTGTCTCTGAGAAATCAAAATCTTTCGTAATAGAATATGTTGGAATTGGATATTGGAATCCTCTACCATGCGCATCCCCTTCAATCATGATTTCGATAAATGCTTTATTAACCATATCCATTTCTTTTTGACAATCTTTATATTTAAAATCTTGTTCTTCTCCACCCACAATTGCATTTAATTCTGCTAAATCGTTTGGAACTGTCCAATCCAAAGTAATGTTGGTAAATGGTGCTTGTGTTCCCCAACGAGAAGGAGTATTCACACCATATACAAATGATTGAATAGCTTGTTTTACTTCTTTATATGATAAATTATCTACCTTTACAAAAGGGGCTAAGTAAGTATCAAATGATGAAAATGCTTGAGCGCCAGCCCATTCATTTTGCATAATTCCTAAGAAATTAACCATTTGGTTTGCAAGAGTTGATAAATGTTTTGCTGGTGATGAAGTAATTTTACCAGGAACACCACCTAGGCCTTCTTGAATTAGTTGTTTTAAGCTCCATCCAGCGCAATATCCTGTAAGCATTGATAAATCGTGAATATGGAAATCACAATTTTTATGCGCATTCGCAATTTCTTGATCATACACTTCTGATAACCAATAGTTTGCAGTGATTGCGCCACTATTACTTAAAATCAATCCACCTACAGAATACGTAACTGTTGAATTCTCTTTTACTCTCCAGTCAGATACGTTTAAATAACTGTCTACAACATTTTTGTAATCTAATGCTGTAGATTTTACATTACGCATTTTCTCATGTAGTTTACGATATAAAATGTATGCTTTTGCAACATCTACATAATCGCCTCTTATTAATACACTTTCAACACTATCTTGAATATCTTCTACAGAAATAATATTATCTTTTATTTTATTAGCAAAATCAGAAGTTACTTTGATTGCTAAAAAATCAATTACATCATCATCATATTCTTTCTCTGACGCCTCAAATGCTTTTTTCATCGCATCTGAAATCTTTTTCATCTCAAAATTTACAATTTTTCCATCTCTTTTCTTTACTTTATACATCTGTGTCCTCCTTGTCCATACCACGAATCCATACGTTTGGGTATTCTTTTAATTTCTCATTCCATTGTTTTAAGATTTCTTCTGGAACTTCTGTCAAGCTTTTATCTAATACGCAATTACTATTTTTAAAGTTTTGTAAATAGTATTTGCTATTTCCTACCAGTTTCATAATCTGAAGTATATCTTCCAATGTATGATATTCATTGATGACTGTTGTTCTAAATTCATAATCAATTTTGTTTTGCTTTAATAAGTCAATGCTTTTTAAAATATTTTCCTTATTAATGTTAGGAACACCAGATGTCATTTCGTATTTGTCGAAACTATTTTTGATGTCCATAGCGACATAATCAATCAGTTTTTCAGCAACAAGTTCTTTTAATAGGTTATAATTCATTCCATTTGTATCTAATTTAATGTCTAATTTGGTTTCTTTCACTTTTCCAATAAATTCTTTTAAATCTTTTTGTAAAGTTGGTTCTCCACCAGAAATTGTGACTCCATCTAAAATGTTTTTTCTTAAATTCAAGTAATCAAGAACTTCACTTTCTTCTATTAAATTTTCAGAATCTAAAGGAATTAATGTTGAATTTTGACAAAACGGACATTTTAAATTACAACCTTGTGTGAATATAATACAAGATATATGGTTAGGATAATCTTGCACGCTTAATTTTTCGTATCCTGCAATTTTCATTTTTTCTCCTTGACTATATACAGATTATCATATAATAAAAAAATAAAAAGTTGCAATTGCAACTTTTTATTCCGACGTCCATTTTCATCAGTAATATCAACAGTTACAAGTAATATTTCTTTTTGTTTACAAAAATATTTTTTTCATTTTACAAAATTATAATGTCAAATTAATGGTTTTATTTTCCTCTTCATATTTTCTATATTTCACATGGCAAGTGTCCAATAATTTCTTAGAAACAATATTGGATTCTGTTCCATTATATTTATCAGATCTATATACCACCTCTTTGATGCCAGATTGAATAATAGCTTTTGCACACTCGTTACATGGAAACAAATCTACGTATATTGTTGCTCCTTCTAATACAGAACCTTTATTATTCAAAATCGCATTTAATTCTGCATGACACACATATGCATATTTTGTATTTAAAAAATCACCTTCCCTATCCCAAGGCATTTGTTCATCTTCATATCCATTTGGAGCTCCATTATAACCAGTTGATAAAATCTTCTTATCGCGACTTACTATACAAGCACCTACTTGTGTATTAGGATCTTTACTTCTTTGTGCTGCAAGCATTGCAACCCCCATAAAATAACTGTCCCATCCTATGTAATCCTTTCTCTTTTTTACCATCATTCTTTCTCCTTTCCCATTTTTTATTAATTATCATCATTATTTGATGTAATGGCTGATTCCATTATTTCTTGCATATTAAATGGTTTCCCTGTTCTTGCTTCATACATTTCCTGCAAGTTTTTTCCTTGATCTTCTGGATCTAAGTCCACATCTTTCGCATTTTCTCTCCATGGATTTCCTTCTGGAAGCATTTCATAAGCAAGATTATGCTGTACCCATTCATAAACCATATCTTCAGCTGTTCTATAAGATTCTCCATCTTTTCCTAAGACAGGATGTTTCTGTATTAACGTCTGACAAATTACTTTCATATCTTTTTCTTTTTTAATTTTATAAGAATCTACAATATGCCAAGCGCCATTGGCAAAGCTTGCTGAAAAAGTTTCTCCCTCATATTGGAAAGAAAACTTTGTATGGCTATCGTCTAAATCTTGCAACACTATTGCTATTGTAGAATTTTTCTCTTCCTTGACTTCATTAGTAGATAATGGCTCTTCTTTAGCTGGCTGGGATTCCTGATTAGCATTCTTTTGAAAGCAAAAATAGCCTAACAATAATCCTATTACAATAATACCTATTAAAATATATTTTGTTCTTTTCATGATAAAAAATTTTCTCCTCTACTCTATTTTATAGATAGCTGTTAAGTTCAATTCCTTTTCATGATTTTCTTCTACAAACACTTCTCTTCTAAAACTTATTTTTTCTTTCTCCAAACATATCTCTAAAAAACAAAGAAAAATACCCATATCAATTTGATTATAGAAAACAACTTTCTCCATTGGCATAATACCCCTTTTCCCAGGTTTTCTATATCGATAAACTTTCAACGCATTAAAAGAAGTTTCTACTTTCCATGGTTGTGTGTTACAAGCACTGGGAGCGAATCGCGCAATGTTTGCTATTTGTTTATAATCTTCACCTTCCCAAATTTCTTCTACTTCTTTTCTTTTACTTTTATACATATCTTTTCTAAATTTGTCACTAGAATCTACTTTAGCTATCGCTATCATAATCACAAAATCAAGATTATCTAACTTTTCTTCTTGCACTTTTCCAATACCAAACCATAATGTTCCTATGTTTTTAGATACTAAGTACAAATCCAATTGTTCTCCCAAATAACCTATATTTTGCAAATAGTTTTCCTTTTTCTCAGAATACAATAAAATACAATATTCCTGTCCTCGATTACATTTTACACCATCTTTTACAATTTTCATTTTCACTGGAATGTCTTCTACCAATGGTTTTAAATTAGAAAATTGTATCTCGATATCTTTTAATTCTTCCTCTGTAATATGTTCCTTTCCTATGTCTCTAAATAAATGAAACGATTTTCTTTTGAAAATCATAGGATATAACTCATTCATGATAACTCCTTAAAATTTTTCTTCACTATATCACAAAAGGAACGAACTTTCAATAACTCCTTATGAAACAATTGCATTTTCTTATTATTTATGTTATAATGCGCCAAGGGAAAGATGTTTGTTATAAACTTCTGCAAAGGGATCTAGTATATTATATCTCTTGTATTAGAGATTGTTGTTTTGCAGATAACCGTAATATATATGATCTTGTCGTAATCGATTACATCGATTCTCAATTTTTTCTTTCCCTTATTTGTTTTTTAGGAGGACACATGTTAAAAGAAGCTATTTTAGATGATGCAAAATGGAATGAATTTCTTACCTATAAAATAAATAAAGAATTTGTATCTCAAAAAGAGAAAAAGATTTTTACCGATTTTGTTCTTAATAAAAAATATAGAACTATATGTAGCCAAATTGCAGATGGTACATATAGTTTTTCTGTGCCTAAAAAACATCTTATTAGTAAAGGACATTCTTCCAAAAAAAGAACCGTTTATACGTTTTCGGAAGAAGAAATGTTAATCTTAAAATTTATTGCCTACTTATTATATGAATATGATTATCTTTTTTCGCCGAATTTATATTCTTTTCGTAAGAATACCAGCGTCAAAAATGCAATTCATAATCTTAGTCACATCAAAAATCTTCCTAATATGTATGGATATAAAGTAGATATTTCTAACTACTTTAATAGTATTGATATTCATCTTCTTTTGGCCAATCTCGAAAGAGATTTGCCAGATTCATTACTATTTTCACTGATAGAATCTATTTTAAAAAATGATTGGGTAGAATATGAGGGCAAACAACTTAAAGAACAAAAGGGCGTTATGGCAGGCACTCCTATTTCCGCCTTTTTAGCCAATTATTATATTCGAGAAGTTGACAAATTCTTTTGGGATCAAAAGCTAGTATATTGCCGATATGCTGATGATATTATTCTTTTTTGCAATCAAAAAGAAGAACTTATTTTGCATCAAAAAGAATTAATTGCTTTTTTTGAAAAATACCATCTAACCATTAATTCTGACAAAGAAT
>Ga0265301_10007289_pt1 | contig 10399 bp, 9 predicted proteins | sample AusTroGonzalo_MG_2_FD_193488 | JGI IMG/M metagenome (GOLD analysis project Ga0265301, IMG submission 193488) | Bovine rumen microbial communities from tropical cattle in Woodstock, Queensland, Australia - Gonzalo_04 | ecosystem: Host-associated > Mammals > Digestive system > Stomach > Rumen ...
CTCTATGGCTATCGGCGGCAACCACCTGATTCACGCAGTGCGTCGTAACCAAGACTTCAACATCACCATCTTCAACAACGAAATCTACGGTTTGACCAAGGGTCAATACAGCCCGACCACCAAGTTCGGTCAGGTCACCAAGACCTCTCCTTACGGCACCATCGACTACCCGTTCAATCCGGGCGAATTGGTGATGGGCGCACAAGGCACCTTCTTCGCACGTGCGTTGGACTGCCTGCCCCCGTTGACCACCGACATCATGACCCGCGCCGCCCAACACGACGGCACCAGTGTGGTGGAAGTGCTGCAAAACTGTATGATTTTCAACGACAAGGCTCACGCCGCCATCACCGACAAAGCTGTGCGTGACGACCGCACCATCATCCTCGAACACGGCAAGCCCATGATTTTCGGTAAAGAGAAGAACAAGGGTCTCCGTTTCAACGGACGTTGCTTGGAGGCTGTCACCATTGGCGAAAACGGCATCACGATGGACGACATCATGATCCACGACGAGACCACCGAGGACACCGGCATCCACATGATGTTGGCCCGCATGAGCGGCGACCTTCCCGTGGCCATCGGCGTGATCCGCAACGTGAAGAAGACCTCCTACACCCAGTTGTACGAAGACCAAATGGAAGAGCAGATGGCCAACGGCAAGTACAAATGCATGGACGATCTGCTGAACAGCGGAGACACTTGGGAAATCTAATGCAGAATTAAGAATTCAGAATTAAGAATGAAGGGCGCTCGGAAACGGGCGTCCTTTTTTAATGAAGAATGATGAATGAAGAATGATAAATGATGAATAAAGGGAATAACATTTGCAATTCACCGTGGGTTTACGTTTTGCGATGTCTGTAGGGGCGTATGCGATACGCCCCGTATTGCATACGCCCCGTATCGCATCCTTGTGATTGTCGTTGCCAATTCCTCCTCCGCGTGCGGAACGCACGCCATCTTAATAACCCCACATAAGGCCGTTAGGCAGCAGTGTGGGGTATGCGATGATGCGCGAGGGGCAGCGTGCCAGAGGCACGCAACAATTTTCTGATCTCAGCTTATCGCACAAAAAAAGGAGAGGCGTGGGGTGCGCACTCCATGCATTGAGTAGCCCCACTTCCCTCCTTTTTCCGTTGCTTGCGGAAGGACTTAACGCACCGCACGTATAGGGAAACCGTCGCGACGGGCTTGGCGGATCATGCCCATGCCGCCCTGATTAAAACAATTGAGCCACGCCTCATCCGGGTAGTCCGTGTACAGTGAACTAGACCAGTAGTAGCCGCGCTCTCTCGTGTAGCCGAAATCAGAATCGAAGCGGCCACCAGCGGCGGGAAGGAACACACTGTTGCCATTAGATGCGGTTAGCAAGCAGCCTGGTATCCCATTTTGGGTGGTCCAAGAACTGGTAGTGTTGTCCAGCAACTCCTGCCACTCGTCATTCGTCGGTGTGCGGGCACCTCCGCCAAGGTTGACCGTTGCAGCATCATCGGAAGCCTCCAAAGTGGTCAGGTTGTCTGTGTGACCAAAATTAGACATGGTACAGTATTTGGTAAGCGTGCGAGATGTTTTGCCGTATGCATAGGTACTCCAGTTATAGACCCCCTTCGGCGCGGTCTCGCCCCACGCATAGTAGTTGCCATAGACCTCGGGGCTACTGGCGCCCACATTACGGTCTGCCCACAGCAGGCCGCTCGGCAACCCGAGATCCACCCACTGCACAGAAGACGTCGTGCCGTTTCCGTTGCCACCGCCATTGTTGTTGCCACCGTTATTATTTCCATTGTTGTCTTCTGTGTCACAAGACTGCATCGCCGCACCCAGCAGGACAGCTGCCAAAAGAAATAAAAATGTTCTTTTCATCGCAAATGATTTTTATGAGGACCTCGGATTACACTTTTTCCATGACATACCACCATATCTTGCGAGGTCCTTTAATCAAGACATGGAAGAAACGTCGCTTCAAAAATAAGCATTTTTGGAATACTCATAGCACTCCATTTCATTATTTTTATTATACATGGGGCGGGATGGTAATATTATGATTATCAATATTTTATAAACATCATAACACTTGGATTGCGACATTTTTCAGTAACAGTGCAAGGGGCAAGCAAGTTTTTTTCGGTATAATTGAACTGTATTTTGGGCAAAACCGACTGTTTTATAACAGGCAGATGAATGATGAATAAAGGGAATAACATTTGCCGTTCACCTCACCCAGGTGTTGTTCGATAGGAAGCATTTTGCCGTCGCTCACTGGGATGCCGGGCATCAGCAGCGAACCTGCAATCGAATCCTTGTACTTGGGAAGATATACCACAGGCAATTGGTTGGCCAACGAGAGAAAGCCGAGGTATGTGGTCCTTCCTTCGGTGAACATAGGCCCGCATGGGGCCAGTCTCTTCCATAAGGCGATGCTGTGGCGCATCCGTTGCTGTTGGATGAACTGTTTACGGCTGTTCTTGCGCCTCTTCTCCGAGGTGGAAACACGTGTGACCACTGAGCCGTATCAGACAGCGGGCAAGGTCAACATTTGTTCCATACTTCCTCGTTATTTCTTCGATAGTTCTTCGAAAAATTATCGAAGAACTATCGAAGAAGTATCGAACAACTATCGAAGAACTGATATGGCATCTTGCTTTCTGGTAGCTCTCAAGTAGCTTTCATCTCCTTGCCAAAGACTTGCCAAATCGTTTTGCAAAGATACAAAATTATGAGAGGTTTGTCAAGTGTTTTTTCGTACCTTTGCCGTCTAAATGTTTTAGCAACATGGCAACAAAGAAATATCCGTTGGGCATCGCTTTCAGTGGAGGCGGAGCCAAGGGTGCGGCCCACTGCGGCGCGCTTCAGGCATTAAAGGAATATGGCATCCAACCCGACATTGTGTCGGGCACCAGCGTGGGCGCCCTTGTGGCGGTGTTCTACTCGTCAGGCCTCACCCCAAAGCAGATGATCGAGACCTTTCAGGGGTTGAATTTCTTTAAGGACATCGTCTCACCGAGCTTGCCGAAAGGAGGTCTTTTCGATTCGGACCCGTTGTTGGCTTTAATCCAGAACCTACTGCCCTACAAGCGTATAGAAGACCTTCCTATACCGACCTATATCGTGGCTTCCGACATGGAGCATGGGATGTCGAAGGTGTTCACCAAAGGGGAAATCGCCCCGCGTGTGGTGGCATCCTGCTCCATTCCGGTCATCTTCCAACCGATGTGTATCAACGGGACACACTACGTTGATGGCGGCACATTCCAAAACCTGCCCGTGTCGGCCATCCGGCAGAAATGCGACAAGGTCATCGCCTTCAATCTCAACCATTTAGAAGCGGAAAAGCACAAAAACAATATTGTCTCAGTGGCGTACCGCGCATTCATGATGATGATGGTTTCCAACGTGGCCGCTGACGCCGCTCAAGCCGACCTTTTCATCGATCTTGATACCTACGGCTGCATGGCCCACGATCTTTCGAGAATAGAGGAGCTGTTTTTCCGCGGCTATGAAAGCACGGTAAAAGCATTGGAAGAGAATGGATATCAGCGTGTTATGCCAAAAGAGGACATTCGCTTCCCCAAGAAGCGTAAGAAAAACGCGGCCAACAACCCCGAGGAAATATTCCGTAACACCCTCGAAAAGGGTTTGTCGGCCATCAGAGCATTAGGAAAAGGAAACACCGCAAAGAAATCCCTATAACGCCGCATCCGCCGCGATGTAATCCTGCATTTCGCGCAGTTCGGAAACGCCATCTCGGATGAAATCGGCGATTTTCCATGCGCCGTTTTCTTTCACCATTTTCACCTTGATCGGTTCTTTTTGTCCGCAATTGAGAACCACCATACTGACCATCGCTTCATTATCCGAGATGTTGTTCATTGAGGTTATCTCATATGAAAGATTCTCCCAATTATTTCCCCTAATCCAATGGTCATAGTCATGGAAACCGATTTCTCCGGGATACTTCTTGTCGATTTCACACACAATGGAATCCGTGGCCAAATATTCGGCAGACATGAACTTGTGGTCGAAATAGGAATAATCTCTTTTTTACGCGTTATACCAGACAAACCCTACGCAACTCTTCGGAGAACTTTGTGATTCCCTCCTGGATACGTTGAACTGTTTTCGATGACGTGCGACTTTTCCCCGTGGCATAATGACTGAGCTGATGCCGGTTTAGACCTGTAATAGTTTGCAAAAATGAAACCGATTTTGTGTTTATGCTGCGGCACCGCAGTGTAGCTGCCGTCATTGTTTCGTTCTATAATCACCGTGATGTTTTCCATTTCAGAGACAAATTCAAACGCATCGTCTCCTTTTAATACCGGGGTTGCTTCAATTGGTTTTGCCATAATTTCTTTATCTATTTTGTTTTTAAATCGGTTGCAAAAATACAAAAAAATCTAAACTATCATTTGTTTTGGCCTCTTACATCTTTCTGGTTGTTCACGGAGTGTTGTTTGTTTTGTTTTGCCCGCACGCCTGACGGCATACGAATTGGCCAGTGATCACTACTGCGAAAAAAACATTATAAAAAACAAATGTGTTGTTATTAAAAAAATGTATTTTTGCAGTGTTGATAAAGGGAGTGTCTTTATCGTAAAATCACCAATGAGTGCAGTCCTGGTGGTATCAAGAAATAGCCCGATTCATTCGGGCTTTTTTCTTAGGTCAAAAGCCGTCAGCAAAAAGATTTTCTCTTGGTTGTCCCATCGAGTCTGAATTACAATCCTGAAGGTTTCATTCTCCAATATCAATTTCTTTTCATCGGATTTTTTCACAAACATATTTCCATACTGTACAACAATCGGGATAAAGTCTTCCACTTCGAAGCCCAACTCCTTTATGCTACCTCCATGTTTCTCCACGATATGCTTTAACCCAAACCCTTTGTTAGTTTTCGGATCGTTCTGCCCCCCATACGATATCAATGTAGCCGATGTCTTCACGGTATAATGCTTTTGGGCACTCTCCGTTTTGCACTTTAAGTAAATGCCTGATAGCCAGTTTCGGTTAACCGCAAAATTGGTCATATATAGGTCCGAATATCCCATTTTTGTTTTCTGATACACCATTGTTTTTCATGACACTTTATTATATAATTTGAACTTTGTTTTTCAATCGACAAATATACACCAAAAACAAGCAGTTGTCAAGTGTTTTGTGAAATTATTCTCGCATCTGAACATCAATTTAGTATGAATAAAATTTAACTATTCAAGATGCAATAGTTAAATTTTAAACTTGAAATTTCGCAGAAAAAAGTGTTTAAGGTATACCTTTTGCCTAAAAAAAGTATCTTTGCCCCATCATTTTCAGATGGTGTAAGTATGAAGATATTATTCGTAATCAACAACTTCTATATCAAAGGAAACGGTCTTTCTGGATCGGCACGACGCACCGTGAAGGAACTTCGCGAGGCCGGACAGGAGGTGCGGGTGCTATCCGCTACCAATCCCGACCCTAACGGTCCACAGCCCGATTATGTGCTGAAGAAGTTCGACATGCCCATCTTTCAGCCGTTGCTTACACCGCAAGGCATCTCAATGGCCAAAAAGGATCCGAAAATCATCGAGGAGGCCGTACGATGGGCGGATTTGGTGCATCTCGAAGAGGCTTTTACGCTGCAATTCAAGACCTTGAATATCGCGAAGCGATTGGGCAAACCAGTGACCGCCACCTACCACTATCATCCCGAAAACGTCTTCAGCACCATGAAAATGGGTCGTTGGCACCTTCCGAACCGCTGCATGTTATTGGTCTATCGATTCTGCGTATATAACCGCTGCGAGATGATTCAATGTCCGACAGAAAACGTGAAAGAACGTCTGCTCCGTTACCGCATCAACGTGCCCTTGCGAGTCATTTCCAACGGGGTGATTCCCGATAAATGCATACGTTCGGAAACACCTCCAGAAGATTATTACGACGAAAATCGTCCGTTGAAAGTGATCTGTATTGGACGACTCTCCGACGAGAAAGACCAGCCTACCCTATTCAAATCCATGAAACACAGCAAGTTCGCCAAATGCATCCAACTGCATTTCGCGGGACAAGGTCCGACGGAAAAAGCCCTGAAACGTCGTGGAAAGAAACTCGTGGACGATGGCGTGCTGACCTATCCTCCTGAATTCGGGTTCTATTCGCACGATGAGTTGCGCCGACTGATGGCCAGCGCGGACTTGTGCGTACACTGCGCCACCACCGAAGTGGAAGGACTTAGCGTGATGGAAGCCCTGCAGCAGGGCGCGGTACCCGTGATCGCCACCGCCAAATACAGCGCCACTGCGCAATTCGCCCTGGACGACCGCAGCACATTCCCTGGAAGGAATCCAAAAGCGTTAGCCGAGCGCATCGACTACTGGCTCTCCCACCCCGAAGAGCGTTGGGAGATGGGAAAGAAATACGTGGAATCAATGAAGAAATACGAAATTTCCACGAGTGTACAAGAACTTATAGAGATGTTTGAAGAGGTTCTTCGAGAACACGAAACGGAATAATCTCTATCTTTTAGTCCCCCCCTCTTCCTGTTGCCTTTCCCCTTTTACCTTTTGCCTAAACATTCCCTTTTTTTGCCAAAATTAAGCCGTTAACACATAAACACACTTGATTATCAATATTTTATGTTTCATAAAAAATGTTAATTTCGCCGCCGTGTTTTAAGAAGAGATCGTATGAAGATTCTATTTGTATTAAACAACATTTTCAGCCATGGTAATGGTCTTGCCACATCAGCACGAGCCACAGTGAAGGCACTGCATGATGCCGGACAGGAGGTACGAGTTCTCTCCTGCGAGAATTTGCTAGATCCACAAGGCCCGCAACCAGATTATAGGCAAAAAGAGTTCATTTTCCCCATCTTTCAACCTCTTGTCAAAGCGCATGGATACTGTTTTGCCAAATGGACAGGACCGAACATTGAAGAAGCGGTCCGCTGGGCAGATGTGGTGCATATCGAAGAGCCCTTCTTTATCGAACATGCAGCCATGAACTGGGCGAAGAAGCTTGGGAAACCCCTCACGGCCACGTATCACATGCATCCCGAAAACATGTTCTTCTCCCTCGGAATGGGCGATTGGTCGCTCCCGAACAACGCTATGTTGCGGTATTGGGTGCGCGTTTTCCTCAATAAGTGCTCTTACGTGCAATGTCCGACAGAAAATGTCCGTGAGAGATTGAACAGTTTCCACGTTAAAGCCAATTGTATAACGATTTCCAACGGATTGGCGCCCGACAAATGTATTCGTCCTGTGACACCGCCGAATGACTACTTAGACGAAAATCGTCCATTGGAGGTGATTTATATCGGTCGTCTTTCGGGTGAAAAGGACCAGCCAACGCTGATGAATGCGATGCATTACAGTAAATATGCGGACCGTATCCGCCTTCATTTTGCCGGACTGGGGCCCAATATGAAAAAATACAAACGTATGGCTGAGCAACTATACGAAGAAGGAACGGTGAAACACAAGCCCGTTTTCGATTTTTTCAATCGAGACCAACTGCGCGAAATGGCTGCCCATGCAGATTTGGCTATTCATTGTGCCACCATTGAAGTGGAAGGTTTAAGTATCATGGAGGCCATGCAACAGGCCGTGGTGCCCGTGATCGCCACGGCGCAATGCTCCGGAACTTCTACCTACGCATTGGATGACCGCAGTAAATTCCCTTCGAAAAACGCGAAAGCGCTTGCCGAACGCATCGACTACTGGCTCGATCACCCGGAGGAGCGCTGGGAAATGGGCTTCAAATACGCCGAGTTGATGGAGAAGTACGACATCGCCATTAGCGCGAAACGACTCATTGAAATGTTCGAAAAGGCAATTGAAGAAAATAAAACCAAATAATCACTTAATATCAAGCAATGAAAATTTTATTTGTAGTAAACAACTTTTTCTGTCAGGGCAACGGCCTAGACGAATCGGCAAGACGAACCGTAAAGGCACTGCGTGAGGCAGGACAGGATGTGCGTGTGCTTTCGGGCAAAAATCTGGAAGACCCCAATGGTCCTCATGCGGATTATGAGATGGAGAACTTCGATTTTCCGTTGGTGCAGCCCATGCTCTCCTCTTTCGGCTACCATTTTGCCAAGTGGAAGGGACCGCAAATTGAGGAGGCAGTTCGCTGGGCGGACGTCATTCACATGGAAGAGACCTTCTTCCTCCATCGTGCCGCTATGAAGTGGGCATTGAAATTGGGCAAGCCGCTTGTGGGAACTTATCACGTGCATCCGGAGAATATCATCTTCAACACCTTGGGGTTCCGCGGTGGTTTTCTGACGTGCCAACTGATTTTGCGCCATTGGTGCCGCGTTTTTTACCGTCATTACAAATATATACAATGTCCTACGGAGAATGTCCGTGAGCGATTGGTCCGCCATCACGTTAAAGCGCACTGCTTCACGCTCTCCAACGGTGTAATTCCCGATAAGTGCATTCGTCCGCTCACACCGCCGGAGAACTACTACGACGAAAATCGTCCGCTCGACCTGATCTACATCGGTCGCACCGCCGTGGAGAAAGACCAACCGACGCTCTACAAGGCGATTCGTCTCAGCAAGTACGCGAAACGTATCCGGCTGCATATTGCGGGCCGCGGTCCGAAACTGAAAGAATATACCCGTATGGCCGAAAAGCTCTACGAAGACGGTGTGGTGGGCTACAAACCGACCATTGGTTACTACAATCGCAACCAGCTGCGCGAACTGGCCGCCAACGCCGATTTGGCCGTTCATTGCGCCTATATTGAAGTGGAAGGCATGAGCATCACGGAAGCGCTGCAACAGGCCGTTGTGCCCGTTATCGCCACTGCCCGTTACTCCGGCACAGCCGCATACGCTTTGGATGAACGCAGCAAGTTCCCCTCGAAAAACGCGAAAGTCCTTGCCGAGCGCATCGACTACTGGTTCGATCACCCGCAGGAGCGTTGGGAGATGGGATTCAAATACGCCGAGTCGATGAACAACTACGATATCAACACCGTGGTTGCGAAACGGCTCATTGAAATGTATGAGGCGGCGATACGCGAACAAGGAAATTAAGAATGAAGAATAAAAAATATTGAATCCAAAACGACAGTCCAAACGGTCTGTCGTTTTGTTTATTGCCTATTGCCTATTCCCTAAAAAATGTATCTTTGCCGCATCATCAACCTTTCGAATATGAAGAAAAGAAATCTACTGTTTGCGGCCATTTTGGCGATGGTCATGTTCGCTGGACTAAGTGTGAAAGCCCAGGATTCCGTGTTCAGTTATGCCTATCAGGGCACGACGCTTTATTACATCATCGACGGCAACCAGCAGGCGCGGGTGGTTCCCCCACTCTACCCCGATATGTACTATAACGCCGACAGCACGGAGAGCAGCTCTTGGTATGGTTATGCCCAGCCCCAAGGCGCCGTTGTGGTACCCGACTCGGTGGTGTTCAGCGGAACAAGCTATCCCGTCACAGCGGTTGAGGCGTTTGCCTTTTACCTTTGCGATAGTGTGACCAGCGTAACCCTCCCTGCTTCAGTCACTTATCTGGAACATGATGCCTTTACGCTCTGCTCGCTGGAAACCATTTCGATGCCTGGAGTCACCTTTATGGGTGAAGGCTGTTTCTACATCGCATACGCCTTGACAAGCGTGGAGATTCCCGGCGGTGTAACCTTTATTCCCGAATGGGGGTTCGACCAATGCGAGGCTCTTCAGTCGGTGACTCTCCACGAAGGTGTGACCACCCTTGGTCTAAGCTGTTTCCGATACTGCTCCAGCCTTCAATCGGTAACATTCCCTCAAAGTTTAACTACCATTAACGACAATGCTTTCATCGGATGCTCCTCCCTGTTGTCATTGACATTGCCAAGTAACTTGACCAGCATTGGTGCTAACGCTTTCGAGTTCTGCATGAACCTTCAGTCAGTATCATTCCCCGAAAGTCTGACCACTATTGGAGTTAGCGCTTTCCAAGGATGCCCTAGTCTCCAGTCGGTTGACATCCCTGGCAGCGTGAGTAATATCGATTCCTGGTGTTTTGCCCAATGCATCAACTTGTCTACCGTCACCCTGCACGAGGGCACGCAGACGATCGGTTTCTGCGCTTTCCGGGAATGCATAAGCCTGACCACCATCAACTACCCCTCTACATTGGAGGAGATCGGCAGTTTTGCGTTCCAGTATGACAGCATGCTCACCACCCCTGCCATTTTTCCCGATGGACTCACCTTTTTAGGAATTGTGGCTTACGGGGATTGCAGCAGCATTCTTACCGCGAGTTTGCCTGGCTCTATAGGAGAAGTACCGGATGAAGTGTTTTTCGGTTGCACCTCTTTGAAAACGGTCACAATTGGGGATGGAATTACAGCTATTAATGAGCAAGCCTTCAATCATTGCCCTAATATTGACACTATCTATGTGAAGTGT
>Ga0265301_10007291_pt1 | contig 10397 bp, 5 predicted proteins | sample AusTroGonzalo_MG_2_FD_193488 | JGI IMG/M metagenome (GOLD analysis project Ga0265301, IMG submission 193488) | Bovine rumen microbial communities from tropical cattle in Woodstock, Queensland, Australia - Gonzalo_04 | ecosystem: Host-associated > Mammals > Digestive system > Stomach > Rumen ...
GTTACCCTTCTTCAGCAGTTGCTTCACGTGTGCTCTCAGCGAAGCCGGTGTCACCTGTCGGACGTAGGTATCATCGCCCTTCACCTCAGGAATCACGCCGAGCTCGCGGTCCAGATATATTAGACGATCCTGGTAGTCGTTGCCCTTATAGACGGCCTTGTTTTTCTCCACCTCCATCACATAACTGTCAATCAGGTTCTGCGTGATGAGGTCACCGTCGGCCATGTCGCCGACGAGTTTCTTGACGTCCTCGGCAATGCGCTCACGCTGCTTGGGGTCGCAGGTGAAGCTGATGACACACATCATGCGGTGCAGGGGCAGCTGGTCGTCCTTCACCGAACAGTTGGGCGTATAGACATCGCTATGCTGACCGCGCAGAATGCTGAACAGCAATTGGCTTAACACGCTCTGCAGCACCTGGTTGTGGGCATGCGAGAGCTCCGTGTACCGGAAGTCCTGCTCCCACGTATAGCACAGGGTTGTCTGGCAGATGGGCGTCGTGTTCTCTATCTTCTCCACGACGGTACTGTTGACGGTCTTGTAATGGTCTGAGGGCCAGACAGCACGCTTCACGGGTTCCGGCTTCGACGGCAGGGCAGCAACATACTTCAGCAGGCCGGGCATGATGCTGTCGGCATCGAACTCGCCCTGAACAAGCACGACAGAACCGTTGTAGTTCGAATAGTAATCCTTCACAACCTTACGGAAGCGGTCGACGGTATAGGTGGCAGCCTCCTCGGGCGTGGGTGGCAGATAGCGGCGGGTGTCGGCTACAGGGATGTTGTTGACGCGCAAGACAGCCTGCGCCACGGGGTTCTGCCCCTCGACTGCCATTGTCCGAATCTTCCGCAGATGTTCCTCGACGGCCACGGAGTCGACCTCGGTCGAGGTGAGCACAGCATAGAGGTTCTTCATGCACGGTTCGGCCTTACTCATGTCGTAGAACTGTGTGTCGATGACGTCTTCATAGGGTTTGACGCTGACACCAGGCGACCCACCCCACCATTCATAGCGCCGGACGCCCCCGGAGAGGAGGATCGAGCCATAAAAACGTTCATCGTCCTTCAATGCAGAGTAGCCTTGCGGACGCTTCAGCATAACGTGAACCGCATTGTCCGCCACCTTCGTCTGCCACAGCACCACCTTGACACCGTTTGAGAGCCGCAGCTCGGTAATGCTGTCGTTGAGCACCTTCCTACTGGTGACGGTGCCTGGCACGGTAGCTATCTCGAGGCTGTCGGAATTGAGAGGCTTCAGCTTCTCGGCCTTCTTCACCACAGCGCTGGACAGCTCGTCGTCCGACATCTGTCGCACACGGTCGTAGACGGCCAACACCTCATCTTTCGTGGGTAGCGCGGCGTTCTTGGGGAACAGTTCGAAGAGGAGCATGTTGCGCCCGTCGGTCAGGTCGAGCAGCGCCTGGTGAAGCTGCTCAGGAGTAATCGTCCTATTGACATGACGCTCAACCAGTTGCACAGCTACACGGTCCTTGACAGCACGCCCTTTATAGAAATGGTCGCTACAGAAGTCTATCCACTTCGAACTGCCGTTAGGGTCCGTAGATTTTACCATCGCCGTATCTGTCATGATGATGGCCGTCGAATCGGCATTGTACTCGGGGGCGGAGTAGAGCTTCAGGTGCTTAATGTCGTCGTCGGTAAAGCCGTTGCGACGCAGATACTCCAACTGCTTGCACAGCGCCTCGAGCGTCTGCGGCCAGCGCTCGGTGGCGGCATTGAGGTTGAAGAGCATGATCTGCCCGGCATCGGCCAGCGGCATGGACATCGACTCAACACTCATAATCTCCCTGTCCTGTGCCTGCAGGTCTTTCAGTCTGTTGGTCAGAATGACTTTCAGCTCGTCGCGCAGCTTCTGGGCACGCATGTCCCCCACCCCGTATTTTGGCCCGTAGGCATCTTCAGGCAGGCGAAGCAGCATCAGCAGCGAGTTGACGGGCAGCTGGGCGTCCTGATAGAACGACACTTGCGGCTGCTCGATGACGGGCAGTGAGGGCGGAACGGGCACAGGTGTCTTGCCCCGCTTCAGGTCGCCGAAGAGGTTGCGAATCTTCTCTACCATCGCGTCGGGGTCAATGTTGCCGACAACGATAACCGCCTGGTTTTGCGGCTGGTACCACCGCTTATAGAAAGCACGTATGAGCTTAGGCTTACACGTCTGCACGATGTTCAGGTCGCCAATGGGAATGCGTTCAGCGTAGGCGGAGTTGGCAAAGAAGTCGTTGCGCATCTGGTCGGCAAACGACACATTGTTTCTCATGCGCCACTCCTCCACAATCACGTTACGCTCAGACTCCACGCCCTGATCCTCAATGACGATGTCGGCGGCCCAGTCGCGCAGCAGCAACAGACAGGAGTCCACCAGCAGACGGTTGTCGGCCGGAATGTCGTTCAGCAGATACTGCACGGTGTTGAAGCCCGTCAAGCCGTTCACGTCGGGTCCCACCTTAATGCCGTTGCGCAGCATGAAGGGCTGCACGCCACCGTTAGGGAAGTGCTTGGTGCTCTTGAGCATCATGTGCTCCGTGAAGTGGGCGATGCCGCGCTCGTTGTCGCGTTCCACCATGGAGCCGCCCTTTTGCAGCAGACGGAAGAACACGCGGTTCTCCGGTAACTCGCAACGACGCACGTAGTATGTCAGACCGTTGTCCAACACCCCTCGGCGCAGGGCCGTGTCTTCAGGAATCACCTGACGGTCAATCACATCCAAATTCGCGAACGCAGCATTCTGCTGTGCCAGTCCCGTAGCACAGAGAGCAGAAAGAAATATCGAAACAATCAATTTCATCGTGGTCATGTTTATAGCTGTTCAGTTTCATGTGCAAAGTTACGAAAAAACGAGTGAAAAGCCAAATTTATTTGAGCTTTTCCGAGTGCAAAGTAAGTTCGGCGTAGCCAAAGTTACGAAAAAGTCCTGATTTATCCAAAGAAAAAAGCGTTTTCCTTTGGCCGTTCCATATTTTTTCCTTACCTTTGCACCAACTACATCTGCCAGGAGATACAGATACAGATGTAACAGATGATTTCCAAGACTTCTCGTGCGTACCGCGCACACACGGTACGCGTGAGGATTTTATAAAAACAAGTGTATCCATCTGTATCTGTTACACTCAAATGCCACCCTGTTAAGTATATTCTTTAACAATCTTTTTAAGCGATTATTTGTCTGTATCGCGAAGAATACTTACCTTTGAAGCCGATTTAGTTTGACACAGAGTCTGTGCCCTATTTCCGCGAAGCCAACGCATATATAAAAAAATATTATCTTATAAAAGCAATAATGAACAAGCATACATTCATCAACATTATCTTCGCTTTCGTTGCAATACTCTTCGGCTCTCCATCTGTTTACGCCGACATCGTGAAGGGTCGCGTGGTAGACGCTGAGACGAAGGAACCGCTGCCTGATGCCTCGGTGACGCTAACGCAGAAATACGACATGGGGTCATCGTGGGTATGGGGCAAGGCCGACTCATTGGGTGTGTTCTGCCTGCATGCCGACGGAAAGTGCACCATCGAGGCTTCGATGCTGGGCTATTACTCGAAGTCAAAGACGGTGCTGGTATTCAGCGACAGCCGTAAGGACACGCTCGACATCGGCGATATAGAACTGAAGATATCGCCGCAGATGCTGAAGATGGTGGAGGTGACGGGACGCGCCCGACGCTTTACCGTGCGGGGCGACACCATCGTGTTCCATCCCGAGGCATTTCACTTGCAGGAGGGCGCACGGCTCGACGAACTTATCAGGAAACTGCCGGGCGTGGAGGTTGATGGCGAAGGCAAAATGTCATGGAACGGCAAGCCCATCCGCCTGACGATGGACGGCGAGGGCATGATGGGCGGCGACCAGTTGATGAAGCAACTGCCCGCCGAGGCCGTGCAGGACATCAAGGCGTACAACAAGGCATCGGAGTTCTCGGAGCGCACAGGCCGCGACGACGGCACACAGGACATGGTGCTCGACCTCACCATTAAGCCCGGCTTCCTCGACCGCTGGTATGGCGACGTGAAGGTGGGCTATCAGACGCCGGAGTACTACGAGGGCGAAGTAACGATGAACCGCCTCTCCAAGACTGACCCCGTAATGGTGTTCGCCAATGCCAACAACATCGACAAGAGTATCAGCAAGAGCATGAACGGATGGAGCAGCAGCTGGGGCGACGGCTACGGACATGACCAAGGCGGAGCCGCCGGCTATCAGCACAAGTGGAACAGGAAAGAGGGCACGCAGGAGATGAAAAGCCAATACTCTGTCACGGGCGCTTTAGACCATGAAGACAACTGGGGCAACTCACACGCGGAGACGGAGAACTACCTGCCCAACACCGCCGCGACGCGCACCGCAAGCGAGACGTACCACAGCGACCACAAGCAGAACCCGCGCCTGAACGCCGACCTGCGCTGGGCCAAAGACTCACTGAACACATTTTCCCTGAGTGCCGGCGTGGGGCATAAGAACAAACGCTCGCACAATAGGCAAACTACGGAGCAAGAGGAAATGGCAGCGAGCGGCTACATGCCGACACTCTCACAATACGTGGGAAGCCGCAGCGACGGACACGAGACCGCGCTCAGCACAAGAGCCGGATGGGAACACTACGTCAAAGACGGCTCGCTCGGTGCAAGCATCCAGCTGAACTATACTAGCGGAAAGAGCAACGACTGGACCGAACGCACCGTCACCTCGCACATCGCCTCGCTCAATTCCTCAAAGTTAAGCCAGTATTCCACCTCGCCGACCTCAAATTTCAAGGCAGGAGCCGAGGCACATCACGCCCGCTGGCTCACCAAGAAATGGATGATGCAGCTGCAATACAACTTCAATTACAGGCACGAAAAAAACGACCGCGACTTCATGACCGACGGAGTGGCGGATGCTGCAAACTCCTATCAAGACCACTACACAATCAACGGTCACTCACTGCAACTGGCTTCAACCATCAATCTCGCCCCACTGCAAATCATGCCCAGCGTCAAGGCCAGATGGTTGCGTGAGAGCCAAGACTACCAGCGCGGAATGCTCGATACTGCCGCCGTGCGCCACTCCTTCCTCGTAGACCCGTCGCTACGGACAACGCTGAAACTAAGCAAGACGGTAGGCTTTGAACTGAACTACGGTTTCAGCACATCGAAACCAAGACTCTTACAGACCATCGGCTACCGAGACCTCACCGATCCACTCTTTATTACCGAAGGGAACCCTGGCCTGAAAGACACTCACAGTCACAACGTAAGACTCTCATACAACATGATGCTCGCCCGCAGCCAAACTTCACTCAGTGCCAGCATCAACTTTAATACCAGCGACCGCGACCGCGTGACGGCCCTCAGCTACAACCCTGCGACCGCTGTCTACGTCAGCCGTCCCGAGAACGTCTGTGGCAGTCGTACATGGGAGTACCGTCTCAATATAGACCAAGCACTTGGCGAAATATTCCGCTTGGAGAACGACTTCCGACTTAACACCGGGCAACACTACGGCTACCTGACCCTGCTGCCCACGCAGAACGAGCGGACGTTGAACCGCCAGAACAACTTTCACCCCAAAGACCGCCTCGCCCTCTCCTTCGACAAAAACTGGCTCAAGGCCTCCGTGTTCGCCAAGATAGAGGCCGACCGCCTGCGCTTCTCTGCCTCGCCAGAACAGAACACCACGCTTTGGGACAACCAATTCGGCATCAAAGCCGAGGCGACCATAAGCAACTTCGTCTTCGCGTCCGACCTCACCGAGACCACCCGCCGAGGCTATGCGGCTCAGTCAATGAACCGCAACCTGCTGCTCTGGAATGCAGCCGTCACATGGAAGGTCTTGAAGAACAAGGCTCAACTGAAACTGGAGTTCGAGGACATACTGAACAATCAGGACAGTTTCCACAGCGAACGCTCCGCCTATCAGCACAGCACCTCGTGGAAGGACTTCCGTCATCACTACTTCAACATTAGTTTCACATATCATTTGGATGCGAAGAAAAAAGACAATTAATCACGGATAATCAGAATAATCAATAGACCCCGTGATTCCCACAATCAAAGCATAACAATTTTGAAAACACCCTCACCATACTCACCCAACTAGGCTAAAAGGCCGATAAACAAAGGGATTCGCATCAAAAGACACTCACCCAGATACTCACCCAGACGCTCACCCAGCAGGTCACCTGAACGACTGTAATTTTGAGGCGTGGTTCATTGGGGCGCACTTCAAACTCACCCTGATGGTGAGTACCTGGGTGACTGCCTTGGTGAGTATCTCGCGAGGGCAAACCTCTCGCAAAGTCTTTGTAGATGGGCATTTCGCGTTTCGTGGGTGAGTATGGTGAGTATGTTTTGAAATTCTCAAAAAAATATCGCGTTTCCCCCTAAAGCCGACTTTGGGGAAATACTCAACGACTTTTGAAAAATACTCATGGAGTATTTCGCAAAAGTCATGGAGTATTTTTCAAAAATCGTGCACTATTTCTTCTGTCCACTATCCATATCTCTATAGCTCTATGACAAAGTCATAGAGCAGAAACGTTTGGTGACGGGTGACAGATGAAAGTATATTTTTCAAACTTCTTGCGCGTACCGCGCACATGTGCGTATGTACACCTGGGCGCATTATGCGCTCGAGCGGTACGCGTGAGATTTTTCATAATTTATGTTTCATCTGTCACCCATCACCCTGTTAAGCGTATTCTTTAACAATCTTTTCAGTCGATTATTTGTCTGTATCGCAAAGAATACTTACCTTTGCACCAAGTTCTACTGTCCTACTGTCCACAAAAGAGAGCACATCAAAACAGATATTTTCCTGTTTTAATTTTGAAGTATCGGTTTTTATGCTTAATTTTGCAGCGGAAATATAATCATTACCATTATGGCAACTATAGCAACAAACAAGCTTTGGGCCTACATCGAGAGCCTATCGCTCTCGAAGAGCGACCGCAATTGGCTGGCAGGCAAACTGCTAGAACCGACGCATGATGCCGACCCTTACGAGGTAAGCCCCTCTGGCGACGAGTTCTTTGCCGACAGCCGCAATGTAAAGGCCGTAGAGGATGACATTCGTCGTGCTCACAGCCCTCAGGCGAAGTTTACGCGACTTGAGAACAAGGAGGACGTTATGTCGTTCATCAACTCCCTTTAAGTGATGGCCTACCTTGTTCTTCTTTCTGAGCAGTCGAAAACAGAGCTTGCCGTCATCAAGCGTAGTGGCGACAAGAAAACCCTCAAAAAGATTGCCAATATGTTGCTTGAACTGCAGGAACATCCGCGCACAGGCACGGGGCAGGTGGAACACTTGCGCCACTTCAAGTTTGAAGAAACGTGGAGCCGCCGCATCAACAAGCAGTACCGCATGATCTACGAAATCCACGACCTCGAAGTCTACGTCTCCGTGGTGTCGCTGCGTTCGCATTATAACGACAAATGAATGACGTAAACTCATATAAATTGGATGAAGACTACATCTCGAAATGTAAACTACTTCCAAGTAACAGCTTTGATGTTTTTAAGAACCAATCCGTTTTTTCTATAATTCGCATTTTTACAAAACGAGACCAATCAGCAAGACTACGTTGATATAGTGGGACAAGGCAGTCCCCGAAATATTGATTAGAAAACATAAAACGAGTCACATTTCTGTAACTCGTTTATCGGCTTGGTAGCGGGAGCCGGGATTGAACCGGCGACCTCATGATTATGAATCATGCGCTCTAACCAGCTGAGCTATCCCGCCATCATTTTGCGTTTTGCGGGTGCAAAGGTACTACTTTTTTTGGAACTGCCAAAATTTCTATGCAAAAATTTTATTTTTCGCGAAAAAAGTTGTAATTTTGCCACGGTAAACATAACATTCGCTCGGCTTTTAGCCGCTTGGCCCCAGCCAAGAACCTTTATTGACACACCATATATGAAGAAAGAAAGACTGAATTTGGAGTACCCGCTGACGGCAAAGTCGCAGAGTCTGGTGTGGGAGCAGATAGGCACCCTGCACGGACTGGAGCGCTGGCTGGCAGACAATATAGATGAAGTGGAGGAGAACGTGATTGACCTGACATGGGGCGAGGTCTGGACAGACCATCACACACTGAGGGCCCGCATCACGGAACAGGAGAAGCCCAGCCACATCCGTCTGCGCTGGGTGGACGAGGAGGACCCGGAGGCCTACTGGGAGATGCGCATCGGACGCAGCGAACTGACAGGCGACCTCTGTCTGTACGTCACGGACTATGCGCCTGCTGACGACATCGACGACCTGCACGAGCTGTGGGACGGCAACATGGAGCGTCTGCACCAGGTGAGCGGGCTATAAAGGAGAAAAGGTAAAAAGGTAAAAAAGTAATAAGGTAAAAGACTTGTTTCGGATTAAGAAATTAGACCTGTTTATTGTCAAGCAGTTCGGACTACTGTTTGTGGGAACATTCTTCATCTGCCAGTTTGTGCTGATGATGCAGTTCCTGTGGCGTTACGTGGACGATCTGATTGGCAAGGGCCTGTCGCTGGAGGTGATGGCACAGTTCTTCTGGTACATGGGACTGATGCTGATGCCGCAGGCACTGCCGCTGGCCATCCTGCTGTCGAGCCTCATCGCCTTCGGCAACCTGGGCGAATCGTCGGAGCTGACGGCCATCAAGGCTGCCGGCATCTCGCTGATGCAGGCGTTCCGAGGACTCATTGTCATCGTGGTGCTGATAGCCATCGCGTCGTTCTACTTCCAGAACGTCATAGGCCCGAACGCCAACAAGTCGTTCATGCAGCTGCTGCTGTCGATGAAGCAGAAAAGTCCCGAACTGGAGATTCCAGAGGGCGTGTTCTACGACGGCATACCGGGTTCGAACATCTACGTCCAGAAGAAGGACATGGAGACGGGCAAGCTCTACGGCATCATGATATACCGCATGACCAACAGCTATGAGGACCAGGCGATTATCCTGGCCGACTCGGGCATGCTGCAGTCGACAGCCGAGAAGAAGCACCTGCTGCTGACGCTGTGGAGCGGCGAGTGGTTTGAGAACATGCGGGCACAGGACCTGGCGGGCTCGGCCAACGTGCCCTACCGCCGTGAGACGTTCACAAACAAGAAGATAGTGCTCGACTTCGACGGCGAGTTCAACCTCACCGACATGGCCGGCATATCAGCCGACGCACGCGGCAAGGGCATGGAACAGATTTTCCACGACCTGGACTCAATGGCGCTGTACAACGACTCCGTGGGCCACGCTTTCCTCGCAGAGGCCAAGATGCGAACGTTCTACCTGCCACAGCTACAGAAGAAGGACTCGCTGCGCGCCATGACACAGGCGGCCAGCACAAAGACCGACTTCGACACGCTGGTGGCTCACCTGTCGACGGACCAGCGACGCACAGCCGTCAAGAACGCCATGGAGTATGCGCAGATGGAGGTCAACGACCTGGAGTTCAAGGGCGAATACGCCAAGAGCCTGAGCCGACGGGTACGCATGCACCAGATAGAGGCATATAACAAGGTGACGCTGGCTCTGTCGTGCATCATCTTCTTCTTTATAGGTGCACCACTGGGCGCCATCATCCGCAAGGGCGGACTGGGCGTGCCGGTCATCATCTCGGTGCTGGTGTTCATCGTCTATTACATCTTCGAGAACTCAGGCGCCAAGATGGCACGCGACGACAACTGGACCGTGTGGTTCGGCAAGATTATCTCGACTGCCGTACTGGCCCCGCTGGCCGTGTTCTTTACCTACAAGGCTAACAACGACTCCGTTGTCTTCAACATCGACCTCTACCGCGACATCCTGCGCCGCATGCTGGGACTGCGCACGAAGCGTAACGTCACACGCAAGGAGGTTATCATTGAAGACCCTGACTACCAGACGGATGCCGCACAGCTGCAACAGGTGAACCGGGAGATTGGCAACTACTCCGACCACCACCGCCTGCTGCGCTGGCCCAACCCCATCGCCGTATTCTTCCGCGAAGGCGACGACCACGAGATTGAGCGCATCAACGAGACACAGGAACAGGTCATTGAAGACCTGGGCAACACGCGCGACAAGCTGATACTGACGGAGTTGAACCACTACCCCATCATCGCCACGCATGCCCACACACGCCCGTTCCGACGCAAGTGGCTGAACATCATAACCGGTCTGATACTGCCCGTAGGACTGTTCTTCTACTTCCGCATGATCAGGTTCCGCGTGAGACTCTACAAAGACCTGCACGTCATTCGCAAAACCAATGAGCGCATCGTCGACTATATATATAATAAGGTATAGCGGAGAGATAAGAGATTAGAAAGACAAGAGAAAAGAGATATATGGAGAACTTCAAACTGAACACCATCGAGGAAGCCGTTGAGGACTTCCGACAGGGACGATTCGTCATCGTCGTCGACGACGACGACCGTGAGAACGA
>Ga0265301_10007294_pt1 | contig 10392 bp, 18 predicted proteins | sample AusTroGonzalo_MG_2_FD_193488 | JGI IMG/M metagenome (GOLD analysis project Ga0265301, IMG submission 193488) | Bovine rumen microbial communities from tropical cattle in Woodstock, Queensland, Australia - Gonzalo_04 | ecosystem: Host-associated > Mammals > Digestive system > Stomach > Rumen ...
AATTAACCTTAAATATTATCTTTTTCATTCCTTTATCAATATTAAATTTTCTCTTCTATGGTTTTGATGGAAATATCAGATTTATAAAAGAAATAAAAAAAGCACTTGACAAATAAAGCCGGTATGATATAATAAAATTGGGGAAGAATGAGGCACGGTTAGTCTTGACTAACTCGACTCCCACTGGTTAGTCAAGACTAACTGCCGTTGCGACATTGTTAAATTTTTAACAAAGTTTTTTCTTGACAATTTAGCGCACTAAAGCGTAAAAGTTTATCCTAAAATTTTTTTTATTTTTTTTCAAAAACCTATTGACAAATAAAGCCGGTATGATATAATTAAATCATCAAAGGAAAGGAGATAAAAAAATGATTCTTGAGATTTTGATTTTTGGTTTTGCTTTTTTAGGTTTTCTTAACACTATTATAAAATCTTGTTTCTAAAAAACGCTTGACAAATAAAACCGGTTCTGATATAATAAAACCATCAAAAGAAAGGAGATAAAAAAATGATTAAAAAGGTTTATTACATCGAAAATTCCGCAACTTTGGACGCGGTTCTTGCTGATTTGGCTATGGTCATTCCGTGCTTCATTTACAGGGATTTTGTAGAAATGAATTACAGTGAAATCAACGTAGTCGCAAGGGTAGAAGATTTGGCAACTGTTGAAAACTATTTAGCGGCGCTTGTCTAAGCGCCCCAAAAAAAATAAAAAAATTTTTCAAAAAGTGCTTGACAAATAAAACCGGCTATGGTAATATAAAATCAGAAAGAAACAAAAAACCAAACACCACCGCAAAGGAGGACGCCATGAATAACCTGACTATCAATGAGATGCTCGACTACCTCGGATATACCGCAGAGGAGCGGGAAGAGTTCTGGAAAGAACTCTACGGAGAGGACTAAGTCCTCTCCTTTTTTTTAGGTTAAGAGTTAGTCTTGACTAACTCGACTCCCACTGGTTAGTCAAGACTAACTCCCGTTTCGGATTGTTAATTTTTTAACGAACTTTTCCCCTTGACATTTTAGCGCGGTGAAGCGTGAAAGTCCGCTCCTCAAATTAAAAAAAATTTTTTCAAAAAAGTGTTGACAAGCCGGATAAAGTATGATAATATAAAATCAGAAAAAGAAAGGAGATAAAAAAAATGAAGATTAGAGACATTCTGGAAGCGATGGGTATGAGCAAGGAAGAACTGGAAGAGGTAATGGAGGAGCTGATGGAGAGGGGTTGACCCTCTCCACCTACCTCCTTTATGGCGCAGGGTCCCTCACACTACACTTATGGCCTAGGTGCTTGCACCCGGCGTCGCGTTGGCGCAAGTTCCTCACGCCAACGCGACGTCTTCCAATTCCAAAAAATATATCGGACTTTTTTGCTTACCCTATGGCTCAAGGCTTAACACACCTAAATTCCCAAAAAAAAGTGCTTGACATATACAACCGGTGTGGTATAATAGACTTAGAAAAGGAAAGGAGATACACACCATGAAGAATAACACGAGAGGCTACTACTGGTTCGCAGATGGCACTACCGCATGGTACAATGGACTGAGCACCGCTGAGAAGCGCACCCTGATTAAGGAGCACGGGCCTATCGTCCGCTTCCAGCCTACCAACTAAGAGCCGCAAGGCTCTTTTTTATTGGCGGCGCGCTGACTCGGCAGCGCGCCGACTTCTGCTTCAAAAAACATATCACACTTTTTTGCTTACCCTATGGCCGGCGCTCCCGCACCCTCAAAATCCCAAAAAAAAAATTTTTCAAAAGGGGTTGACACCATGTGCCGGGTGTGCTATATTATAGTTACAGGGAACACCAACCACCACCACCACAAAGGAGACAAGACCATGACCAACACCGCACTCTTCCACGAACTGCTGAACCAGTACAACGCTCTTAGTTTTACTCATGAGTACATTTTAGGTTTTGAATTTGATAGCAATATCTACATGGCTACTGTTAATGCTGAAATTCTTCCTTTCGTTACTTGCCTTGACAAAGCAAGTCGTGGCGCTGGCTACTCTCTGAGATTCAAACCTACAAAGGCTCAGAAATCTCTCCTCATGACTTATAGCAAAGTCCTTTGCTCTGCAAAGTTCTTCCATGAAGAAACTGCCGAAAGCAAATACAATAAGGGTGAAATCTTTGAAAAGATGGTAACAGAATCTTTCGGTCAGGAATGGGAAAAGGACAGCGTGCCTTTCACCGAAGCAGGCGATGTCGAATATAAAGGAGTTGCTTACCAGATTAAATTTGAAAGCGCAACTTTCACCAACGAAAAAATCTTACAGCGTTTCACCAGAAACGCTTGACAGATTAGAAAAACTTTGATATCATAAAGATACCAACAAAGGAGGTTTCCACCATGAAAAAATTCTACATTGATTGGACAGATCAGCCGAATGATGATAGCATCATCTATACTGCTATCGTGTATGGTGAAACTAAAGAGGACGTCTGCAAGTGGTTCCTCAACAACTACCCTAAGGGGTGCGGTATCCTTGACTGCCAGATCGCCACAGAGTGACCTGGCTTTTTTATATTTATACATTTTTTATGCTTGGCGCGCGGCCGGGGTCCGCGCGCCATTTTTCTATTTTACCACGCACCGCAGGTTTTGTCAAGCGAAATTTGAAAAAATTTTGCACAAATTTTTTGCCCAATTTTTGTGCAATTTTTTAGGGCAGCCGATTGTTAAATTTTTAACAAAAAATACAATAAAAAACATTTTTTTCGATTGTTAAATTTTTAACAAAAAAAATGAAAACACCAAAAAAATTTTTTTTTCGTTAAAAATTTAACAATCCGGCTATGCCTGTACTCGACAAGGCTGCCCGAAAAAATTGTTAAAAATTTAACGATCCATTTTTCGCCCGGAAAATCAATCGGCAAAATGCACAAATTTTTTCCCGAAACTTTGTGCAAAATTTTTTTGCCCTCCGCACCAAAACCGCTTGACAGGGTAAAACTAGTTTGCTATACTCTATTATAGAAACAGACGATACAGCACCCCATACCGAAAGGAAAACCGCCATGACTAATAAAATTGCTATCTTCCAGTATCTGAAAAACCTGTATAATGAAGTTAGTTTTACTCATAATTATATCTATGGTTTTACTTATCATGGTATGGTTTACATGGTTATTACTGATAGTAAAATCATGGACGCAATTTTGGTTTTAGATAAAGCAAGCCGTGGGGCGGGATATTCCCTCAGATTTAAGCCCTCTAACAAAATTAAAGAGTACATGATGACACTTGCCCCTATTGCAATTTGCACGGCTGATTTTTTCAAGGGTACGGTTGAAGCAAGCCGTTATAATAAGGGTGAAGTTTTTGAAAAACTTGTTACTGAATACTATGGCATGGCATGGGAAAAAGATAGTGTACCCTTTACCGATGCGGGTGACATTGAAGTCAATGGCGTTGCCTATCAGATCAAGTTTGAGGGTGCGACCTTTACCAATGAACGACTGATTAAGAGCCTTATAGGGGAAGCATAAGCACACCCCTATAAGACATTAGGTCCAGCACCCGGCCGCCCCATATGAAAATTTTTCTATTACACTATTGATTTTTTAAAATTTTTATGATATTATTATTATATAAAAAAGAAAAGGAGATTTTTCAGATGAGAACTTATGAAATTATTTATCAGCACTCAGATAAAACTTTTCACTCTGATTTTGTATCAGATATCAACAAGAAACAGGCTTTAGATGAATGGCAGAAGCATCACCCGAAAACTCCTATTGTTTTGATTAAATATATTCATGAAAAACCTATGAAGTGGGTCTTCTGATTTTGTTTAAGCTCCGCAGATAATTTTCCTGTTTTTACAGGGAAATTGTTTGCCGGCGCCCAATCCTTCGGAAAAAATAAAAAATCTTATCAAAAAATGCTTGACAATCTTTTTCTAATTTGATATACTTAAGTTACAAAAGGAAAGGGGAAACAAAAGATGAACAAAACTTTAGTCTTTGACATGGACGGCACAATCGCAGACCTGTATGGAGTTGAAAATTGGTTGGATTCTCTGAACAATGAAGATGTTCGTCCCTACGTTGAAGCGAAACCGCTGGTTGACATGGAAGCATTAAACCTCATTCTTGACATTCTTAAAAGGTATGGTTGGAAAGTGGTAGTTACCACATGGTTAGCAAAAAACGCAAGCGAAATCTATAATCAGGAAGTGCGGAAAGCAAAAATCGAATGGCTGAAAAAACAAAACTTTGAATATGATGAAATTCATCTCATTAAATACGGAACTACAAAAGCGGATTCCACAAGAAAAAAAGGCGGTTTACAGATTCTCATTGATGACAATGACAAAATTAGAAAAGGTTGGCACTTAGGAAATACAATAGACGCAAAAGGAAACATTATAGCGGAACTGCTGAAACTGGTTATCGAGGAAAATTGAAAGGGGTAAAAAAATGAGAAGCCTTTACTATCTGATTGACGGAACTGTTAAAATTTACAGCTACAAAGAAGCCATGAAAGCAAAAGAGGAAGGACACAAAGTTGAAGAAGGTTTGGAAAGAATTCCCGAACCTAAAGCGAAACCTTATAAGGGTTTGTACCTCTCCGCGCGGTCGTCCAAGTGATGACGCGCGGGCGCCGGCGAACCGATCGACACAGCGCCGGCCGCGAAATCTTGCACAAACAACTTTGTGCAATTTGCCTATTGTAATCTGCGGTGAGTGTGATATACTTATAATTGTCAAGGGGAGAAGAAAACAACCTCTCCCAAGCGCATAACTCGGTGAAGTAAAATAAAATCTCTCACAAAAATGTAAAAAACCCCTTGACAATCAAAACTGAATATGGTACTATTAACATGCAAGGTAAACAACAACAAAATTCTAAGAAAGAGGTGTTCACTATGACCAAGAAAGAAATGTTCGCTCACATCGCTACTGTCAACGCTCAGGATTCTGAAATCGTGGAATTCTGCAATAAAGAAATCGAAATGCTTGAGGCTCGCAAAGCGTCCAAGAAACCTTCCCAGAAACAGCGGGATAATGTGGTTCACATCGAAACCATCAAGGGTATCCTTGCTGAGGCTGAAGCCCCTATGTCAATTCCCGAAATCCGTGGGGCAGATGCAACCCTTGCTGAGTTCTCTTCGCAGAAAATCTCTGCTCTGCTGAAAAAACTGGTTGACGATGGTTCTGTCATCAAGTCCATGGAAAAGAAAGTGGCGTATTTCTCCCTTGCGTAAGGGAGAAACCACTTCCCGAGGTGGCGGTTTGCCACCTCGGGCCTTGGGCGCCGGCGGATTTTTTGAAAATACCCCTTGACAAAAATTCTATTCTTTGATATTATTAGTATATCAAAAGAAAGGGAGAAAAAGAAATGACTATTACTGAAGCATTGTTTTCTGTTATCGTGGCGGGCGGTATGATTGGATTTACTTGGCATTGGGCGACATTCGCTTTTTTCAAAACTCGCTTTGCTTCTATTCTTGCTAAAGCATTTGCGGTTGCGTATAGCGCATTGATTCTCTTTTGTATTTATAGCATTTATTAAAGGGGGTATTATAAAATGGAATTTGAATACACTGGAACTCTTTATATTGACGTTGACAAAATTTTTGAAAGATGCAGAGAATTAAATTATATTTATACTGATGACATCTATGAAGCAGTCCGCTATGAAATTGCAGGGTGTGATGACGCTACCTATTATAATGTTGAAGGTTGGATGATTGACGCAATCGTCACAGAAATCAAAAAAAGGATTGACAAAGAATTAGAAAACTGATATACTAAAACATTAATCAGTGGCGGCCTGCGGGCCGCGCTGGTCTGTAGCGCGGCCCAAAAAACCATTATACCACACGACGCCATTTTTTGTCAACAAAAAAGTTGCACAAAATTTGACTTTTTTTCTCCCAAAATTTGTACTTGCTTTTCAGTATAGAGTATGATAATATTATACTTGAAGAGAGGGAGAGAGCCGAGAGCCTTGAAGTAAAGAGCGGTTGAGCCAAGCGCCACCCACTCCCGAAAGATAGGAAAACAGCTCAAAGGAAATTAAAAAATTTTCAAAAAACCCTTGACAAACTAAAAACCATCTGTTATAATAAGGTTACAAGATAAGGAAAGGAAGTGTCCATCATGAGAGACCCGCCGAAATAAAAAACTTAATATTGAATAGGCAGTTGCCCGCGGGTTAGCCTCCTACCTTGACCGCGATGGGAATTTGGCAAGGGAGTTGAGAAAGTAGGTATCAACTCCAAAATTAAAAACAAAAATTCATTCAAAAGAAAGAGGTGTTTATCATGACGAAAGTTGAAATGTTTGAAGCAATCAAGGCTGTTGTTGTTGACAATGCGGAAATGGTAGATTTTATCAACCATGAAATCGAACTGGTTCAGAAGCGGAACTCCCGCAAGTCGAGTAAGCCTACTAAAAAACAGACTGAAAATCTGGCTATTAAAGAAGCCATTAAAGATATGCTTGCCAATGCGGAAGGCATGACCGCAACTGAGGTTGCTACCGCTGTCAATGTCTCTCCCGCTAAAGCCACGGCTCTGCTGACCCAGTTGGTCAAGGCTGAGGAAATCAAGCGTACTGTGGAAAAGAAAGTGGCTCGGTTCTCCATCTGAGCCACTCCACAAAACTGAATATTGCCCAGGGTGAGACGTATAGTCTCACCCTGTCTGATTCGCGCCGGCCGCAAAAAATTGCACAATAAAGTTTGTGCATTTTGTATATTGTATTTTATCTCCAATGTGATATACTAATAATTGTCAAGGGGATGAGAGAGCAGTCCGTAGAGACAGTGACCCAAAAGAAAATTTGAAAAAATTTTTGAAAACCCCTTGACAATTCCTTAAAAGGGTGCTACAATAACAATGTAAGGTAAACAAAACAAATTCAAAAAAGAAAGAGGTGTGTACTATGACTAAGAAAGAAATGTTCGCTCGTATCGCTACTGTTAATGCCAATGATGCGGAAATCGTTGAATTCTGCAACAAGGAAATTGAACTCCTTAACGCTCGCAAGGCGTCTAAGAAACCTTCCAAAACTCAGATTCAGAACGCTGAAACTCTGGAAGTAATCAAAGAGGTGCTTGCGGAAGCAGAAGCCCCCATGTCCATCTCAGAGATTAAGGGTGCGGACGCTCGTCTCGTGGAGTTTTCTCCTCAGAAGATGTCGGCTCTTCTCAAGAAACTTGTGGTCGATGGTTCTGTGATTCGTTCCACTGACAAGAAGAAAGTCTTTTTCTCTCTTGCCTAACCTCTAACCATCATAGCCGTTGCGGTGGGTATGAAGACCCACCGCAGGACAGGCGCTCTTCGCTTAATGGTATAGCACATGACTTTTAATCATGACAACATGGGTTCGATTCCCATAGAGCGCAGTTTGTTTGTTCTTCCTTTTATTTCCCTTTCCCGCAGAGAGTGACCGCAAGGTCACTTTTTGCGCGCCGGCCAAAAACCGCTTGACACCTCCAATTAAACGTGTTATAATTACAATATCAATGAAGAAAGGAGAATAAAAAAATTGAACCCCTATGGTAGTTATGAAGATACTAAAATTAAAAGATGTCAAGTTGTGTATTTAAAAGAAGTAGAGCATCTAAAACCTAAACAGATTTCTAAAATTGTAAATTATTCTTTAAACACTATTAAAGCATATATTTATAAATTTAAAAATCTGTTAGAAGAAGCAAAAAAACTCTTCCAAAAAGTTGAAATTGTAATTATATCAAAAGCAAAAAATCTCGGAAAAGTAGGTGAAGAAAAATGTTATTTATTTAAATTCTATGAAGATAATAAAATACTTTTTACAAAAGTAGGAACTACCACAAGAGAAACAATGACAAGGCTCAAAGAAGAAATTAAGAGTTATACAAGAAGCGGTTTTAAAATTACTAAAGTAATAATTGAAAATGTTGTTAATTGTGGTTCAATTCCCGCAGAAGGTTTAGAAAGTTTTTGTAGAGCAAAATTCATGCTAAAGTATCCTAACACTTTTAAAAAGAATGATAGATTTATGGGAGTTGATATTCCAGTAGAATATTTTAATAATTTAACAAAAATGTACTTGACAGAGTGACGCTTTGCGTCACTCTTTTTGCGCGCCGGCCGCCGCCTCGGAAATTTCTACTTGACAAAATTTTGAAAATATGATATAATATAATTATAAAATAAAAAATAAAATTTTTCAAAATCAAAAAATTGTGCTTGACATTCAGAACCAAAGTGATATAATAGTAGATAGAAAAGGAGGGCAACAAAATGACTTATAACCACGAAAATAAACTGATTGTGATTCCTGACAAAGAAATTGAAAACCTTATGGACAAGTTGGAAATTTCAAAAGAAGAAGCAATCGAAACGTGGCTGATGGACAATGACTTGCTTGAAGATGAAGAAGCGGACGAAATGACCGCAAAAGCAAAAGCAAACAAAACAGGAGCGGACGCCGCTAAAGGACACCGCAAAACCAACACAAAACCTAAAACTGTAAAGATTTCTGATGAAAAAAAGGAACTTTTCTCGATGTTTTGGGACTTTTTACAGGAAAAATTCGCAGAAAATGCACAGATTGTAAAAGAAAATAAAGAATTTTCTGTAACAATCGGTGAAAAAAAGTTCAAAATTGACTTAGTAGAACATAGACCTCCTAAGAAAAAGCCCTAAAACAGGGCTTTTTCGCATATTTTGCGCCGGCGCCCGCATAAAAAAAAAGTGTTGACAATATTCCATTCTTTTGCTATAATTGAATTATCAAAAGAAAGGAGAAAAAAAAATGAAATATCTTGTTATGCAGTGTGTGGAACTCGGTGACCAGTGGGAATGTGATGCTGATAGAAGACCTGTTTGTCTTACTGAAGATTATTCAAAATATGATAAACAGGGGTATGAAATTTATAAACTTAATAAAGATAATACCTTTACTTTAGTTCGTAATTATGAAGATGTTACCAAAGAAGAAATGGTAGTTGCTATTTGGAAAAATATAAATCATTGTGAAAGCAAACCTAATAAATATATTACCATCTGCGGTGGTGATAGAAATTATGTTACATCATCTATAATAGAGAAAGTTAAAAAGACTTATCATTTTGTTGATAGTGTAGAAGACATTGAATCAGATATTTCTTGCTCTGGCTCTCATGGGGAAGAAATCAACGGAAAATGGATAGTCTTTGGTGAAAAATTTGATGACTACATTAGTAAGGGTTTTTAACCCTTGCTATTTTCACCGGCCGCCCGCTCAAAAAATATGTAAAAAAAGTGTTGACATTTCAATATATTGTGTTATAATAATAATTGTTAAGAGAACAAAAGAAAGGGGTGCTATGAATAATGAATTTACTTGTAATCGACACTGAAACTACAAATGGACTTGAACAGCCTATTCCTTACGATATTGGCTACGCTATCTTCAATGAGGAAACAGGCGAAACTTATTTAGAACGTTCTTTTGTAGTAGCAGAAGTTTTTCTTGACAAGCCTTTAATGAAAGAAAGTTTTTACGCTGAAAAAATTCCTCAGTATTGGGAAGAAATCAAAAGCGGACAGCGCAAAATGGCAAGAGCAACTACTATTAAAAAAATTATTTCAGAGGATATGAAAAAATTTGATGTTAAAAAAGTAGGTGCTTATAATATGAATTTTGATAAGCGTTCAACAAACAATGGTATGCGCTATATCACAAAATCCGCTTTTAGATGGTTTTTCCCTTATAAGACAGAGTTGTTTTGTATTTGGAATATGGCGTGTAGTTCAATCTTAAAAAGTGAGGATTATAAAAACTGGGTTATTAAAAATAATTTTGTCTCAGAATCAGGAAACTTAAAAACAAGCGCAGAGGTCGTTTATAGATACTTAAAAAATGATGCTGATTTTACAGAATCTCATACAGGGTTAGAAGATGTTAAAATTGAAATTGAAATCTTGAAAGCGGTATTAGAATCAAAACAGCCTTACGATTCCTCAGTATGCGGTTTCTGTTGGCGGAAAGTCCAAAGGGGTTGACAAAACCCCTTTTAGGCGCCGGCGAAAATTTTTGTATTGACAAACAAAAAGAAATATGATATTATATAATAAAGAAAGAAAGGAAGGTGCGAAATGAAAGGGAACATTCATAAAAAAATGACTTTTGAAGATAAGTTTGATCGCGCTTTCGCTTGTTGGGTACAGAATAACCGCAAAGCTTGGCATTATTGGAAACACAGAACGAGAAAAGATTTCCGCAGAAAAATGAAAAAAAGTCTTGACAAAGAATTTGAAAACTGATATAATTAAACCATCAAAAGAAAGGGAAATAAAAAATGTTCATAGCCATTGTAATTGGAGCAATTATCTTTTGCTTAGGATTTATGACAGGTTTTCTTGTTCATAAGTATGAATATAGACAAATGAGCGATAAAG
>Ga0265301_10007295_pt1 | contig 10391 bp, 6 predicted proteins | sample AusTroGonzalo_MG_2_FD_193488 | JGI IMG/M metagenome (GOLD analysis project Ga0265301, IMG submission 193488) | Bovine rumen microbial communities from tropical cattle in Woodstock, Queensland, Australia - Gonzalo_04 | ecosystem: Host-associated > Mammals > Digestive system > Stomach > Rumen ...
CAGGGAAAGGAAGCACGAAAATATCTGCAGGGCGCGCAGGTCTGGGCCTTTTCGGACGATCGGGCGGAGGAACAGGACGCGCTGATGCCGACGGAAGGGGCTTTTTACGCAACGGTGACGGCGGGAGGATTTCCGGTTTACGGCGTGCCCGGACTGCTGACCCCGGGCGGCATCCGGCTGCGGGCGAGAAACGCGGAGGAAGAGCGGCGGATCCTGGAAGACAACGGCATTACGGAAAGGCCGAAAAGCGAAGCCTTGCGAAAGAGCGTGGCCCCGAACAAATACACCCACAGGATGCTGACGGTTCTGTTCTTCCCGGAACGGTTTCTGTTCTTGCTTCGATACGGGATTCAATACGTTCGTGAGACGGAGACGGCGGGAAAGGAATACCTGACACGGAGAATTCTGACGCTGCGGCAGATGAGTGTTTTGCGGTCGCTGAGAGGGAAAGCCGCGAGGGGCTTCCTGAACTGGTCGGCGGCGCCCTGTGGCGCTGCGGGGGAACAGGCGATGAACGCTTCGCTGGTCGCGCTGCTGCGGGATCTGGCGCCGGGGGCTTCGCTGCACTGGGTTTCGGCGGATGAAACGGAGCAGCAGCGGGACAGAAAGATGCTGGAAGCCTGCGGGGTCGCATGTGCTTTGCGGGACGAGATGTTGGACGGGCGGCTGACCCTGCTGCGGGCAGACGAGGCACCGGTCAAACGGCAGCCGGAAAGCGGAACGCGCGGCGGGGCGGGCCGGAAGGTTTTTATTCTGCCGTCACCGGTTTTCCGATACGGGGCGCGGCGTTCCTTCCATGCGAAGCTGCGCAGGGCGGAACCCGACGCGATCCTGGTTACGCGGATTACGGAGCGGGAAACGGAAAGAGGATTTTCCGCGGTTGTGATGCGAATGGAAGTTAAACCGGAAAAAGAAAAACAGTACGAGTAAACAAACCACAAAGGAGGAGACTATGCTGCACGATGTGATTGGAAACAAGATCAGTCTGTTCAGCGACGGGGTACAGACCGTTTTGCGCGGACAGGAGAACAGGAACCGGCGGGTTGTGCTGCTGAAAGGGAACCTGGTTCAGAATTCCCGGAGCGAAGCACGGGGGATCAACGCCCGGGTGAACGACCACGGCACGTTCGGATTTGCTTCCATCGCCGAATATACTCCGGAAGCCGCTGAAAAGGTGATCCGGGCGGCCACGGAGAACGCCGGGGCGCTGCGGAGACACTCGGGGAGGAACGTTCCGCTGCCGCCCTCGAAGGGGACGGGGACCATTCCCCTGAACGCGGCGATTACGGACGCGCCGCAGAAGGAGCTGATCGCGCTTTGCCGGACGATCGACGGCTATATTGAGACAACCTATCCGGACCTGACCAGCAGAACGGTCGTTTACTCCGAGGATTCACAGGACCGGATCGTCTGTGCCTCGGACGCTTTCTGCGGGCACCTGGTGACGCCGAGATGCTACGTTTACGTGATGATGAGCGCGGAGACGAAGGACGGGGTTCCGGTGGAACTGTTCAAAGCCTTCGGCGGATTCGGCAGCTTTTACGACCATTTTCAGGAGCCGGAGAAGCTGTATCCCGGGATCGACCTGCTGCACAAACAGCTGATGGACAAGAAGGAAGGCGTTTACGCCGAGGCCGGATACAGGACGGTGGTGCTGGGCGGGCTGATGGGCGGCATGCTGGCCCACGAAGCCGTCGGGCACACGGTGGAGGCGGATCTGGTCCGGGGCGGGAGCGTCGCCGGGCCGAACCTGCACAGGCGGGTCGGATCGGAACTGGTGAACATGGTGGACTTTGCGCACAGCTATGCGGGCGGAGCGGCACCGCTGCCGGTTTTCCTGGACGACGAGGGGACAAAGGCAGAGGACGCGGTGCTGATCTCGGGCGGGATCCTGACGGGATACATGAACGACCGGGAAAGCGCGGAGGAATACGGCATGACGCCGGCGGGCAACGCACGGGGATGGACCTTTTCGGACGAACCCATCATCCGGATGCGCAACACGTGTATCCTGCCGGGGAAAAACACGGTTGAGGAACTGATTGCCTCCGTTGACGACGGGTACTACCTGATCAACAGCGGAAACGGAGAGGCGGACCTGACGGGGGAATTCATGTTCGGCGTGACATGCGGATATGAAATCAAAAACGGCAAGCTGGGCCGGGCGCTGCTGGACACGACGGTGACGGGCGTTGCCTTCGAAATGCTGAAGACGGTGGACATGGTGAGCGACACGGTTGAATGGAGCTCGAGCGGATTCTGCGGAAAGAAGCAGCCGATGGCCGTGGGCATGGGCGGGCCGCACATGAGATGCAAGATTATGATTGGAGGCAGATAAGAGATGACGCTGAAAGCAACGGCGGAGATGATGGACCGCATTCTGCGGGAAGAGACGCCCGGAAAATACAGCTACACGGTTTCGGAAAGCGAAAAGCAGGAACTGAACATTGAAAACGGGGAATTCAAGCTGCTGCGCACGGTGTTCGGCAGCGGAGCTTCGGCGCGGGTTTTCCTGGGGACAAAGACGGGCTCGGCTAGCGGAAACGACATCACGGAGGAAGGCCTGCGCAAACTGGTGGGAGAAGCCACGGCGGCGGCCGAATCCGCCGGCGAGGATCCCTGCCACGACATTGCGCCGAACCAGGGGAAGGACGTTTTCATCCAGGGGGTTACGGAACCGGACATGGACCGGTTTATCGAAAGAATACGGGAATTCCTGGATACGGCGGCGAAGGAATATCCGAAGGTTCGGATCATGTACGCGATGGGGTCCTTCGACCGGTGGAACCGGATCACCCGTAACACCAACGGAACGGAATTTGAATTCCACGGCGGGCGGTACAGCTTTTCCGTGGAGATCTGCGCGAGCGACGGGGAGAAAACCACCGGCCTGGACTACACGGGGGTTATAACCGCGAAGCTGGACACCCCCTTCATGGAGACGGGGGATCTGCGCCGGCACCTGGAGGACATTACGAACAGCATTGATGCGAAACCGATTGAAGGCAAATTTGAGGGAACGGTGATCCTGACGCCCGGAAGCGCGGCGAACTTCATTGAAATGCTGGTGAACAACTACATCAGCGACGGTGTGATCATCAACGGGACAAGCCAGTGGCTGGACAAGGTTGGGGAGCAGGTGGCCGGCGAGCAGCTGACGGTTTCGCTGAACCCTTACGACGAGCGCATCGTGATCGGGGAGCGGGCGACGGGCAGCGGATTCCGGACGGAGGACGTGACGCTGATCGACAAAGGCGTACTGAAAACCCACCGGCTGAGCCTTTACGGCAGCAACAAGACAGGTCGCCCGGTGGTGAAAAACACGGGATTTGACCTGGTTGTCGGGAACGGGGAAAAAACGCTGGCAGAGCTGATTGCCTCCGTTGACCGGGGGCTGATCCTGGGCGGATTTTCCGGCGGGCAGCCCGGCGCGAACGGCGAGTTCAGCGGCGTGGCGAAGAACAGCTTTCTGATCGAGAAGGGGAAGATCGCGGGCGCCGTGACCGAGACGATGGTGAACGGCAACCTGGGAGAGGCTTTCCGGCGGATCCGGGGCATTTCAAGGGAAGTGCTCTGCGACGGGGGAAGCGTTGTGCCCTGGATCGCGGTGGACGGCATCGTGATCAGCGGAAAATAACAGATCTGGACAGAAGAAACCCGGAAGCGCATGCATTGGCTTCCGGGTTTTGATTGCGGCTGCCTTAATCCAGCATTTCGGGAGAAGTGGCCTTGTCGAAGAGGGCTTCCACCTCGGCAGAGGGCTTTTTGTCGACCATGGTGACGGCGACGGCGGCGAGGAGGCTGGCGATGAAACCGGGGACGATTTCATAGACACCGGTGGAGCCCAGGAAGGCGAGCCACAGGATATCCGCGATGGCACCGACGACGATGCCGGCGACGGCACCCTTGAAGGTGAAGCGCTTCCAGAAGAGGCTGAGGAGGATGGCCGGGCCGAAGGCGGCACCGAAGACGCCCCAGGCGTTGGACACCAGATCCATGATGGAGCCGGCATTCGGATTGGAGGCGATGATGAGGGCCAGGAGGGCGATAACCAGAACGACCACGCGGCCGGTCCAGAGCATTTCCTTATCCGTGGTTTTGCCCTTGCGGATGAGGGGCTTATACACATCGCTGGAGAAGGCGGAAGCCGCGGAGAGCAGCTGGCTGTCGGCCGTCGACATGGCAGCGGCCAGAATAGCGGACAGCAGGATGCCGGAGATGATCGACGGGAAGAGCTGGCGGACCATGCTGATGAAAACGAGGGAGTTATTGGCAATGTTTTCATCATAGGAGAGGTACATCCGGCCGATGACGCCGACGAGGACGGAGAAGATGAGGATCAGGGTTGTCCAGGTAATACCGATCTTCGCGGAGCGCCGGAGGGATTTCTGGCTTTCGACGGACATGAAGCGGATGATGATATGCGGCATGCCGAAATAGCCGAGGCCCCAGCCGAGACCGGAGACGATATCCTGCCAGGAGGCGAAGGGAGAGAAGAAGTTCGGCACCTGCTCGGTGATCTGGGCCGTGGAGCCGCCGGAAAGGCGGGTGGCGGCGAAGATCGGGGCCAGGAGCAGGGCACCCAGCATCAGCAGGCCCTGGAAGAAGTCGGTCCAGCAGACGGCGGAGAAACCGCCGAGGAAGGTGTAGCCGATGATGATCGCGGCGGCGATATACATGGCGACATTGGCATCCAGGCCGAGGACGGTGTGGAACAGGGTGCCGGCGGCCTTGATGCTGGAGGCCGCATAAATCGTGTAAGCCACGAGGAAGATGACGGCGCAGACGACCTGGAGGGAATGGGACTTGGACTTGAAGCGGTTGGTCAGATACTGGGGAATGGTGATGGAGTCATCCGCCGCGATGGAGAAGGCCCGCAGGCGCGGCGCCTCGAAGATCCAGCTGAGGGCATAGCCGACGGCCAGGCCGATTGCGATCCAGACCTGACCCAGACCCAGGGCATAGACGGAAGCCGGAAGGCCCATCAGCACCCAGGCGCTCATATCGGAAGCGCCGGCGGACAGCGCGGAGACCCAGGGCCCCATTTTGCGCCCGCCGAGGAAGTATTCCTTTTCACCGCCGTTCTTCGAACGGAGGAAGAAGAAGACACCGATGCCAATCATGAAGAGGAAATAGATAATAAAGACGACCAGTTCTGTTGTGTTGTTCATTGCATAACCACCACTTTCCCTTGAATTTCCCGTGTGAATCCTGTATACAGCTACACATTATAGACAGGAAAGCGCGGCCGCGCAATAATTCTTTCGTACATTTTTTGTTTATCGTAATAAAGTATGAGAATGGCGCGGCCGTGCACACAGAAAAACGGAACCGGGTGAAAAACCGGTTCCGCTTCGGAGATGCTGTCGAATTGTGGTAGGTTTATTTGCCCGAGGTGTTCTTTTCTCCCAGGGTTTTCATGACCTTCTTCTCATCGTAGGCGGAGAGGATGACCGCGCCGAGGACGCAGAAGCAGACGGCTACGACGGCCACGATGCGCAGGCCGGTCGGCGAGGCGGTGAGGTCATTGGAGCCCTCAACCTGGGGCTGGCCGAGGACGGCCAGGGAGGTGAAGACCAGCATGGCCAGGGACTGGCCGAACTTCATGGCGAAGGTGCGGGCGGCGAAGAACATGCCCTCGCGGTTTTCGCCGGTGACGATGGCGTCCTGCTCCGCCACGTCGGCCACGATGGCCTGGGGGATGATGCCGAGGAGGGCCATGGGGAAGGCGGCGATAAGGACGATGAGGATGCCGGGGAGCATACCGGTCAGGAAGGGCAGAACGCCGATGAGGGCGGTGATGGCATAGGCCAGGGCCAGGCCGATGAAGCCGCAGATGACCAGCTTTTTCTTTCCGTGCTTCGCGACGAGCTTCGAAACAACGGGATAGAAGCAGGCGGACAGGACCGTCATGCCGCCCATGAAGAGCATGGTGTTGGATTCATCGAGGGCCATGGACACCTTCACGAAGAAGGGAAGGCCGGTCTGGAAGAGGGTGAGGCCGATCCAGTAAGCGATATCAGAGAGGGAGAACTTTCGGAATTCCTTATTCTTGAAGGTGTTGATAAGGCTCTTCATGGCGTTGGACTCGCTGGGCTTTGCATCCACGAAATCCTTCTCGTTGAGCTTGAAAACGGGGATGAGCATACAGACCAGAGCGATGATGGCCAGGGCGATGAACCAGATGCGATAGGACCAGGCGTAGGGCACGAGGCTCTGCAGCGGGCCGGCCAGGGCGAAAGGCAGATAGGCCAGGAGGGTGCCGAAGAAGAAGGTGAGCGAAATGGCGGTGGAGATGAACATCCGGTCTTCCTGGGTTTTGCCGAACTCGGAAATGAGGGCGTTATAGGGCGTGCAGTACATGGTCATGAAAAGATAGAAGAGAATGAGGGTCACGAGGATCCAGATGATATTGACGGTGCTCTTTTCCTCCACGGGGGCGAAGAAAACCAGGACAGTCACGATCGCAAAGGGAACGGCGGCCCGCTTCATAAAGGGAATACGGCGGCCCTTCGGGTTTTTGCTGCGATCGGAAAGGGAGGCGATCCACGGGTCGGTGACCGCGTCGAAGATGCGGCAGATGAAGGTGATGAGCCCCAGAATCGTGAGCACACCGAAGATGATCAGGCCGGTGGGCACATAAAACTTTGCGCCGGCGGCGAGAGAACTTTCGGTCGGGAGATAAAAGGTGACCAGCCATGTGGTTACAATACCGGAGAGGATGGACCAGCCGAGCTGGCCGATGGCAAAGATCCACATTTCTTTTTTGGTCAGACGTCTTGTTTTCATGAATGGTTTCCGCCTTCCTGAATTTTCCGTCATTATATTATTACTGAAACAACCGCGTTCAATTGTTTCCTGCAAGGGTATTATCCATGGCGCGGACGGATTTGTCAACAACTGTAAGGAATTGGAAAAGAGTGAATTGCAATCCGGAAGGGTGCATGATATAATTTTTGCGTTATTGATGGGATTTGGACGGGCATGGGCGCTCGGGGAACGCCGGAGAGGAAACATGCCGACGGAGGAAGTATGAACTTTACGGATGTAATCAAGCTGCTGGGCGGGGTGGCGATGTTCCTTTACGGAATGTCGCTGATGGGCGACAGCCTGAAACGCGTCGCGGGCAACAAACTCGAACTGATTCTTTACCGGCTTTCCGGAACGCCGCTGCGGGGCATCCTGCTGGGCGCCGGGGTGACGGCGGTGATCCAGAGCTCATCCGCCACGAGCGTGATGGTGGTCGGCTTTGTGAACTCCATGATGATGAAGCTGCGGCAGGCGCTGGCGGTGATCATGGGCGCGGTGATCGGCACGAGCATTACCGGCTGGCTGATCGCGCTGGGCGCCATGGGCAGCAGCGGATCCTCGCCTGTTTTCCAGCTGCTGAGCACGGAGGGCATCAGTGCGATGGCGGCGATCGCCGGCATCCTGATGCGGATGATCTGCAAAAAGAAAACACTGATTCACATCGGGGACATCCTGATGGGCTTCGCCGTGCTGATGTTCGGAATGAAGACCATGAGCAGCGCGGTGAGCGGGCTGCACGATGATCCCGGATTCATTTCCTTCCTGACCAATTTCAACAACCCGCTGCTGGGGATCCTGATCGGGATGGTGTTCACCGCGATTCTGCAAAGCGCCAGCGCTTCCGTCGGTATCCTGCAGGCTCTGAGCAGCACGGGGCTCCTGACCATGGAGCAGACGATTCCGATGATTCTGGGTATCGCCATCGGCGCATCGGTGCCGGTGATCCTGAGCGGGATCGGTTCCTCGGTGGAAGGGCGGCGGACGGCCTTTGCCTATCCGGTGATCGAGATTCTGCGGGTGATCCTTTTCGCGGCGGTTTTCTACGGGCTGAACGCGTTCCTGCATTTCTCCTTCATGGGGGAGACGGTGAATATGATCAGCATCGCGCTGATCAACACGCTGTTCCGGGTGAGCACGGTGGCTGTGCTGGCTTGGTTTATCCCGCTGATTGAAAAGCTGATGATCCGCCTCGTGCCGTCGAACCCCGAGGAGGAAGCGGAGACCGAGGACATGAAGCGCCTGGAGGAGCGGTTCCTGAAATATCCCACGCTGGCGGTTGAACAAACGCGCCTGACGATGAACAAAATGGCCGAGCTGGCGGAGCGGAGCATGATTGCCGCCATTGCGCTGCTGGACAAATTTGATCCGAAGGGCTACGCGGAGGTGGCGTCCCTGGAGGGGATTGTGGACCGATACGAGGACAAGATCGGCAGCTATCTGATGCGCCTGACGGGGCAGGAAATGACGGAAACCCAGAACAAGGCGGTAAGCCAGTATCTGCGCGCGATTACGGACCTGGAGCGCATCAGCGATCACGCGCTGAACATTGCCCAGCGGGCGGAGGAGATCCGGGACAAGAAGATCAAGTTCAGCGACAAGGGCGAGAAGGAGATGCAGAACCTGAAGACCGCCATTCGGGAGATTCTGCACCTTGCGATCGAAAGCTTCGTGACGGGGGAAACGGAAACAGCTTACCGGGTGGAGCCGCTGGAACAGGTGATCGACGTGATCTGCCGGAGGATGCGGGAGAAACATACGGCGCGCCTTCAGAAAGGGAAGTGCACCATCGGCAACGGATATGTTTTCAATGACCTGATTTCAGACTTTGAGCGGGTTTCCGATCACTGCTCCAACATCGCGATTGTTCAGGTTGAACTGGAGGATAACGCGCTGGACGTGCACGAGCTGAGCGAGGTCCTCAAGGAACAGAACGCGCACCAGTTTGACATGTATTACGAAGAATACGCGGAGCGTTATCTGAAAAAGAAGGACAGGGACAAAGACGACAAAGACGAATGACGAAGCGGAACCGCGGGAAGAACTGAAGACATCGGCCCGGTGGAAGAACTGAAAACAGGGATCTGAAAAAAATAAAAATAATGATTGACAAAATCGAAAAGATAATTTAATATATTCGTAACAATTTAGCGCTGGATGACAGAATTCAGAAAAAGGGGATTGATCGGATTGTTCAGGCACATCGGACAGAAGGTAAAAGGGCTGGCCGCGGCCATTTGCGTGATCGGGATTCTGGGCGCCATCAGCACGGGCGTTTCCCTGTATCTGACGGGGGTTCTGGAGCTGATTCCGTGCATTGCGATCGGCCTGGGCGGCGTGGTGACGAGCTGGCTGAGCTCCTGGGTGCTGTACTGCATCGGCGATACGCACGTGAAAGTTGAACGGTTGGAGAGCAAGCTGATTCCGAAGCCCGCGTATGCCGAATACCTGGCGGGGAACGCGCCGGAGCGCGGAGCGTGCGAGATCTGCGGACGGACGACGGATCTGATTCCCGCGAAGATTGAGGATTCGATGGGCGTTCGGTACCGGAAGGTTTGCCGGGAATGCTTCGCGGCCAACAACGCCACGGAAGCGAACTGACCCGGGTGTGGGCTGCTGCCGGCCGGGGCGCCGGGACACGACCAAAAAAGCGTTCGGAAACGGACGCTTTTTGGCTTGACTTTGTTTTTGCCGAAAGGGTATAATGAGCGGGTGGTCCGGAACCGGAATCGGCCGGGGAGGACAGCGAACGTAAAAGAATAAGGAGGGAATGTCATGGACGCTGGGAGTAGCAGCGGCATACCGGTTGGGCGAAGTATGCGGATTCTGAGCGCCATGGCGTTCTCAGAATAGTCTTCGTCCGCCGGCGGCACCGTGTGCTTACTGCTGGCTTCATCATCCTGTAAGAAGGAGGGAGCAAGCATGGCGGATCATTCTGTCACAATGGAAAATACCCTGTCCTCTCTGCTGGCAGATAAAAAATATTCGACGATCCGGGACGTCCTGGTAACGATGAACCCGGCGGATATTGCCGCGGTTTTTTCCGGGGTGGAACCGGAAAAACTGCCGCTGCTTTTCCGTTTGCTGCCGAAGGAACTGGCGGCGGAAAGCTTCGTTGAAATGGAAAGCGACCAGCAGGAGGCGCTGATCCGGGGGATCAGCGACAGCGAGCTGCGCCAGGTGATGGACGAGCTGTACGTGGACGACGCGGTGGACATCGTGGAGGAGATGCCGGCCAACGTCGTGCAGCGGATCCTGGCCCAGTCAGACCCGCAGATGCGGAAGGAAATCAACGAAATTCTGCAATACCCGGAGAATTCCGCCGGATCGGTGATGACGACGGAATACGTGAAACTGACCCCGGGGATGACGGTGGGCGACGCGATCCTGCGCATCCGCCGGACGGGCGTGGACAAGGAAACCATATACACCTGCTATGTGCTGGAGAACCGGATTCTGGTGGGGACGGTTTCGGTGAAAAGCCTGCTGCTGGCCCCCAGCGACCTGCAGACGATCGACAGCATCATGGAGTCGAACCTGATCACGGTGACGACCCACACGGACCAGGAAGAAGTGGCCCGGAC
>Ga0265301_10007298_pt1 | contig 10387 bp, 14 predicted proteins | sample AusTroGonzalo_MG_2_FD_193488 | JGI IMG/M metagenome (GOLD analysis project Ga0265301, IMG submission 193488) | Bovine rumen microbial communities from tropical cattle in Woodstock, Queensland, Australia - Gonzalo_04 | ecosystem: Host-associated > Mammals > Digestive system > Stomach > Rumen ...
TAACGCAGAAACATACTATTTAAGAGGCACAACAATATTGAAACAACTATCTTTAGAACAATGTCTCGATTATGCAAAAGCATTAGAGCATTTGGGTATTATAAACTATGAAAAAGGGAACTATTCTATAGCTGAAACATACTTGCTTCAATCTGCTGAAATAATCAAAACAACTTTTAGTGATCGGATTCTTGATTGTTGTGAAATAATGGGGCACTTGTGTGTTGTTCATTATAAAATGGATAATATTGTAAGAGCAAAAGAGTTTTTCTTAAATTTCTTTAGAGGATTTAAGACATTAGTTGAGAAAAACTCCGTCGATATCGCTATTGATATGGATATTATAGAATCCATTTTTGATGCAGCTATAGGCTATTCTAAATTAGATGAATCTCTGATTGCATCAATCATGCCAATGATTCAAAAGGCTGATGAATATGAGCTGTGTTTAGCCCAATTATATCAAGGCATAGGAGACTTGTCAAAAGCAGAATATTACTATCTACAGGCGCTTCAAAAAAATGTGAACAAATATGGAGAAGATAATAAGAATCAGGCTCCCATTCTTAATGGATTAGCTTCGGTATACTCTGCTATAGGAGATACTGAAAGAGCATTAAAAAATTACGATAAAGCATTACATATCTATAAAAAGTATTATGGAGATGAGAATCTAGACGTCGCTAACAGCATGGACAATATAGGAACTATATTGATGGATAAAGAAGAATATGAATCTGCAAGGTATTATTTAGAAGAAGCACTGCGCGTCAAAACGATAATTTTGGGCGATTTTCATTCAGAAGTAGCAAACACTTTGAGATCATTAGGTAATTTGTATAGAATAATTGGAGAAGAGGAAAAATCCGAACATTCTTTCTTGGCGGCTATAAATATTATCAAATCTACATATGGAGAGAATTCTAGAAAATATGTATTATTATTAAACGATATTGCAATTTTATATAAAAACCAATATGAATATGCTAAAGCAGAAAGATACTACAAGGAAGCTTTGAGAATAGGAAAGATCGTACTCGGTGAAGATAATAGTAGTTACAAAACAACGGAAATGAATCTAAGTAGGTTATACTATTTTCTAGGAATATATGATAAAGCATATAAGTTTTTTAGACAATATTTACAAAAAAAGAAGGAATTATTTATCAACTCTATAAATTTCCTTTCCGAAAAACAACGTGAGATGTATTTAGAGACAATGAGCGATGCTTTTGAATACTTTGCACCACGTCTAGCCTTTCAGTATAAATCCATCAATTCATCACTTTCGAACTCTTTAGCATATGATAACGAACTTTTTAGGAAGGGGATCTTGCTTTCCTCTTCGAAATCTGTAAACACCTCAATACTAGAAAGTAATGACACCACACTTATTAAAAAGTGGCATACGTTAACCACAATAAAGCAAAATATCATTAGATCACAGGATAACGAAGAGCAAACGGAAAACTCTACCAAACTTAAAGAACAAGCAGAACAACTTGAGAAAGAAATACTGCGTTATAGTGCCGCATATCGCGCAAACGTACAATTTTGGAATGTTACATATGAAAATGTGCGTACTTCTTTGAAACGCAAGCATGTTGCTATTGAATTCATGAAAGTTCCATTGAAATCTGATAGTATTGTATATTGCGCCTTGTTGCTGCGAGATACTTGTTCTTACCCTATTATGACACCCCTCTTCGAAGAGAAAGAAGTTGTATCTCTCATCAATACTTCCACAGAAAACCAAACGAGTTTTACCTATTCATATGATGGTAACGGGAAACAACTATCCCAATTATTGTGGAGCAAGATTCTTCCGTATATCAAAAAGGGCGAGACAGTCTACTTTGCTCCATCCGGTTTATTGCATCAACTTGCCATTGAATCTCTGCCTTATGACGAGAATCATACCATGGCGGATATGTTTAATCTCGTACGTTTGTCATCAACTCGCGAGATTGTGACACGCAAAAAGGATACCCAACATTCCTCTGCAACGCTCTATGGTGGTATCCAATATGATGTTGATGCAGATGAGTTATTGGCAGAAAGCGAGAAATATACTGCAAGTGATCTTCTTGCTTCTCGAGGAATAGAGTCCGATACCCTTGATAGAGGCTCTATTAAATACCTAAAAGGCACTAAGACCGAGGTGGAGAATATCAATAAACTTCTTAAACACAATAAGGTTCGGGCTCAACTCTTCACCTCTACAAAAGCCAACGAAGAATCATTTAAAGCGCTTAGCGGTAAGCATCATAATATCCTCCATATAGCTACACATGGTTTCTTCTGGACAGACTCAACTGCTCAAAAGAAAGACTATTTCTCTCAACGCATGTTGACATTAGACAATAATATGCCAACTCATCCATCCATAGATCCGCTAAATCGCTGCGGCTTACTCTTTGCCGGAGCACAGACGGCATGGAGCGGACATAGTACGGAACTTCCGGAAGGCGTTCAAGACGGTATTCTTACTGCCAAAGAAATATCATTATTAGACTTGCGCGATGCAGACTTGGTTGTCCTCTCTGCTTGTGAGACAGGAAAGGGTGAGATTACCGGAGAAGGTGTCTTTGGTTTGCAACGTGCTTTCAAACAAGCTGGGGCACAAACCATTATCATGTCACTCTGGCCGGTAAACGATGCAGCCACCCAACTCCTTATGACGGAGTTCTATCGCAATTGGATTACCAACCACCAATCCAAACGCGAAGCCTTTCGCAATGCACAGAACACTGTCCGCTCCCAAATGGAAGCCCCCTACTACTGGGCTGGATTTATAATGCTTGATTAATTATGCATATGAAAAAGAAAACCAAAATAAACTTCAAGCCATTGTTAGAGTTTTGTCGCTCCCAATGGAAGAATCTCATTCACGTGCTCGGAATAACGGTTCTTGCTGTTCTATTCGCACGTTTTATTGTATACGATCTGATGTCCCTTTCCGTCTTTGCTCCTATGGAAAAAGCGACGGACTTCCAAATGTCAGACATCTATCAATCGGTTGCAGAAAGCAAGGCGATTCATCAATTGAGCAGCGAAATAACCATCGTTAGTATTGATGGCTATAGCCGTGCGGACGTTTTGGATGCTATTAACCTCATCTCAGAGTATTCACCCGCTGCAATTGGTCTGGATATATTCTTCCCAATCCCGGAAGCAGATAATACATATCTTTTATCAACCCTTTCGTCTGTTCCAAACATAGTATGCGCAGGAATGTTTGAGAGAGATCAAGATGCGTCCACCTACCATCACAATAAGCAATCGTTTTATGAGGACTCACTCGACATCACCTATGGTTACGTCAATCTAAACGCCTCATCGCAACGAGATGTGATTCGTGAATTTGTTCCGTATGTTTTAACTTCAACTGGAGATACGCTATTCTCAATGCCGGCAAATCTGGCTCGGTTATACAATACCAAACGGTTCAACACATGCATTGCTCGATGTAAGCCCACCGAAATAATAGCGTTCGAAAATATTGAATTCCCTATTATTCCTATTCAAGAAGTGTTGGATGAAACGGCAGATCAATCGCTTATTACAAATCGCATCATCCTGATCGGTGATGTGCATAATATTAATGATATTTATCTATCTCCCATCCACGAACTGATTCCTGGAGTAAAACTGCACGCCTATGCTTTGCAGACCGTTCTTTCCGACAATTATATCAACTCTTCTGCCACCTGGTTCAATTGGTTCATCGCAATTCTGCTATGCATGTTTTTTGTAATATGTAATATATTTGCAAAATACCATTTGGGCAATCTGGATAATCTGTTTATTCGCATCGCACAATTCGTCATCATGTATATTTTGCTGGTGATAGGATGCGTCTATTTCGCGCGCCACCATGCGTATATAGATTTCTCTCCTTCCATCCTAATGATTGGATTCGGAGCAGTAGCCTTTGACCTGTGGTTCGGCTGCTATACGATGTATGAACTTATAAAAAGCAAAATATCAAAGAAATGAAAAAAGCAATATTCTTCTTGTCGCTATGCGTCTTAAGCATCAGCGTCATGGCGCAAAAGCCATATACTGTCCATGATTGGACCGGTAAAGCTTCCATCAAAGAGTATAAAACAACACAGTGGAATCCGGTCAAAAAGAACCAAGCCGTGAGTGGTCTGGATTCCGTAAGTATAGATAAAAATAGTACGCTGCGCATCATAGATACGCGTTCCAACCTCATTTATAAATCTACCAAGACCGGCAAGATGCGTATACTTACTATCATCAATGATGCTAAGAATCAGAACTCACGCACATTGAGCGCTGTCAATCAAGAGCTTCTGAATGGCGCTAAAGGTTCTTCCAGAGTTCCTTCTATGCAAGTTGTCGGAGCAACCACCAGAGGTTCTGATGACGATGCATTGATGGATAGCATCGCATCCACTTTTGGATGGATGGCAAAAAATGCATTCAATGGCAACCTCGTTCAGAACTCATCCGACCTGATTCTTAAATGCAACAACTTGCCGGAAGGAGTATATTTCGAGATTCAAAATAACTCCGGCAAAGGGTACTATGTCAACGTACTGCATCTCAATAAGCAGACAAAGGTTGTGAATCTGTGCTACATCATTGAGCAATCTCAAGAACCGGATGCTCCGTTCATATTTCTTCCACAAGGAGAGTCCGTTAAATTGAATAACCTCATATTTAACCGAAGCCAGTCTGATATCTTTATTCTGGTTGGCACGGAAGATCAATACATCCCGGAGCAGATGCAATCAACTTTGCAATACCTTGATTTAGAGTCTGCACAACCGCTATATCATAGATATAAGTATTTCAAACTCTAACAGACATTCCTCATACTTACAAGGGCAGAGATAACCTCTCTGCTCTTTTTTTGTGCAAAATTTTTCAAAAAATGATACACCAGCGGTTACTTTTTGCATTTTTTGATACATATGTTTACAAAGAACAATAAAAAATTTAAGCATTATGGTCGCTCTTGGAATTATTTTAATGATTGTTGGCGGTGCAATCTAATAGCGATGGAACAGTGTACATCTCACATGAAGAAGATCATTGGAGTCTCAAAAATGGCGCTTTTGGATGGGGGATGGCGGAACCAATACGTCCAAAAGAACAAGAGGATTTTGAAGCATATGAAGAAAATATGTCTTTTGGAGATGAGCGTGAAATGACTCCTGAAGAGAGAAACGAGTTTGAGCGCAGACTGGCTAAATCATCCAAAGAGGTTGTCACTTCTAAGGATAAATATGGAAATCCCATGGCAGAAGAATACTGGTATTGTGGAATACTCGAAAGTAACAGCTTGATTGAATATGTTTATGCCGACGAAGAAAAGAACGGCAAGTGAATACGATTTGGGTCGTTGAAACTTGCTCCTAGAGCCTCTCACCCTGGCATTGAGCGAGATAATTTCAGACTCCGGCCCTTGGACGGGCGAACACCCGTCTGAGGCGGTGAGAGGCTCTTTTCTTCGTCTATTTCCCGCAGAATTGTTTGCATATTTTCTAATCTGAATTTTTTTTTGATTTTTGGCGGTTTTGAAAAATTAGCAGAAAAATCAAGGGCTGAAAAGGCCCTATTTTGCAAAGCGTAAAATCGTGCCCCCAAAGAGCCCTTTCCGATACTTCCTGATTATCAAGCAGTAACGAAGACCAACAATATAAATGCCTGATATACATATATTTACCGCAAATCGTTGATACTCAAAAAATTAGCGTACACGCTTTTTTTGCCTTCTTTCATCCTATTTGCACATTCCAAAAAAAAGCAGTACCTTTGCAGTCCCAATCGCGTTCGGCAAATGGGTCGCAAGAGCCAAACCGCTCTGCTAATTAGCAAGTGCGACCATTGCCTCCGCGCTCCCCACATATTAAAATTTGCGGGGAACCTATAAACAAAGAAAACTTATGTTTACTCGCTCTGTAAATACTATTTTTGAGACGTCCGGAATGCCCGTTCCTAGTGAGGAAGAGGTGCAGTTCGAGGCGCATGAGATTGTGCAACGGAGCGGATGGGGACTGCCCCTCATTGAAGCCCTGCGGAAGATACAGGACCCCTATTGGCGGGAGGCGGTCACGCGCTGTCTTTTGGACAAATGGCGTGATCTCCTGCGCGACAAGGACGAGCAGACCTATTACTATGATTCGGACGGAGATATACGCTATTGCTGGTATGACGCCGAGTATGATTTTAACCGTCTGATCCGCCGCTGCACCGCCGAACAAGTGGAGTACGAGCAAGCCCTTCCTGTTCCGCCCGCACCCAAGCCGCTAACCCTTGCCCCCACCGGCAAACAAACTATCGTACAAATTTATATTCAAGAAAACAAAGGACCTATAATTTCAGATTCCCATGTCTATCTATATCAACCATAACAACGGCACCGTTTATGAAGGGTGCACGGTAACCGTTCATAACGGACAAATTACCCATATGGAACGAAAGGAACAGCCGGCAGAAGATATTCAACCCATCGACACATCGTTCTTCTGCACCGACCGTTTCACGCCGGATATCATTGAGAAAAATATCCGTCAGGCCGTCGAACTGGCATCCAGCAAAGCCGATGCCTGTCGGCGACTGATGGCACTCGAAACGCAAGGATACCTCGTCCTGAGCAATGTAAAAGACGAACGAAAAGCGGAGTTGGTCAATCCGTTTGTAATGCCCAAATACACTCTTACCGGCGAGGATTTCAAGAAAGCAAGAAACCGCTAAATTGTCCCAATTTGTCCCGGGACAATGAACCCAAAGAAGGCGTTTTGTCCCGAACATTGTCCCAATCAGTCCCTAAATGCAGTCACAATTTGAGTGGCTGCTTTTTTTGTTGTATCTTTGCACCGGATTTCCAAAAACAAGGCTGGCGCCAGCCATTTTAGTAAATTTAAAATCATTATTAAAATGGCAAAACAAATTGATTTAACGGTCATCGACCAAATGTATGCGGCTCAGATGAGCATGAACGAGAGTGAAGAAACGATTAACGCATTGCGTCCGCAGGTGGAAGAGGCGGTCAAGGAACTGATTAAGCAGCAAGGTAAGCCCAAGGGCTGGACCGGTACCTTGGACTACCACGGATTCAAGATCGTGGTCAGCCGACCCAAGTCTTACACATGGGAGCAGAATAACCAGATTCAGGACCCGACGCTGGACTACTACAAACAGTTGTACGGCTATTACGAGCAGCTCCAGGCGAACGTCAAGGAAGCCCGTGCTGACCTCAAACGAGCCGGTGAGAAACTTGAAAATGCCCATCCTGAGTCCGATTCCATCAAACGCGGTTTCCGCATCGCTTTCCTACGCTCATGAGCCGCTATGTCCCTCTATCCTACCTTCGCGAGCATTTTCGGGTCGTGGACCCGGGATTGCTCTCGGAGCAGGAGATTAATAAGCACTGGGATCCCTTTTGCGAGCGGGAGGATAGTTGACTAGACTACTAGGCGACTAGATTTCTAGAAATAGGCGGATCTGGGCGCAAAAATGCGCCCAAAAGCGACACCGAAAAAGAAAAAAGGTTGATAAAAAAGAAAAAATAAAAATGGTGGTGGTACTATGATTATACTACCCCTAAATCCCCTAAGCGGACCTTTGTACCACCACCAACATTTTTTTAAAAATTATGGAAACTAACGATTATTGGACACCCTTATGGAATGCCTTGTATCAAAACGGCGCGAGTGCGAAAAGCGAGGACGCTACCCACCGATTTTGGCTTTCTTTGTCTCCAGAACAACAAGCACAGGTCAGTCAAACCATCGTACGGAAAGTAGCGGCGAACGATTTTGTTTGGTACAATCCCATCCGCGCCATTCAGGAGAACCTCCGCCTTCTCAAACCCGCCGAACCCGAGTTTCTCTCCGGTGCCGAACAGGACCGATTGCGGGCTCATGGTATCCCCCTGGTCCAAGTAAAATACGGAGACGAATTCAAGATCTGTACGCGGGAGACGTCGGAGGCGTTTGGGCTGGAGGTGACGCGAGACCCGTGGTAAGCGGACCTGGGCGCAAGTATGCACCCAAAGGGGAAAATGAAGCCGGCATAACATGCCGGGGAAATAGAAAATGTAAAATTGAAAATGGAAAATGTAAAATTGAAAATGAATTATGGCAAGAGTAGAATTACCGGAAGGGATATTAGCTATCCATGGAAGATTAGGGAACATGGTTTTTCGTTCGCGTAAACAGGCGGACGGGAGTTATAAGGTTTTTGTGCAGGAGTACGTGTCGAGAAAGTCGAAAAAGAGTGTTATCTCTCGTAAACGGCTCGTAGATGGCTCGGAAACGGCTCGTAAATGACTTGTTGGAAAGTAGTCGAAAGTCGAAAGAAGTATGAGGCTGGAACGAATTTATTTTTCCATGGTAGCGCTGCGTCTGTCCGCAGCTATCCATCACCCCGTGGACAGGAAACAAATCAACATGTTAGTCAACTGCTGGAATAAGAAACGCGAACGACATGACCAAAATCCCATCCATTTCAGGCAACGCGTGAAGGACGAAATCGCTTGGCAACGGAAACATCATCTGCCCATTAATAAAGAGCGATTTTTCTTCTCGGACGAACTGGAATTGTTTAGCCGTTATGTCGGGTATGATTTGACAAAATAGCAGTTTTCGTAAGAAATCGGAGCGTAAGTCGACTACTCTCCGATTTTTTTTATATCTTTGCGGCGGAATTGAGAAACGGACCGGAGAATCCGGATAATCTGGACCGCTTCGCTAATCCGGAAATTAATTAAAAGCGATCTTTGACATTATGAAAAACATTTTTACAACAATCGGATGGTTGATGCTGTTTGTGCTGTTTGTGCTGGCGATTGCAATGAGCTCATGCAATGTGACGCGGACGGTGACGACCCGAAGCGAGTTCTGGCAGAAAGCAGACACGAGTGTGGTCATCCAAACTAAGACCATCGAATCCTACGACGGCAGTAAAAAACCTTAATTATTAACCCTTTAAAACCTAAACCTTATGGCAAAAGTAGTATGGGCGGACGCGATCAAGACGGTCAGCGGCGCCTTAGTAAAAATCAACAAGAAAAGCCCTCATGCGGCAGACCAAAAAATGATTCTCGCTACCCACCGTGTAGCGGAAACGACCAATCCTAACTGTTCCAGCCTGTTCATCCGAGGCTTGCAGTCCATCACCCGATCTACTCCCGTCAGCAACGACGAACGGGCACAGCGTGGACGCTTCGGAACCGTAGCGGCAGCCGTAGCAGCTCGTGCCAAGGATCTGAGCAAGGTCACCACTGACCAGCAGAACTTCCTCGCGCAGAAAGACCTGCCGAACGGCAAGAAGACCATGAAGAGCTACTTGTGGTCTCTCGAACTGGCCGCTTACGATGAGGAACATTCGTAAGGACAGTTCAAGTCCGTCAAGGACAGAGCTGGCCGCTTACGATGAGGAACATTCGTAAGCGCTACGCGCGTAGTTTACGTAGCTTGCGTAGGTTTACGTAGGCTACGAAAATTACGAAAATTACGAAAACAACGAAAAAAGCGCCCAAAACGCGCTTTTTTCTCTTTTTTCTTGCTTATTCCATTTTTTTTTTGTAACTTTGCAGCCTGAAATAAAATAACGCGTTAGATATGAATGATTTTTTGAAGTATTTGGGTGTCATTCTGCTCTTGTTGGGAGTAGTTTGCTTGGTGATTTATAAATTCGCCTTCCCTGTAAACGGCCTGCTTATTGCTGGTATTGCATTAGAGTTCGCAGGTATTGTATCGTATATCCTGATCAATCGTAAGCTCGACTAACGAATGGCTTCCCCTGGCGGATTCAATGATGCGATTAAGTATCACTTGACGGGGATGTACCAAGATTGGTTCTTGGACTATGCTTCGTATGTGATATTGGAACGTGCTGTGCCGGCTATTGAGGATGGACTCAAGCCGGTTCAGCGCCGTATTCTGCATGCTATGAAGTGTGTGGATGATGGTAAGTTTAACAAGGTGGCCAACATCGTCGGCCAGACGATGCAGTACCACCCTCACGGCGATGCTTCCATCGGCGATGCCTTGGTGCAGTTGGGTCAAAAGGACCTGCTCATCGATTGTCAGGGTAACTGGGGAAACATCCTCACCGGAGATGGAGCCGCTGCGCCTCGTTATATCGAAGCACGCCTGTCTAAGTTCGCTCTCGAGACCGTCTTCAATTCCAAGACAACGGAGTGGATGAAGTCCTACGACGGACGTAAGAACGAACCGATCCATCTGCCGGTCAAGTTCCCGCTCTTGCTCGCGCAAGGAGTAGAAGGAATCGCGGTAGGTTTGAACTCCAAGATCCTGCCGCATAACTTCAACGAGCTCTGCGATGCGTCCTTGGCGTACTTGCGAGGCGAAGAGTTTTCCTTATACCCCGATTTCCCGACGGGAGG
>Ga0265301_10007301_pt1 | contig 10385 bp, 21 predicted proteins | sample AusTroGonzalo_MG_2_FD_193488 | JGI IMG/M metagenome (GOLD analysis project Ga0265301, IMG submission 193488) | Bovine rumen microbial communities from tropical cattle in Woodstock, Queensland, Australia - Gonzalo_04 | ecosystem: Host-associated > Mammals > Digestive system > Stomach > Rumen ...
GTTTACAGGCCGGTCGTTTGGCATGCACCATCACCTTCGACAAGGGGGGGCATGGTCACGACCAGGCTAAAGATGACCGGAGCCGATGAAGGCCCCGGTCGTGTTGCGATTATTCAGAAATCATCTGAGTTTTGTAATAGTCCACGGTTTCTTTCGGCATGGCATTGACGCCGGCGTGGAGAAGGCCGTCTCGGCCACTGACGAGCTGCTCGATTGCCTCGTCGATAGTTACCAGTACATGATCAGGTACACAGTTTTCAATGGCGCTTTCCACGGTCCGAATCAGCGCGATCCCTTCATTCAGACACGCGAGACTGTTCACCATATCATCCAGTTCCGCCGGTCTTGCAGTGTTGTCGCTCATTCGCCTTCCTCCTTGCCAGCAAAGTACCCAAGGACAAAGCCGTCGAAGATCTGACGCACGCCCGACTGGGTAAAGTTCTCGCGCCCGATCTGGATCACTTCGTCCACAAGCTGAGCATGGTCCTTTGTGGCCTCTTCAAATTTGCCGACCAGCACATCAGCAACCTCTTTCGGATCGACGCCGAACAGCTCGGCGATGTTGTTATCATTCATTGTTATCCTCCTTATCCGATTCATACCTTCTCGACGAAGAAATATCACCTGCAGCGCCCATAAGCATCCCGACTACAATGCCGATAACCTTCTGAATATGCGACTCGCTGGACGCGTCTTCCGCGCACTGGAGAATAGCTATTGCCTCTTCCAGCGTCTCATAAGCATCAAGGACCTTCATCTCACTACTCACTGCCGCACCTCTGATTTCATAAGGTCGTGAACATTTCCCATTGGGGCCATTGGAACACCGCAGCTCACCATATCCTCTATTTCGGCCACCATCTTAATGGCTTTCTCGTGAGATGCCGTCCGCGCCGCGATGTACGCCTGTACTTCTGCATAGTTGTCACCGACTTGAGTCATGTCTTCTAAGTCGGAAGCCAACCGCTCGCATGCATTGATCAGGTCCTTCAGATCACCCAGAGCATCAAGGATTTTTAGTGCATTATTACTCATATATACCTCCGCATATTCTTTACATGCGGCAAAGACTTTGGTATAATTAGATTTGCCAAGGTACTTTGGCCGCGTCGGAGCGGTCGGCCTACCATCCTACCGGAGACGGCCGCTCCCTTTTACTTCTCGCTGAGTTCCCGGTCAACAATACGTCGAAACCATTCTGCACGCTTGTCACCGCGCTGCTCCAGCTTGGCGTCAAGTGCGTCCGCCTTTGAGCGTTCCAGCATGAACACCAGCTGTTTGAATTTCTCACGACGTTCCCGGAAATACGCAGCTCGACTTTCGGGACTCAATCCATCACCTCCAATGTATCTAGCTACAGGGTACCATGTAGTTAGCTACATGTCAATAGGTATCTCGCGCACAGCTCTACAAACCTCCAATTTCATCACGGCACGGTCACCGGAGTGAGTGGTCGGAAACGCGTTCACCGGAGTGGTGGGCGCGTTTGAATTTTATACCACTTTCCGCAACCCACTGACTTAGAGAGATCATCCCGGTATATGATCGATGATTCCGTTGGCCGCAGTCCTCCGAATCTTGACACAGTATTATCATCTAGAAACTGCCGCAGCGCTTCTGTCTGTTTGCAGTGCGGCGCTGTCAGAACGTCAGTCCAATGTATACCGCAATTAGGATGCTGTCATTCCATTGCTGGACTGTTTTCTCCGAATAATCGCACGCCATTGCTGCACCTCGCAGCGTGTGCGTTTTCCGGAAATAAACTAGATCCATTGCGTGCAACCGAACGTCAGCATCAACGTACATCTCCATTTGCATCCTTATAGCAAATTCGACTGCTTTGTTAATCTTCGGATTGTTGGATGGATATGCCTTCAGAGCGTCGCTTGCTTGTTTTTTCCATCCCTTCTTCATTCAAAAGCAATCCTTTCTCGCAACTCGTTCCGATGGTGCTAGCGCTCCAGTGGGAGAGATCCTAGCCAAGCAAATCACGCCCTTACAACCACCTTCCATAACCAACCGACTTCGCGAGATCCTCACGATACAGGACCGTTGACTCCGTTGGCCGCAGTCCTCCGAATCTTGACGGCGTATTATCGTCCAGAAATCGACGCAGCTCCTTAGTATGTTCACGATGCCGAAGACTTCTCATTCCTTTAGAGCTGCGCTGATTGATTATTGTGAATGGCACGCCCATCTTTTCGGCAAGTTCTCTCATGGTCATAGAATCATAATACAGGCCACGAAGGACAGCTGCATCCTCATCGTCGATTTGAGCCAGAGCTTTCTCCAGTGCTTCGTGCAGCTGCTCGTTGTATATGCGGCGCTCAGAGGCGTCGAAGGCCGCGACTGCACGCGGATCCTCGACAAGATCGACAAGCAGACGGTCATCGTCTTCATCTGAGGATGCCGGCACATCAAGACTTTTGCACCGGAGGAAAGCATCTCTTTTCCGACGGTATCCAGCTGCCTCATGAAACGCCCTGTGAAGCGCTTGGCCCAAATATGTGAGGAATTTGCCCTTCTTAGGATCGTACATCCGCAGAGCGTAGAGCAGCGCCTCAAATCCGGATTGTATCAGGTCCTCCAGCTCACAGTGCGGCGCTGACAAGCGCCCATAGTACTGGACTGCTTGCCAGCGCACAAACCGGGAAACTTCCGACCACAGGACCGGGATCAGATCATCTTCGCCTTCTTGGATTCGCTTCGTCAGGGATTGAACCGTTTCCGTGCCGATGGGTCATCCCTCCCTGAAGGTTTAGTCTGGGATCGTGCCGGCGCCGATCACACCGTTCAGCTTTGCCAGTCCGCGATCAGTATGGTAATAATCACCGGGGTTTGCTCCGATTGTGTTTAGTACATAATCCGAAAGATAATATACTGCGTCAGGGTCTTTCAGCGTCGTTCCTCCCATGGAGAGAAGCGCGACGTTTGTCGCGTTTGCTGCGCGAAGCGGAATCATTTTTGCCGGGAATCGCACGACAGGATCAACCGGATTAAGCGGATTCTGGCCGGCGTAGACGTCGAAGCGTTTCCGGACCGCGCTGCTCTCCTCCTGAAGCGTCACCATGGCAGAATATGCGTTCAACATCTTCCGCCTGGTCTTCTCAAATTCCGCGATTGCCTTCTCCATCTGAGGATCGTACTTTGCGCGATAATCCTTCCACGCAGCCATGACGCGATCAGGATCGACAGCCGGCGACGTCTTCAGCTTTTGCAGCCGAATACGGATATACTCCTGTTCACGCTTCAGAGCGTCACGCTCGACGGCTGCGGCATCGAAAGCTCCCATGTCGCCGGCCTCGGCAGCAGCTGAAGCCTTCTCGTCCGCCGCCGCGATCCTCGACGGCAGCGCTTCGTTTTTGGCCTCCAGCTCCGCGATCTCATTCCGACGCAGCTCTGCGAGACGATCAATCTCTTCAATCGGATTCATCTTTTTCTCCTCCATGTTCAACGATCTCATAATCCATCACCTTGATCGGCGCTTTGTAGTAGTTCAGTTCCGCAAGCAGACGTCTGCACTGCTGGACCTCGTTTTGTAAAGCCTGAGCCGCCGGCCTCGACGACAGCTTTTCCGCCAGAAGAAGATCTTCCAGCTTATCCGTATAGTAACGGACAGCAGCGGCCTCGGAATCGAATGTCCGCACCTCATCCATCGTCGATTTCCTCCGTGATGGAGCTGCCCATGTCGGCGTGCTGGATTCTTCCTTTTTCAAGTTTCCGAAGATGACGGATCAGGCGCTTCGTGCGCTCAATCTCAGCACGTATCTCGGCACGCTGCTTCTTAAAAAGCGCGGTCCGGGCACGAATCTCGAGCTTGTCCACTTTCTCTTGGAGTTCCGCGATCTGCTGATCGCAGTCAACATAGATCGTTTTTTCTTTCAAATAGAACACCTCCGTTCTTACCGTCGTTCGATGCGCTGTAACGTCATCCGCAAGAGCATTTTCCGGGCCTTGCGAATTGTCTCAATACGACGCTCACATTTTGCTTTTTCTTCGGGCGTTTTCGCCTTCAGCAGATTTGCACGCGCCTTCTTCTCGTCGTTCTGGAGCTTGTCTTGAACATCCATAGCCGTCGCCATTATTACCACCTCCTCCTATACTCATAATCCCATGCGAGCCGCCAGAGATCTGACCGCTGTCTCATACTCAGCCGGGTCCAGATGCTGGCGCGCAAGGTTATTCTTCTGGCGTTCGTATTCAACCCACCGGGCGCGATTGTCCTTCTGAGTTTTGCGCTGACGTTTCTTCCTGATCACGATCACTTTCCCCCTTAATCCATGACAGATACATTTCAACCCACGCATCCAGCGGCATGGCAACATGCCATGATTCACGATTCCGTCTGTAGAAGACGCACGGCCAGCCGCCGAAGCGCTGCGCGTCGCGTTCCGCCTGTTCCATCCAAGCGCCGATCTCTAGCCGCTCATGGCGTTTGACCTCGACGTGGACGCCGGCGACGTTCACGACGTCCGCCTGTGTGCCATAGCTCAGAGCTGCACCGGGAGCGGCCGGTATGCCGTAATCGTTCAGGATCCTGACCAGCTCCAGCTCGGCGTCGCGTCCTTTGCGCTGCTGCGATCTTCCCATGACGGCGCTATTTCATCTTCTCCTCGCAGATTTTTTCAAATTCTGCGGCTATTATTGCTTCTGCCTGTTTCTTCACCTGATTCAGCGCCGGCCTGATAAACGGATGTTTCTGCCGTGTAGAGCTGCCAGATTCCAGCACACGCGCCTTGACCGCGTTCGGATGCCCCTTTTCATCGACTCCCTCGAAGGCGACCTCAGTGTGAATGTAGCCGTCCTCGCTCTTGAATGTTCTCAGCGCCATGGAATCACGCAATCCGCCAGCAGTTCCGTCGGTCGGTGTATTTGCCTTGATTGCTTCGATCACCAAGCCGGCAGCCGGATAGATCGCACGCTTGCAGCTGCCTTCAATATCGTCACCAAGAGCTTGCAGTTTCTTGATGTACTCATCTATACCTTCAAATTCAATCGTTGCCATTTTCAACCTCCCATCTCTATCTGTTGGTTTTCAAGTACCATATACACTATTGATTTCATTGATAACATTGCATAATTACCTTCAAAATCAATGTTAGCAATAAAAACAATGGTAAATAGTCACTAGAGAAACGGCAGTTCTTCGTCTTCGGGCAACTCGGTAAACGCCGAATGTTCCTTGTATGCAAAAACATGCTTCACGCCGGCATTACCGTTTTTCCGCGTACTGTGAATAATCCCATCGCAATCCAAAAGAAGACGTTCGTTTGCTTTAATATCCTTGGACAATGCTTTAACACTTGATGAAATATACCCATGAACAATATACTTGCCGGCGTTCATCAGGTCCGTTGCAGTGCCAATCCAGCGTTTCTCGGGACTCTGATCAAGCAGCTTTTTCACAGTCAGGACAAGAGGACTTTCCCGGTATGCCTTCAGCGCCTTCCGCTCCATTACATCATCGACGTCGCCCTCGTTTACCCATTTCCCGGAATCCTTGTCGAAGCTAAGAACGATCTCGGCGCGTTCAATATCGCGGCCCTCTACTGACATGATCGTTTCGGAATCCCGGCGTTTTTCTCGCGTCAGGACCATGGCAGTATCAGCAGCGCCGAAGATTCCGTTCGTGCCGGAGATCCGGTTAAACGGATCTCCATCGTCTCCCATCTTCCGGAGATGATGAATCAAAACCAGCGCAATGTGATGACTGTCTGCAAAGGCCTTCAGCGCGGCCATCTCGCGATAATCCGCAGCATAAGAGCTTTCTCGTTTTCGTGATTCGCCCCGGATCTTTTGCAATGTGTCTATAACGATCATACCGGTATCAGGTTTATCGTTCACATAGCTTTCCAATTCATCAAGAAGGCCATCGTCAAGCGTATGACACGAAACGGCAAAATCAAATTGTTTTGGCGCTTGTCTGCCGGCGAGTAGCATTTTCATTCTCGCCTGAAGACGCTGCTTGCTGTCCTCCAGCGCAAGATAAAGACATCTGCATTGATTCGTTTCGTACCCCAAAAAGCGCCATCCCTGTGAAACGCATAAACACAGTAGCAGCGCTAGCCATGACTTTCCGAATTTCGGCAGAGAGACAATCAGCGCCAATCCACAAGCCAGCAGTTTCTTGACGACAAAGCGAATAGGGGGAAGGTCTGCGTTTTCCAACTCCTCAGCGGAGATTGTCGAGAGCTTTAATAGCTCTGCCGACGTCGGCTCAGAATCCGGCGTCAAGTCGCGCCTGATTTCATCGGCGTATTCCTCAAAATCATTTGACACAGTCTCTCCACCTCCTCCCGGTCGCGGAATACTTTCATTTGCTCGGACATTTCTTTGCTGTCCAGCGCGTCGGCCCACGCCTCAAGCGCATCCATCCACCGGACGGCCAGCGCCTCACGGTCGCTCAGATCGTGGCCTGAGAGCAGCGCCTGATGGCCGATACGATATGCTGTGTTCAGATCCCGGAGCATCTTCTCGCGCCATTCTTCAAAGCGCTGCCGCGTATCATTCAGCTGTCGGCGCCGATCCGCCTGATCACGTTCTTCGCGGCTCAGAGGCCGGTCGAGTGGAAGGCCTAAGTGAAAGTCTGCGTCCAGCCGACGCACGGCGCCCATGGCGTCGACGCCCAGGAGCTTCATCGTCAGGTCGATACAATTACCGGACACGCCGCAGCTCCAGCATCGAAATCGGCCGGCGTGGAATGACATGCTAGGCCGATGATCATCGTGGAACGGACACCGCGCTTTTCCCCTGTGATCGATATGAATCCCATACATTCGCGCCGCTTCTTCTGCCGAAACCGATTCACGGCAGCGTGCGAACGCTTCACCGGCTCCATTGACACCGTTCGTTTCGCGTGCTATGCTTTGCCTGAGAGCTGCGTTAAGGCCTCCGCGCCGTTCGTTGCCCTCTGCCCTGATCGTCGTGCCACCGGCGACCGGGGCTTTTTTACATTCACACATAAATCGGACCCCCATCTGACTGCACCAGACTGGATTGATCCTCCACCCACTTGGCAAGGCCGGCTTTTGACGTCAACCATCGATTGCCGATTCGGAATGCTGGAAAATCCGCACGGTGAAGCAGCTCATAGACCGTTGGCCTCGATACATTAAGCACCTGAGCGACCTCGGATACGTTATAAACCAGCTTGTCATTGCTCATTGCTTTTCGCCTCCTCCTGAATCTCCGCAATAGCTGCCATAGCGCGCGCTTCGTCTTCTGCCGAAAGTTGATGACGTAGCTTTCGGGAGAAGGCAGAATCGGCCATACCGTCAAATGCTCGTTCGGCAATTTGCCAAAGCGGAATCTTAGCCTTCTTCGCCGCGATCCTGATTCTTTCGTTTGCCATCTTTTCACCTCCATTTGTTATTGACAAAACATGATCAAGATGCTAATGTATTAAATATAGGAAACAACAACAATATTTCCTAAATTTAGATTAGCACGCCCCTTTACACATTGTCAAAGAAAAACGGCGCCTTCAGAGAAGAATGGTCTATATGTAGGTTTATGTCATTATTGTGGCGGCGCGATGTACTAAATATGGGAAAGGAGGAAAGCAAAAATGAAGAATGATAATCCCTTTGTTCAAGCTAGACAGGAAAAAAATAAAAACGGATTTCAAAGCATTGAAGAGGTTGCGGAAGCGACTAACATATCAAAATCTACAATCTATGATTTAGAATCCGGAAAAGCGCGTGGCGTAAACTATAAAACCGTGGCAATTCTCGCAAAACACTATGGAGTCTCTATGGACTATTTGTGTGGCAATTCGCTGGTATCAACAGTTGACGCAAATATTCGAATGATCTGCGAATATACAGGCTTATCTCAAAGCGCAGTAGAAGCGCTGGATCGCCACCGGCGCGAATTATCACCGTTCGGCACCAAAGCACTCAATACGATTTTTGAAAGCGGAGAATTTGACGAAATCATAGAGCGATTAGCAACTTATCTGTTTGGCTATTCTCTTGAAATGATTCCTATTGATTTACCAGCTGGCGCTCTATCAGGACGCGATAGTTATCCAATAACAGACGCAACACAGTATAAAAACCTGATCCAGCCGGCGCAGCTCGTCGCCCTCGGCGCTTGCTTGGCGAACATTGAAAAACAGTGTGAAAAGAAACGCTTTGATTGATGCAAACAAAAAAACCGCCCCCGGCGCTGGAGACGCCGAAAGCGGTCTTATAAGGGCAGAAAGCGGAAACCCTCTGCTCTCCGATCATAACACAGATAGGAGGATATTACAATGACAAACAAACGATCAAACGGTGAAGGCACGATCAGAAAGAAGACGGTCATGCGTAACGGATCACCTTATACCTATTGGGAGGCGCGAGTAACAACCGGACGCGATCCCATTACAGGGAAACAGACACAGCGTTCTTTCACCGGAAAGACGCAAAAAGAGGTCCGGGAAAAGATGCAAGCGACTGCCGTTGCAGTGAATAATGACGATTACTTTGTACCAGAGAAAATGACGTTAGCTCGTTGGATTGATATATGGCTTGAAAACTACTGCGGAGACAAAAAGTATCTCACAGTGAAGCATTACAAGGCTCAGTGCGAGACGCATATCAAGCCGGCGCTCGGCGCCGTTAAGCTCTCGGATCTGACCGCGCCTCAGATTCAGGCGTTCTATAACCGCCTCGGAAAAGACGGCCACAAGGTCGAAAAGAAGGACGAGAAGACAGGGAAGACGGTCACCACATACAAACCGCTTGCAGCAAAATCCATCCGCAATATCCACGGCATATTGACGAAGGCGCTCCACACTGCTGTCAGTGTAGATTACATTCGCAATAATCCAGCTGATCGCGTGACGCTGCCTCGCGTGGAGAAAAAGGAAATCCATCCGCTCGACGATGATTTGGTCAAAGCCTTCTATAAGGCAGCTGCGGAAGATGAATACTGCTACTTGCTCCGGATCATTCCGTTCACCGGCCTCCGGGAGGCGGAGGCCATGGGCCTGACATGGGATTGCGTAGACATTGACGCCGGTACTCTGAAAATCAATAAGCAGCTTATCAAGCGGCCAGCAGCTGACGGAGGGTTTACGCTAGCGGAGACGAAGAACAGCAAGATCAGGATCGTGAAAACCGCACCGGCAGTGATGCAACTCCTGAAGGACCGACAGCGACAGCAGATAGAACAGCGCCTGATGGCCGGCGAGATCTGGGAAGGATGGCAGAACGAGAAGGAACGTAAAACAGCGCTTGTCTTTACGACGGCCACAGGAGGCAACCTCAGTCCGCAGACGGTATATAATCACTGCAAGAAGGTTTTGGAGAAGATCGGCGCCGGCGACCGCTGCGTCCATGATCTGCGTCATACATTTGCCGTTCTCTCCCTTCAGAATGGAGACGATATTAAGACGGTCCAAGGAAACCTCGGTCATGCGACTGCTGCTTTTACGCTTGACGTATACGGCCATGTTTCAGAGAAAATGAAGGATGACAGCGCAGCTCGGATGCAAGCGTATATGGACAAAATGGCCTAGCATCTGGTAATAACAAACGCCCATGGAAACCATCAGCGGATTCCGTGGGCGTTTTTATTCTGATTCGCGTAAGGGAAAACGTAAGGGAAAACTTGCATTTTGGAGCATAATGAAAACCCTGTACCTATTGAAGATACAGGGCTTTTTGTTGGCACCGGGAGAAGGATTCGAAGTATCAAAGCAGTGTAAAATGGACACAACCGAAGACAGAAAAGCATTGATAATACTACATATTTGTAAAATAGAGAAAACAAGACTAATCGTAAAATGCTCCGCGTAAGGGAAAAAATAAGGGAAAACTTTTCGCAATACTGTCCGATTAATTGGACAGTATGAGAAGGAGAGAGGCATCTCCCTGACTTACGACTTCCGGGCGTCATACTCTTCACCGCAGATCTCGATATTAGTCTCCTGTTTCCCGACGTAGTTTACCAAACTCCTCGGCCCAATAATCGTATTCTTCTTGCCGTTCTTCATCGGTTCTGGTATCGGCATATCTGGCTTGTATTTCTGCTAAAGTAGGCATACTCTTTTTCTGCTCTGGCGGCAGCTGCTGAGAGAGCGTCTTGATCACACTGGCATAGTTCTTGATCAGAGCATTGTAGCTCTGAAGCGTGGCGCTCTGTTTGACGCCGAATTGATTGTTTCCGTTCTTGTATTCGTCCGTCGGACCGTTCGCGTTTATCTCCTCCTGAAGATCCTCCAGCGTCACCTTCATGAAGGCTGCGTTCTGGAGCAGCGGCGCGACGATTGCCCTTTGATTTTCCGCGACGTCATCAAAATAACGGCTAATTCTGTTTAATTCCTTTCTAATCCTTTTTTCTTTGTCCAAAACTAGGTACACCCCCTATAAAAATGCGTATTTTCAGTAAAATTCGAG
>Ga0265301_10007302_pt1 | contig 10384 bp, 14 predicted proteins | sample AusTroGonzalo_MG_2_FD_193488 | JGI IMG/M metagenome (GOLD analysis project Ga0265301, IMG submission 193488) | Bovine rumen microbial communities from tropical cattle in Woodstock, Queensland, Australia - Gonzalo_04 | ecosystem: Host-associated > Mammals > Digestive system > Stomach > Rumen ...
GGACGGTGGCGTTGGCGATGTAGGCGGTGACGCTGGTGCCGGTGATGCGGCGGACGGTCTCCGAAAGATATTTTGGCGACACGTGGAGCTTGTCTGCAAAGTACGACACTTCACGCTCGGTGCGACAGATGCCCGTGGAGAGCAGCTGCATCAGACTTTTCACGATGTAGCCCGCACGGTCGGTGTGGTCAGTGCTGCCATAATGCAGCGCGTGGAACTCGAAAATGTCGTAAATCATCGTCAGACAGAGACTCCCTATTAGTCCGTCATAGAACTGGAAATCAGCATCTTGCATCCGTTCCCTCAGACGGTGGATGTCATCGAGGAAACGGCGGGCGTTCTCGTCGGAAAGCGGAATTACAGGATTGTTGTTGAGACTGATGCCACCGCCTATGCTGTAGTTGTTGGCAGGCAGAAGTCCGTGCAGGAATTTGTTTTCGGCAGCAAACCATTCCACCTTAATATTTTTCGTAGCAGAGATGTTACTGATTCTTCGCGGATTAGCAATCACAACAAGGTCGTTTCTGCCAATCTGGAAGTTCTTTTCGTTGAACACAAAACTGCCCTCGCCTCTTGTGCAAATCAGATGGATACAGCAGTCGCCCAAGTGCTTGTCGTTGATACCGTTAAAATCGGAGGAATAAAAGAATGTCTTTTTCATAGGGCAAAGGTACAAAATTTTTCAGCAAAAAGTGAAATTTCTAATGTAATTTATGAAATTAGCATTAGAATAATCCGCCGTACTTTTGTGTTGTAATTCAAAAACGAAACTGCAATGGAAGAACAAAGAGTTGACCCACGGCTTGCAACAGCCGAAGAACGCGCCGAAGGAGTGCGTCAGGCACAAGTGCTTTTCAAGTTGAACCACACAATGCCATATACCGACGAGTACAATGCCCTGCTGAAAGAACTGTTCGGCAGCAATATGGGCAAAGGCGGATTCATTATGCCCGGACTGACCGGCGTATGCTTCGACAGGGTAAAAATAGGCGACAATGTTATGATTATGAACAACTGCCTGATGATGTCGCGCGGCGGAATTACCATTGATGACGGAGCAATGATTGCCGCTAACGTACAACTCATCAGCAACAACCACGACCTCTACGACCGAATGATTCTTACCTGCAAGCCCGTCCACATCTGCAAAAACGCGTGGATAGGTGCAGGTGCCACCATATTGCCGGGCGTTACAGTAGGCGAAAACGCAGTCGTGGCGGCAGGTGCAATCGTCACCAAGGATGTTGCACCCAACACCATCGTAGGCGGAAATCCAGCAAAATTCATCAAGAACATAGGAGAATAAATTATGAAAACCTTGAATGTAATGCTATTATTATTGGTACTCGCTACCAGCTGCAACGCACAGAACAAACAAGAAGTTAAACCACAAAATCATAACAATATGAGCAAATCAATAGTCATTTTCTTCTCCCATGCAGGCGACAACTACAGCGTGGGAAACATCGAGGTTGGCAATACAAAAATTGTAGCCGACTACATATCAGAAATCGCTGGTGCTGAGCAATTTGAAATAGTCACTCACAAATACGACGGCATGGCCTACACGCCACTTATCGAACTAGCCAAGAAAGAGGCTGCCAACGGCGAATTGCCGCCATACGAAGGCACAGCACCCGACCTTTCGCAGTACGACACCGTCTTTATAGGTGGTCCCGTGTGGTGGGGAACCTATCCGCAGGTGATGTTCACGCTTTTCCGAGATATAAATCTTGACGGCAAGACCGTCATCCCCTTCACCACCCACGAAGGCAGCGGCTTGGCATCTTGTGTCGATGATGTGAAAAAAGCTTTTCCAAAGGCAAGTGTACAAAAAGGCTTCAGCATCTACGGACACGAAGTGCGCACAGGCAAGGCAAAAGTTGAGAAATGGTTAAAAGGACTTGGCTATTAACAATTTAAATTCAAATTTTATGCAATACATAACATTAAACAACGGCGTAAAAATGCCGCAGATGGGCTACGGAGTTTATCAGGTGACACCAAGCGATGCAGAACGCTGCGTGAGTGATGCGCTTAGCGTAGGTTACAGAATGATAGATACAGCACAGGCTTACCAAAACGAAGATGGTGTAGGCAATGCGGTGAAAAAGAGCGGCATATCTCGCGATGAAATATTCATCGTCTCCAAAATATGGATTTCGAATTACGGCTACGAAAGAGCAAAAGCATCTATCGAGGAGAGCCTGCACAAGTTGCAAACCGAATACATCGACCTTATGTTGCTGCACCAGCCATTCTGCGACCGCTACGGAGCATACCGTGCATTGGAGGAGGCTTACCACAAAGGCAAACTACGAGCAATAGGTGTAAGCAATTTCTACCCCGACCATTTCATAGACCTTGCCTCGAATGTGGAGGTAAAACCTATGGTAAATCAAGTCGAAACTCATGTTTTCAACCAGCAGCATTTACCGCAGAAATATATGGAGGAGTTCGGATGCCAGATTATGTCGTGGGGTCCATTGGCAGAAGGTCGTAACAATTTCTTCACCAACGAATTACTTTCCAAAATTGGCAAAACTCACGGTAAAAGTGTTGCCCAGGTTGCACTTCGTTTCTTATTGCAACGCAATGTGATTATCATTCCAAAATCGACACACAAGGAGCGTATGACCGAAAACTTCAATATTTTCGACTTTGAACTTTCGGCTGACGAGATGGCTCGCATCGAAACACTCGACACAAAACAGAGCCTCTTCTTCGACCACCACGACGGCGAAGTGACCAAAATGTTTATGGGATGGAGAGGTTTAATCTAAAATTATAAAATATGAAGAAAACGATATTAGTAATTTGCTCGGCGGTTCTTATGGCTGCTTGCAACAATACGACCAACAATACTGAAAAAGACATGAACACATTGACATTCAACGAAAAACAGGCATCGTACATAAGTGCAATTGCTTGTTACGAAGCGCAAGGAAATCTCGGTAAACTTGCGGAATCCATCAACAACGGCCTCGACAATGGCTTGACAGTCAGCCAAATCAAGGAAGCCCTCTCGCAACTTTATGCCTACACGGGTTTTCCTCGCTCGCTCAATGCCTTGGGAACTTTGCAAAAGGTTGTTGCCGACCGCGATGCCAAAGGTCTGAAGACCGAATTGGGAGAAGATGCTTCGCCATTTCCATCAAACTACGACGCGCTTAAGCAAGGTACCGAAGTGCAGACAAAACTCAGCGGACAACCTTTCAACTACGACTTCTGCCCTGCCGAAGACTATTACCTGAAAGCGCACCTATTCGGCGACATCTTCGCCCGCAACAACCTCACCCACGCCGACCGCGAACTAATCACCGTAAGTGCTTTGAGTGGTCTGGAGAATGTAATGCCACAGTTGCAGGCTCATGTGCGTGGTGCTTTGAATATGGGTGTAACAGAAGAGCAGTTGCGCAACATCCCGAATTCGTTGAGGGAAAACGGACTTTCCATCGAAGCTTCACGCTGTGAGGCCGCCATTGCTATGGCTGTTGACGGCAAGACGGATGTTGTTTGTGCACAGTCGCCATGGCCCATCGGAGAACCTAATACGGCATACGCTCAATATTTCATAGGCAACAGCTACCTTGCACCTATGGATGGCGGAATGGTTAATGTCAGCTTCGAGCCAGGATGTCGCAACAACTGGCACATTCACCACAATCAAGTTCAGGTGCTGGTATGCGTGAGCGGTCGCGGATGGTACCAGGAATGGGGAAAGCCAGCCGTCGAGCTGAAACCCGGCGTGGTAATTGAAATTCCCGAAGGCGTAAAGCATTGGCACGGAGCAAGCGCCGACAGTTGGATGCAGCACCTGACCTACCACGCCGACGCCAAACCCGGTAATAGCAACGAATGGCTCGAACCTGTAAGCGACGAGGTGTATGGAAAATTGAAGTAAAAATAGTTTGCCCTTACTTTTTATGCGCCGTTATGATGGTGAAACTCTTTCATTTCCATTTTTACAAACGATGCAATCATCTGACGATAAAGCGTTTCCACCATATCGGGATTTGCGCCGTAGGTTAAAGCCTTGGCGCGGACTTTTTGTATTACTTTTTCCACACGCGAAGTGTCTTTAACGCCTTCCTCGTTTTTCTTGAATTTTGACGCCTGAGATACGTAAGTGCCACGCTCGGCAATCAGTTTTATGATATTGTCGTCGATACGGTCGATATTGGAGCGTACCTCGTCAAGAGTGTTACAAGTCATTTGTTTTAACAAATTAAATTATTTATTTAACGCAATAAAAAAGGGATATGTTGTCTCAAATAATAAAAACAATTCGTAATAAATTTGCACAAAACCTCCGAAATGTGTATTTTTGTGCATATATTATCTCCTAAAATAATGACCGAACTAACTTTACAACGCCTCACATCCGCTGGTTGGACACCCGGCAGAAAGGTAGACATTTCACCAATAGAAAAGGCATACGCCGAAGCAGTAATGGTTTTGCCCGAAAAATTGAGGGAGTTTTTTACCGAATTTGGATTCTTGACCATTAGATACGATATTAAGCATACCGAACTTGAACGTCATTCTTTAAATCCGATTGTGGATTTTCAGAATTACTCCAAAGAAGATTTTGAACATCTGTTTGATGATTACGAAGTTTTCGGTACTGCCTATCCCGTTGGATTTGCATATCGTGGCAATATGACTATCTATTATCACGACGATGGAAATTTTTATATCTTTATGGAACCCAATCCATTATACCGCTGCGGCAAAACGGCTGATAGTTTATTAAACGGTCTCTTTGGCGGCGACAAAAGCGGATGGTTGAATTTGGATGAAGATTTATCTTAAAAAACTTCCATAAAGCCTCAGAAAGGTGTATTTTTGCGCATAATTAAACCTCAGAAAGGTGTATAAACTATGCTTATAAAAGTTAAAAATTTCAAAAAAATTTGGAGGATAAAAATATTGTTCGTAATTTTGCGAACAGATTTAAAATAGCACTGATGGCAAAGACAGCGATAGACGAAAAGCAACAGCGGTTGGCACGTTACGCCAAGGCATTGGGACATCCGATAAGGGTTGCCATAATGAACTTTTTGGCGGAACAGGACACGTGTTTTTTTGGCGAAATACACGAAATACTTCCTATTGCGAAAGCCACTGCATCACAGCATCTTAAAGAATTGAAAGAGGCGGGGTTGATTCAGGGCGAAATCATGCCGCCCAAGGTGAAGTATTGCATCAACAAGGAGAATTGGATGGAGGCCAAGGCACTTTTTGGTGAGTTCTTTGGACAATGCGTCTGCAAAAACAGACAATGTTGCGGGTGACCGCTTTTTTTTGGAAATAATGTTCGTTGTTTCACGAAATACAAACAATAATCAACAAGTTTAACTTAAACACACAAAAAAATGACAATTAAAATTTTGGGAACAGGATGTTCCAAATGCAAAGCGCTGTATACAACGGTGCAGCAAGTGGTGGCCGAATCTGGCTTCAACGCCGAAGTGGCCAAAGAAGAAGACATGATGGAAATCATGAAATACAACATTATGACCCTGCCCGCCTTGGTCATTGACGGGAAGGTAGTCGCCAAAGGCGCCATGAATGCCAACCAAGTACGCGAAGCCATTCAGAAGGCAATGTAACTTAAAAACTTAAGAATCATGAAGAAAGCATTATTGTTTTTGGCGGCTTTGGCCGTCATAGTCGTGGCTTTTGCCGCCTGTGGACAATCTAACAGCAACCAAGCAAAGGTTGAAAAGTCCGAAGCGAAAGACGAAAAAGGCACGGTGAAAGTGCTGTATTTTCACGGTGCGCAACGTTGTGCCACTTGTGTCGCCATCGAGGAAAAGACCAAGGAGTTGCTCCAGGAGGCCTACGTCCAAGCGCAACAGGACGGCAAGGTGAAGTTCTGCCCCATCGACTTCTCGGAATCCGAAGGCGAAGCCATTGCTGACAGCTATGAGGTGGCGTTCTCTTCACTGTTGCTCGACAAGGATGGCACCGTTGTGAACCTTACCGACATGGCTTTCCGCTATGCACACTCTGAGCCTGAAACCTTCAAAGAGAACCTGAAGGCTGAAATCGATAAATTGCTTGAGTAATGGAATTCCTTCAACAGCTTCTCGACAACAGCAGTCTGCCCATCGTCACCGCTTTCCTGCTCGGCTTGATTACCGCCATCAGTCCCTGCCCGTTGGCGACCAACATCGCCGCTATCGGCTATATCAGCAAGGACGTTGAAAGCCGGAAACGCATCTTCGTGAAGGGCTTGCTCTACACCCTGGGTCGTATCATTGCCTATACCGTTCTGGGTATCATCCTGCTTGCCATTCTCAAAGAGGGCAGTAGTTTGTTCGGCATACAGAAGTTCATCGGCAAATACGGCGAGATGCTCATTGGCCCCATCCTCTTGCTCTTTGGACTCTATCTGCTGTTTGGCAATCGTCTCAACTTGCCTTCTTTTGGATTCAAAGGCAACGGCGAGGGCTTGGCGAAGAAAGGCGGCTGGGGTGCCCTGCTATTGGGACTGCTTTTCGCCTTGGCGTTCTGCCCTTCCAGCGCCATCTTCTATTTCGGGATGCTCATCCCCTTGGCAGCATCGACAACTGCGGGGTGGCTGCTTACCATTGTTTTCGCCATCGCCACGGCTCTGCCCGTCATCATTGTGGGATGGATTCTGGCTTTCAGTTCCAACAGCATCGGTCGGTTCTACAACAAGATGAATATCATCCAAAAATGGTTCAACTGGATTGTAGGCGGACTGTTTGTCGCCATTGGGTTGTACTATTGTATCATCGTTTTCTTTTAATTAAACACACAGTTCGTTATGATTCAACAATTTGCCGATTGGCTGATTTACAACTTGATAGGGCTTGACAGCGCCTCGCGTTTGGGTAGTGCCCTTAACTTTTTTGTCTATGACAGCATCAAAATCCTGTTGCTGCTGTTCCTTATCAGTGCGATAATGGGTATCATTAACGCCTACTTTCCCATCGACCGCCTCCGCAATTACTTGCAGACACACAAGTTGTTCGGCTTGCAATACCTGCTGGCTTCGGTTTTCGGGGCGGTCACGCCTTTTTGTTCGTGCAGCAGCATACCCCTGTTTATCGGCTTCGTAAAGGGAGGCATCCCTTTGGGTGTCACTTTCGCCTTCCTCATCACCTCGCCCTTGGTCAATGAAGTGGCTGTGGCCATGTTTTTAGGCACTTTCGGCTTGAGAGTAACCTTGATATATGTGGCTTCAGGCATCATTTTGGGCGTCATAGGAGGTGTCGTGTTGGGGCGTTTCCGTTTGGAACGCTGGCTCAGTCCTTGGGTTTTGGAGCTTCAAAAGCAGAGCATGGCCGAGACTGAAAAATGGGAGGCCGAAAAAGTCAGTTTTTGGAAAAGGTTACCCAGTATCCTCAAGGACTCATGGGGCATCGTGAAAGGTGTGCTCATCTATGTCTTCATAGGTATCGGAATAGGTGCCGCCATGCATGGTTATGTGCCGGAGGGCTTCTTCCAAGAGCATCTTTCGGGCGGTCATTGGTGGGAGGTGCCGCTGGCAGTAGTGTTGGCTGTTCCAATGTATGCCAATGCCGCTGGTATCATCCCTGTCATTGAGGTGTTTGTGCAGAAAGGTGTGGCATTGGGCACTTCCATTGCCTTCATGATGTCGGTAGTGGGACTTTCATTACCCGAGGCAACGATGCTGAAAAAGGCGATGACTTGGAAACTCGTCGGAGTGTTTTTCAGCACTGTTACGTTATTCATCATCCTGAGCGGATGGCTGTTTAACTTGGTGCTTTAAGGCCGAATATAGGGAAGTAATAAGTCTGCTTCGCGGGTCGTGAATGCTTGCTTGTCATTAACAGACACCGAAAATTCTTTCTTGCAGGCAAAGGCGCAAAATGAATTGGTTTGGATTAAGAAAGTAGAAGAATTGTCAAAGGGAAATGCTGCCCTGATAGCTTGGAAAAATAACTAAAAACATGAAGATTTTAATTCTTTGTACAGGGAATAGCTGCCGCAGCCAAATGGCACACGGCTTTCTACAATCATTTGACAATAAACTGGATGTCTTTTCAGCAGGAACAAAACCTGCTGAAAAGGTTAATCCGATGGCGGTAAAGGTTATGGATGAAATGGGTATAGATTTAACCCACCATACCCCTAAAAGTGTAAACCTATATATAGGACAGGAATGGGACTATGTTATTACGGTCTGCGGTGGGGCAAACAAAAGCTGCCCGATGTTTACTGGTGAAGTAAGGAACAGGCTGCATATAGGATTTGACGACCCCTCGGAAACAACCAGAACACCGGAGTTTATAAACAGTGAATTTCATCGGGTACGGGATGAAATAAAAGCCCGTTTCTATGACTTCTACCTAAACGAATTAAAACCACAATTAAGCTAAATAGTTGTTGTTATGGAAAAGAAACAAGGAATTGGATTTTTTGAAAAATACCTGACTATCTGGGTTGCCTTTTGCATCATTATTGGAATTGCCGTGGGACAATGGCTTCCGGCAATTCCGCAAACATTAAGCAAATTTGAATATGCCAATGTGTCTATACCTGTGGCTATCCTGATTTGGTTGATGATTTATCCAATGATGCTAAAAGTGGATTTTCAAAGCGTTAAGAATGTAGGCAGGCGTCCGAAAGGAATAATAGTCACTTGCGTTACAAATTGGCTGATAAAACCATTTACCATGTTCGGAATAGCTTATTTATTCTTCTATGTGGTTTTCAAAGCCTTTATACCTGCCGGGTTAGCCGATGAATATTTAGCCGGGGCGGTATTATTGGGAACTGCACCTTGTACGGCGATGGTATTTGTGTGGAGTTACTTAACGAAAGGCGATGCCGCTTACACGCTGGTACAGGTTGCGGTAAACGATTTAATCATATTAGTAGCATTTGCCCCTATCGTTGCTTTCCTGCTGGGAGTTGGTGGCGTATCTATCCCGTGGGACACTCTGTTGTTATCCGTAGTATTATTTGTTGTGATACCACTTGCTGCCGGGGTTATTACCCGTATAATGGTTATTCGTCGCAAAGGAGTGGACTATTTCAATAACGTATTTATTAAGAAATTTGATAATTATACGGTAGGTGGACTGCTCTTAACGCTTATTATCCTGTTTTCATTTCAGGGAGAAACGATACTGAACAATCCCCTGCATATCTTATTGATTGCAGTTCCGCTTGTATTGCAAACGGTTCTGATATTCTTCGTTGCTTACGGGTGGGCAAGATGGTGGAAATTACCCCATGAAGTTGCCGCACCTGCCGGAATGATTGGGGCAAGTAATTTCTTTGAATTAGCGGTTGCTGTGGCTATTTCTCTTTTTGGTTTACAATCCGGGGCTGCATTGGCTACGGTAGTGGGTGTGCTGGTCGAAGTTCCGGTAATGTTGATGTTAGTAAGGATTGCCAATGACACACGAAACTGGTTCCCGGTTACAAAATAAATGGGCAAAGTCCTAATCTGGCTTTACCGTAAAAAGACTTGGTGCTGGAAATGTTTGTTCTTACGTTTTCGGCATTCTGCCCGGTATGATTGGCGGCTTCTTTTTAGGAAGAATGCAGCTTGAACCACGGCGCTGTTCAGATGTTGATATGCGTGAGCGGTCGCGGATGGTACCAGGAATGGGGAAAGCCAGCCGTCGAACTGAAACCCGGCGTGATAATTGAAATTCCCGAAGGCGTAAAGCATTGGCACGGTGCTTCCAAGGACAGTTGGATGCAACACCTTACATATCATAAGGATGTTAAGGAAAATGCCAGCAATGAGTGGTTGGAACCTGTCACCGATGAGCAATATGAGCAGTTATAATCATTAACTAATATTGTCAATTGCCATTTTGATGTTTTTTCGTATTTTTGTACCCTAAACATAAACATATAGCTCAATGAAGAAAATAGTATTACTCGCATTTGCCACCGTTTTGATGATGGTAAGCTGCACTAACCGACAGAAAACACCGCAGTTTAAGGAAAATCCCGATATGGAATACCGCACATTGGGAAGCACAGGACTGCGCGTTGGCGGTCAGCTTGGCAGGAAAGGTGCGCGTCAACTCCATCTCCCCAGGCTGGATTGACACTCAATACACCGTCTATGAAGGTCCCGATGCCGTGCAGCAGCCTGCGGGCCGTGTGGGCAATCCCCTGGACATCGCCAACATGGTGCTGTATCTCTGCTCCGAAAAGGCCGGTTTCATCACCGGCGAGAACATCTGCATCGACGGCGGAATGACCCGCCAGATGATATACCATGGGGATAACGGATGGTGTTTGAAAAAGGTAGATGAGCGATAGGGTTTCAAACACAAATAATTTGGTATTACACTGATAATGAGTGCTGCAAGGATTTTCGTGCCTTTGAGGTGATGTTATGTTCGACATCCTCCCTGGT
>Ga0265301_10007303_pt1 | contig 10384 bp, 7 predicted proteins | sample AusTroGonzalo_MG_2_FD_193488 | JGI IMG/M metagenome (GOLD analysis project Ga0265301, IMG submission 193488) | Bovine rumen microbial communities from tropical cattle in Woodstock, Queensland, Australia - Gonzalo_04 | ecosystem: Host-associated > Mammals > Digestive system > Stomach > Rumen ...
AGCCATGGTTTTGATGTTCATCGGCCCGGCTTTCCAGGGAGAATGGGCCGCCGTAGCCGATGGTCTCAAGATTTGGGCCATCATCCTGGGCGTTTTCCTGGTGATTACCCTGCTGGCCTATTGGATGGTGGCCGCCATGTACGGAGGACGGTACATCGTGCATTTCACCATGGACGAAAAAGGCTTGCTGCACGATCAGGTACCCATCCAGAAGAAAAAGGCCGAAAAGATGGGACTGCTGGTTGCATTCGTGGGCATTTTCTCCAAACGGCCCACCACGGCCGGGGCCGGTCTCCTGGCCGCCGCCCACACCAAATCCAGTTCCGATTTTTCCAGGGTGCGCCGTATCAAGGCCTATCCGCGATTGCATACCATCAAGGTGAACGAGGGGTTGTCCAAGAATCAAGTCTACACCCATCCGGAGGATTTTTCTTTTGTCCTGGACTATATTCGGAGCCACTGTCCCAAGTGCCCTAAAAAATAACGCTTATAGAACGGCCACGCATTCGGCCGGGCCGGTGAGATAGACTTCCGTGAAACGGTCTCCGGGTTCCGGGTGGAACTCTACCTGCAGCCAGTCGCCGCGGCGGCATTGCAGCCGATAGGATATCCCAGCCCCCCTGGGTTGCTCCGCTCCGAAACTGTCAAGGATTCCATGCCGATAGGCGGCCAGGGCCGATGCGGTAAGGCCGGTGCCACAGGCAAGGGTCTCCCCTTCCACGCCCTTTTCGAACGTGCGGACATACAGCCCGTCCGGGGTCACCTGCACAAAGTTCACGTTGGTTCCTTCGGGCTGAAACACTGGATCCCAACGTAGCGGCTTGGCCTCCCGCTCCATATCCACAGCATTCACATCGGCCACAAACTTTACGAAATGCCGGGTGCCCGTGTTCAGAAAATACCCGTTCATTATGGGGTCAATTCCCTGTACATCAATCATTTTCAGCCGTACAATCCAAGTCCGGAGGATACTACCTCCGGCGGACATATCCACCTCCGGACATGGGTAGGGGGAGGGGCCCGCCGCGTCAGCGGTGGGAGGGGCCGGAGAGAGCGAAGCGAACGGAGTTCCGCCGGAGGTAGTATCCTCCGGTAATTGCAGAATGCTGGCAGTATGAGGCCCGTCCGGGGCGCGGAAGAGCCAGGTGCCATCGGCCGATGCGGGCTTCAGGCCCAGCATATCGGCAAAAGCCACTATGCAGCGTCCGCCGTTGCCGCACATCATGCCCCCGGAACCGTCCGGGTTGTAGAATTCCATGGAGAAGTCGCAGTCCCCGCCTTCGCCCAGAATCATCAGGCCGTCGGTGTGGTGCTGCCGGCACAGTTTGCCAATCCGCTCCGGGGCACGATAGGCCGATACATCGGTCCCGCGGCCGTCCAGGACCACGAAATCGTTTCCGGCGCCGGAGAATTTGTACAGTTTAACCATGGTTGCACACTGCATTGATTTCACGGAGTTCCTCTTCGGTGAAGGAGGTGTTCTCCAGCGCCCGGAAATTGTCTTCCAGCTGGGCCACAGAACTGGCACCTATGATCACGCTGGTCACCAACTCATCCTTCAGGCACCACGCAAGGGCCATTTCTGCCAGGGTCTGTCCCCGGCGTTCCGCAATGGCATTCAGCGCTTTCAGTTTCTCCAGCATTTCCGGTGTGAGTACGGAAGACTTCAGGAAACGCTCCTGCGCCATCCGGGAATCGGCCGGGATGCCGTTGAGATAGCGGTTCGTAAGCAACCCTTGCGCCAGCGGCGAGAAGGCTATGAAGCCCACTCCGTTTTCCCGGGCATCGGCCAAAACTCCATTCTCCGGCTCCCGGTTAAAAATGTTGTATCGGCATTGATGCAGCAGGCAGGGGACGTCCCGCTCCCGCAGATACTGATATGCGAAGCGAGCCTTGTCGGCCGGATAGTTGGATATGCCCACGTACAGCGCCTTTCCCATCCGCACTATGTCCACCAGCGCCTGCAGAGTCTCTTCCAGCGGTGTTTCCGGGTCGAAGCGATGGCTGTAGAACACGTCCACATAGTCCAGGTTCATCCTGCGCAGGCTCTGGTCCAGGCTGTTGAAAAGGTACTTCCTGGAGCCCCACTCCCCATAAGGACCGGGCCACATATCGTACCCCGCCTTGGTGGAGATGAACAGTTCGTGCCGATAAGGCGCGAAGGACTTCTTCATAATTTGCCCGAAGGTCTCCTCGGCCGATCCATACGAAGGCCCGTAATTGTTGGCCAGGTCGAAGTGCACAATCCCGTGGTCGAAGGCGTAATGCGCCATCTGGAACGAACGGTCCAGCGGGTTCACGTCACCGAAATTATGCCACAGGCCCAAGGAAATTTCCGGCAGCAAGATGCCGCTGCGGCCGCATCGGCGGTAACGGATTCCGCCCTTGTATCGGTCCGGAGCGGGGGAATAGACAGGGTTGATCATATTTGGGGAGTATTTGAAATGATTTCTGCCAGCAGCTTGATGCCCGGTTCCATCTTTTCTTCGGCAATAAAGGAGAAATTCATGCGCATGGTGTTGCGGTGGGAGCCGTCCACATAGAAGAAGGAACCGGCCACATAGGCCACGCCGGCCGCCAATGCTTTGTCGTAAAGTGCCACGGTATCAATTCCTTCCGACAGCGTAAGCCAAAGGAACAGGCCACCTTCCGGATAGGTCCAGTGCACGCCGGAAGGCATATACTTCTCCAACAGGGACACCATCCGGTCCCGCCGGCGCCTATACTCCACGATGGTCTTTTCCAGATTGCGGTCCAGCGCCCCGGAGCCCATAAATTCGGCCGCCATGTACTGGTCAAACACTGGCGGGCAAAGGTCCAGGCACTGCTTGCAAATGTAGATTTGCTCCAGCAACGGTTCCGGGCCGATGATCCAGCCCAGACGGAATCCCGGAGCAAAAATTTTGGAGAAACTGCCCAGATGCAGTGTGCGCTCCGGAGCCAGTTCCCTTATCGTAGGCACCGGCTCGCCGGAATATCTCAGCTCTCGGTACGGACTGTCCTCCACAATGAGCACATCCAGCTCCCGGGCCACCCGCACCAACTCTTCCCGCTGAGCCAAAGTCATGGTCTCTCCCGATGGATTGTTAAAGTCCGGAATCACATAGATGAACTTGGCCGATGACGCCCCGTCTTTTTCAGCCTCCGTTTCCGTGGACTTAGTCCAGCCATTTTTTGGACCTAGTCCACTTTTATCCCCTGGACTTAGTCCACCACATGTGCCCTGGAGAGCCGTAGAAGCCACACTGGCTGGACTAAGTCCAGCACTTAAAATAGGACCACGGCCAAAAACGCCCTGGACTTGGTCCACGACACCTTGGACTTGGTCCAGATAGGCTTCGATACCCATTACCTGGGCCCTGTATGCCCGGAAACTCTGGAGGGCCCCCAGATAGACCGGCTCATTGGCCAGGACAATGTCACCGGGATTCACGAACACCCGGGTGCAAACGTCTATGCCCTGCTGGGAAGAAGTGGTAATCTGCACCTGACTGACCGGCACGCCATAGCGCCGCGCAATAACTTCCCGGAGCTCCGGAACCCCTTGAGTAGCACCGTATTGCAGTGCCTTGGTCCCATATTTTTCCAGCACCTGGGAGCTAAGCCGCTTGATGTCCTCCACCGGAAAAGTGACCGCCGCCGGATAGCCGCCCGCAAAGGAGCAAATGGCCGATAAATCCACCTTCCGGAAAATTTCCCGGACCGGACTCCTCAAAAAAGACGGCACATCGGCCGAAAAAAACTTATTATAATCCATCAAGCCTTGTTATTCTGTTTGCCCAGAGCGTCCTCCAGCAAGCGGATGCGTTTCTTGAGTTCTTCGATGGAAGGCAGGGCTTCTTCCATTGTTTTGCAGCCCGTGACTATTTCAACGTGATGGCGCCAGGGTACCAAAGCGAACACTTCCGGCAATTCTGCACCAAGCTGGTGCAGTTTGTCTTCACTCCGAATTTCTCCACCAAGTTGGTGCAGTTTTATATTTAACTTTCTGTCAATTGATTGCAAGCCTTCCCAAAGCAATGTTCGACGCTCTTGATTTCCCACGTAGAAGGAATACCATTTCTTCATATTCCAAAGGTTACGGGCAGAGAAGCCCTTCGACTCGGGAAAAGCCGCCTGCAGGTCCAGGCTTAATTGCTCTACAACTCCAGCTCCCCAGCGCTCTTCTGCCTTACGCATCACAAGGTCGCGCCCAAGTTGCCAGTTGAACAGCAATTGTTCCGAATTCACCTTGACGGCAGCCTTTGCACGGGCACTATTATATCTGGCTTTGATTTCATTCAACCAAGCCATGTAATCTTTGTCGATATTGACATCGTGAATCTTCACGACTTTCGGTGCCTCTTTTTCCATAATGCAAACCTGCTTGTTATCAGGCTCTGGTTATGTGGGCGCCCAGGGCGTTCAGGCGGGCTTCGATGTCTTCGTAGCCGCGGTCTATCTGCTCGATGTTCTCGATGGTGGAGGTGCCGCGGGCGCTCATGGCAGCCAGCAGCATGGCAATACCGGCACGGATATCAGGGGACACCAGGCGGGCGGCCTTAAGGGTGATCCGGTGGTCGTGGCCGATGACAACGGCCCGGTGCGGGTCACAAAGGATGATCTGCGCCCCCATGTCGATGAGCTTGTCCACGAAGAAAAGGCGGCTCTCGAACATCTTCTGGTGGATGAGCACGCTGCCCTTGCACTGGGTGGCTACTACCAGCATAACAGACAGTAAGTCAGGCGTTAATCCCGGCCAGGGAGCATCGGCCAAAGTCATGATGGAGCCGTCCAGGAAGGATTCTATTTCGTAACTGTCCTGGGCCGGAACAAAGATGTCGTCGCCCCGCTGCTCCAGCTTGATGCCCAGGCGGCGGAAAGCGTCCGGGATGATGCCCAGGTCGTAGAAAGAAACGTCTTTGATGGTGATGGAACTCTGGCAGATAGCGGCCATGCCGATAAAGGAGCCCACCTCGATCATGTCCGGCAGAATCTTGTGCTGTGTACCACCCAGTTTTTCAACGCCGTGTACACGCAACAAATTGGAACCCACGCCGTCAATGAAGGCGCCCATCCGGTTGAGCATCTTGCAGAGCTGCTGCAGATAAGGCTCGCAGGCGGCATTGTAGATGGTGGTTGTACCGCGCGCCAGCACGGCGGCCATCACAATATTGGCCGTACCGGTGACGGAGGCCTCATCCAAAAGCATATATCGGCCCGTAAGGCGGCCGTCGGAAGTAAGGTGGAAAGCCCGGCGCTCGCCACTGTAGTCCATCTGCGCACCCAGTTTGAGCATACCGTCCAGGTGCGTGTCCACCCGCCGGCGGCCGATTTTATCGCCGCCCGGCTTGGCGAACCAGGCGTGGCCGAAACGGCTCAGGAGCGGTCCCACCACCATCACCGAGCCCCGGAGCGCCGCACACTTGCGCACGAACTCCTCCGTTTCGATGTACGAAGTGTCCACCGCATCGGCCTGGAAGGTGTAAACGCCTTTGGAGTGGCGGTTCACTTTCACGCCCATGCCTTGCAGCAGGGCTATCAGATTCTTAACGTCCAGAATTTCCGGAACGTTGGAAATGGTTACCGGCTCGCTGGTAAGCAGCACAGCACTAATTACTTCCAGCGCCTCATTTTTGGCGCCCTGCGGGTAAATGGTTCCGGACAGCTTATGTCCGCCTTCAATAATAAACTTTGCCATAACTTACAAATTTAGGCAATTCTGCGCTCCTTTGCAACCCTCTTTAGAAACAGGCCTTGAGAACCTGCGCAATGTTCTGCGGCTTTCCCATGGTGAAAAAATGTACGGCCGGCACCCCGTGGGAGAGCAAATCCTTGCACTGGCCGATGCACCACTCCGTGCCCAGGGCATAGACCTCCTCGTCCGAAGCGGCGCCCTGTACGGCATGGGTGAGTTCCTCCGGTATGTCGATGGAAAAACTGGCCGGCAGCAGCTCCAGCTGGCGCTTATTGGCCAGCGGCTTCAAGCCCGGAACAATGGGCACGGTAATCCCGGCAGCCCGGCAGGCATCCACAAAGCGGTAGAACATAGCGTTGTCAAAGAACATCTGCGTGATGATATAATCGGCCCCGGCATCCACCTTCGCTTTCAGGCGGGCCACGTCATCGGAAAGATTGGCCGCCTCGAAATGCTTTTCCGGATAACCGCCTACGCCGATGCAGAAAGATGCGCCGATGCTGCTCTCGAAGCGGCGGATGGCCTCCACCAGTTCGTTGGCATGGCTGAAACCGCCCGGCGTGGGGGTGAAACGACTCTCCCCCTGGAGCGAATCGCCCCGCAACGCCAATACATTCTCTATGCCAAGGAAGTGATAATCATATAGTTGGCTATAGATTTCCTCGGCCGTGAGCCCGGCGCAAATCAGGTGCGGAACCAGCTCCACGGGATAGGCGCTCATCACGGCGGCACAGACGGCCACCGGACTCAGGCGGCTGCGCACCAGGTGGCGGGTAAAGCTGCCGTCTGCCTTCCGGCGGTACTCAAACTGGTCCCGGTGGCAGGTGACGTTGATGTAGCGCGGCGCAAATTCCATGAACTGGCCGATGGTGGAGAGCAGCTGGTCCTTGCGGATGCCGTTTAGCGGTGGCACTATCTCCAGCGAGGGAAAGGGCTTCTGAGCGCCCTTGAACATTTCGACTATCTTCATACCAATAAATGTCCAAGGAACTTGCGGGCCTCCTCTTCGGAGAAACCCCGCATATTCCGATAAGTATCAAATTGTTCCGGGCCGATGCTCCGGATACCCGGATACCAGGCCCGGGGGTGCATGATCACAAAGCCGCAGATGGAAGCTTCCGGAATCATGGCAAAACTGTCCGTGAAACGGATGCCCAGCTTTTCGTGGCCGGGAATCAGCGGCAGCACCGTTCCCAGCAGGCTGTGGTCGGGACAGCTGGCATAGCCCAGGGCCGGCAGCACCACCGCGCAGCCGCAGCGTCTCTTCAAATTGTGCTGAAGCCAGGCCGATGCGGCATCGGCCAGCGTAACGGTGACGGCACGCTTCAGGATGGGGTTTTCGCAGACAGGACAGTTGCAGGCGGGGCCATCCTGGGAAACGCTCACAGCAAAGACCCCGAAAGGTCCGGAGCCCCGCGTGGGGACGAAATCGGCCAGGGACCAGCGACGGAGCGTCCCGCCGTGTTCCTCCGGCTTTTCCTGACGAAGCATGGGGAGACGGACGCCGTTTTTTAAGACAATGGTGTTACCTTCGGCGTGCGCCGTTGTCAGCAGCAGCCCCACGCGTACGGTGGCCTGCAGATGGTCCAGGATTTCCCGCCCCTGCAGGATGTATTCGTAGCCGGGCGTTCCCGGACGGGGAATACGCTTGAGGACGGCCGCCGCGGCAAAGAGTTTCCAGTCGAAATAGCGCCGGAGGGTGTCCAGAGGCACTTCCCGCACCGGCATGCTGCGCCAGGGGCAACCATTCAGATGATCTTCCAGGGCGGAGTCGTCGGCCTTTTCCGGGGCTGTGGAACCGCGCTGCTCATATTGCTCCCTCAACGCCTGCTGCACCGCATGCTGCTGCGCTTCAAATGCTTCTGGGTTAGAGAGATAGCGCTTCAGCAGAACGGCCGATACGGAGGCGTCGCTGCCGTGAAAAACGTGGTCATATAGGGGGGCGAGTTTCACCGCAGTATGCAGGGCCGATGTGGTGGCGCCGCCCACAAAAAGCGGAGTAGAAAGGCCTCGGCGGGCCATTTCGCGGCACAACTCCTCCATCTGGAAGAGGCTGGGCGTGATGAGTCCGCTCACAGCGATGGCCGCGGCGCCTTCCTTTTCGGCCGCTTCCAGAATGGTTTCCTTGTCCACCATCACCCCCAGGTCCGTCACGTCAAAACCATTGCAACCCAGCACTATGCCGGTGATGTTTTTGCCGATGTCGTGCACATCGCCTTTCACCGTGGCCATCACCACTTTGGGCTTGCCGCCCGTACTTTCCTCGGCCCGGAAATGTGGCTCCAGCACGCTGACGGCTTCCCGCATCACCTTGGCGCTTTTCACCACCTGCGGCAGGAACATTTTGCCTTCGCCGAAGAGTCGGCCCACTTCCTCCATGGCGTTCATCAGCGGGCCCTCGATTACTTTCACGGCGCTGCCCAGGCTTTCCAGCTCCTGCAGCACCGCTTCGGCCAGTCCCTCGTTGCGTCCCTGCAGAAGGCAGGCCGCTATTTTTTCGGCCGGGGTAGCGTTGGTGCTTGCTAGGGTCGGTGTTTCTCCGGTTTTTTCGGCGCTTACTTTGGCGGCCAGCTCCAACAGCCTTTCCGTAGGGTTAGCGGAAGGGCCTCGGCCTTGTCCTTCCGAAACACCCTCCCGGCAAAGGATTACATCTTCAACCGCCTGACGCAGAGTTGGTTCCACGGCATCGTAGGGCTGAAGCAGGCCGGGATTCACTATTCCCATATCCAGCCCAGCCTGCACGGCGTGGTACAAAAAAACCGCATGCATGGCCTCCCTTACCGGATTGTTGCCCCGGAAGGCAAAGGACAGGTTGGAAATGCCGCCGGAGGTGTAGCAGCCGGGCAGATTCGCCTTGATCCAGCGTATGGCCTCTATGAAGTCTATGCCGTAGCGGGCGTGTTCAGGGATACCCGTTCCCACCGAGAGCACATTGCAGTCGAAGATGATATCCTTCGGCTCGATGCCGGCTTCCGTCAGCAGTTTGTAGCTGCGCTCGCAGATTTCCGTCTTCCGCCTGAAACTTGTCGCCTGCCCTTCCTCGTCGAAGGCCATCACCACCATAGCGGCGCCCAAACGCTTGATTTCCAATGCCTTCTTTACGAACGCTTCGGCCCCTTCCTTTAGCGATATGGAATTGACAATGCATTTTCCCTGGGCGTTTTTGAGGCCGGCGAGCACAGCTTCCCAGTGGGAGGAATCTATCATGATGGCCGCCCGGGCCACTGCCGGGTCTCCGGAAATGTAGCGGAGGAAGGTTTCCATTTCCTTGGGCGCATCCAGCATGGCGTCGTCCATGTTGATGTCTATCACGCTGGCGCCGCCGTCAATCTGCTGTGCCGCCACCTGCAGGGCTTCCTCGTACTGACCGCCAGCGATAAGGCGGGCAAATTTGCGGGAACCGGCCACATTGGTGCGCTCGCCTATGTTGGTGAAGTTGTTCTCCGGGTCCACCGTAACGGCTTCCAAACCGCTCACTTTCAGGCGTTTCCCCTTTTCCGGAAGCGCTCGGGGCGGGTGGTTTTCCGCCAAGGCCGCCATGGCCCGGATGTGCTCCGGCGTGGTGCCGCAACAGCCGCCGATGATGTTCACGTAAGGCAGCATCGGCCCCATGGCCTCCGCCATTTCTTTAGGGCCCAGGGTGTATCGGCCCATTTCGTCGGGGAGGCCGGCATTGGGGTAGCAGAGCACGGGGACATCGGCAAAGCGGGCCACCTCTTCCAGCAGCGGGCGCATGTCCCTGGGCCCCAGCGAGCAGTTGATGCCGAAGGCCAGCAGCTTGTCCCTGCGCACTGCGGTAAAATAGGCCTCCAGGGTTTGTCCGGTGAGGGTTCTGCCGCTGCGGTCGGCCGATGTGGCCGATATCATTACGGGGATGTCCCAATCAGCCGCGGCGTAGAGCATGGCCTTGGTGTTGAGCGCGTCGAAGCCGGTTTCCAGGAGAAGGCAGTCCGCCCCGCCTTCCATCAAACCTGCTATCTGCTCATGGAAAGCCTGAACGAAGTCGTCGAAACTGTATGGGCGCCAGGCACTTCTGTCCACATCAGAAGCCAGGCTAAGCGAATGGGTTGTAGGGCCGATGCTGCCGGCCACCCAGACTTTCCGGGGCGCCTCGTCGGCCGCTGCCCGGGCGATGCGGGCGGCTTCCCGGGCCATTCGGCCGGCCTCCTTCGCGCAGCTATATTCGGCCTGAGAGATGGCGTTGGCGCTGAAGGAATTGGTTTCGATGATATCGGCTCCGGCTTCTATGTACGCCTGGTGGATGCTTTTTATTAACTCCGGACGGGTAAGGTTGAGCATTTCGGGATTGCCATGCCAGTCCTCCTCCGGCGGCGCCTGCCGCTGAATCATAGTACCCATGGCGCCGTCCAGAAGCAGGATCCGTCGCCCTATGGCTTCCTTTAAACTCATCCGTTTAGACGTGCTCTACCTCCGGATGGAGGGTGATGCCGTATTTGGCTGCTATGGCGTCTATTACGCGCTGTTCCAGGCCGATGATCTCCTCCGGCGCGGCACTGCCGCTGGCGTTCACTATCACCAGGGGCTGCTTGGGATACACCTGCGCACCACCGTTCACGGCGCCCTTGAAGCCGCACTGGTCTATCATCCAGGCAGCGGGAACTTTTACGCCGTCCGGGGTGTCGTAATGCGGCACCTGGTAGCCCGGGCCGTTGTCCTCCTGCGCGATTTTGACTATCTGCTGAAAGT
>Ga0265301_10007305_pt1 | contig 10382 bp, 7 predicted proteins | sample AusTroGonzalo_MG_2_FD_193488 | JGI IMG/M metagenome (GOLD analysis project Ga0265301, IMG submission 193488) | Bovine rumen microbial communities from tropical cattle in Woodstock, Queensland, Australia - Gonzalo_04 | ecosystem: Host-associated > Mammals > Digestive system > Stomach > Rumen ...
GAGCTTCGGGTCGGTCTCGTGCGAGAACGCCGTGAGCCAGCCGTCGCCGTAGTCCTCGACGGACGCCTTGAGGCGGATCGGGTCGGTGCGCTTCGCGGGGATCTCGACGAGCCGGTCCTGGTGCAGCGCCCGTCGCGCCTCCTCCCAGAACTTCTTCCAGTTGACGGCCTTCACGAACCCGTTCTGCACGCAGACGTCCTCGAGGCGGACGACCGTCATGTCGCCGTAGCTCCTGAGGACCTCCTTCACGAAGTCGCCCGGGCGTTCCTTCAGCAGCCGGTCGAACGCCGCGGCGTCGCTCTCGCGAAGGACGAGGATGTGGCCCTCGGGCGCCGAGACGAGCATGTCGCACGCCGCCGCGTAGTTGAACTGGTGGCCCTTCTTCGTCTTGAAGTCGACCGTGATGCGCTTGTAGAAGTAGTCGAGCCGCCTGACCTTGCCAAGGCCCCAGGCCTTGCTGAGGACGAGCGAGTCCAGCTGGAAGGAGACAAGCTTCTCGAGGCGCACCAGGACCTCGTCGAGCGGCCGCACGCCGAATTCGACGCCGTCCAGAAAAGAAAGAAGAAGGCGATCCCCGGTCGTCTTCTTCAGCGCATCCCTGATGCCACCGGCCTGCAGCTTCCTGCCCAGCTCGGCCTGGTTCTCGCGCACGAGCCGAAAAGCCCCCTCGAAGTCCTGCGTCTCCGCGCACCCGTTCAACTGGTCCACCAAAGCTTCCGTGTCGGCCATGTGCCTCTCCTTTCGAAAATTGAGTGCATATTATACCATAAAATTCAGACGGCGGCGGTGCGAATCATCGCAATCTCGGGACAGGTGAACGGATCGGTGTGCTTCGTGCAGTTGATGCACCCCGTGTAGAGCTTGTGCATGACCTTCGTCTTCGGTATCTCGCGGAAGCCGAGCGACCCGAAGAACTCCGGCGCGAACGTGAGGACGAGCACCTCGCGCGGCGAAAACGCCGCGGCGCGCGCCACGACCGCCTCGACGAGCGCGCGGCCGATCCCCCTGCGGCGGAAGACCTTCTTCACCGCGACCGAGACGATCTCGACCGTCGCCGCCTCGGGCGCGCCGATCTCGGGGTGGATCTGGTAAGAGGCGCACCCCGCCATCTCGCCGTCCGCCTCCGCGACGAAGAACCGGTCGACCGACTCGACGATGTTCCCGAGCGACCGCGGCACGAGGAGGTCGCTGTTGAGGTTGATCAGCGCGCAGATCCGCTCCGCGTCCCCAAGACGCGCCGGACGTATCGAAAACCCGCCCATCGCCGGCCCCTCAGCGCACGATCGCCGCGCGCGCGGACGCGAGGTCCGCGAACTCGCCGCCCGCGATCATCTGGACGATCAGGTTGCCGATCGCCGTCCCCTCGACCGGTCCCGTGAACACCTCGAGCCCCGTCGCCTCGGCGGTGAGCGCGTTCAGGTACTTGTCCTGGCAGCCGCCGCCGACGATGTTGACCGACGTGTAGACCTTGCCCGTGATCTCGGAAAGCGTCCGAATCGCGTTCGCGTAGCACTCGGCGAGCGAGAGGTACACGCACTGCATGAGCTCCCCGACCGTCGACGGAGGCCGGCCGGCCTCGGACGCCGCCCTGACGACCTCGCCGACCATCGACGCGGGGTTCAGGAAGCGCGCGTCGTTGACGTCGACCGTCACGTTGTAGGCCTGCCCGCGCGCGCTCATCGACAGCTCGGCAAACGAGTACTCGCGGCCGGCCTCGTAGTCCGAAAGCGCCGCAAGCGCCTCCTTCGTCGCCTCGCCGCCCCTGCCCTCGACGTACTCGACGCCGTTCAGCTCGCGGCGGATCGACTGGATCATCCACAGGCCCATGATGTTCTTGAGGTAGCGGTAGCGCCCCCACGCGCCGCCCTCGTTTGTGAAATTCGCCGCGCAGGACGCCTTCGTCGTGATCGGACGCTCGTTCTCGACGCCGAGCAGCGACCACGTGCCGGACGACAGGTACACCGCCCTGTCGTCCCGCGCGGGGACGGCGAGGTACGCCGAACCCGTGTCGTGCATCGCCGGGAGCACCACCTTGACGCCCCTGTACTCGCCGACCGTGGCGCCGGGCATCTCCAGCTTGCCGAAGATGCGCTTCGGAAGCCCCAGCCGCTCGATGAGGTCGAAGTCCCAGTCCTTCTTCGCCGCGTCGACGAGCGACGTCGTCGAGGAGTCGGTGTACTCGTGGACGACGTTGCCCGTGAGCCTGTAGTTGAGGTATTCCGGGACCATGAGGAAGCTGGCCGCCGCCTCGAGCTGCTCGGGATGCTCCTTCTTCAGCGCCCAGAGCTGGTAGATCGTGTTGAACGGGGCCTTCTGTATGCCGCACCTGGCGTAAAGGTCCGCGAAGGACATCACCTGGGACTCGATCTCCGCGTCGGCCCCGGCCGTGCGCGCGTCGCGATAGGCCACGGAGTCGCAGCAAAGCTCCCCCTTCCCGTCCAGGAGGACGAAGTCCACGCCCCACGTGTCGATGCCGATCGACTCCACCGGACCCTTCTCGAGCGCCGCGTCGATCCCCGCCTTGACGGACGCCACGAGCCTCTCGACGTCCCAGCAGTCGTGCCCGTTCCGCCGCACCTGCGAGTTCACGAAGCGGTAGACCTCCTCGAGGACGATCTTGCCGTCCTCCACGCGCCCGAGGATGTGCCGCCCGGAGCTCGCGCCGATGTCGATTGCAAGGTAGTTCTTCATTGTCTTGCTCCTCAGTTGTCCTGGTTTCGAAATCCCCACTATTATACACTATATTTCCCGGCGTGGCGTAACTTCGCCCAAACTTCTTGGCTGCACGCCGCCGGGAGAGTCGCGGCACCGGACCCAGGGCCGCGGACCTCGTGCCGACGTCCGCAGCCCGGAGCCTTCCCCCGCGCACCTTGCGCCTTCAGCCCACCTTCAACCCGCCCTCCCGCCTCGCGGGATGGAAATGCCGCATCAAAGGGCCAGCGCGGCGGCGCGCGGAAAGGGACTCTTGCGCCGAGGCCCCCTATCGGACGACGACCATAAAGCGCTTGGGGCTGTGCCGCAGGCGGATGCACTTCTGCGCTTCGAGGACGTAGAGCTTCCACTGCGGGGAGGCGTCCGGAGAAAGCGAGACGTTTTCAAGCCCGGTCGCCGTTCCTTCCCAAGAGAGAATCGTGTAGGTGCCGTAAGGCGCGCCTTCAAGAGCGGACGGCTCAACGACGAGCGGAGAACCGAACGTGACATTCTCCTTCACCTTGAGCCCCGCAAGCCCCGTCTCGTCGACAATGGCGATGATGGACTGGTGCGGATCGCTCGCTACCGTAGCCCACTCAAGCCCCTTCACCGTGGCGTCAAACATGCCTCCTTCAAGTTCGAGCGCAACGCGCCCACCCCTGATGGTCCAGTCGTCGACCCGGTTCATCCAAAGCTTCGCATTCGATGCGGAAAGAATCGCGTCGCCGGCTAGACGGAGTTTCGAAGGCTCGTACTGCGTCGTCGACGTATCCTTGACGTTGTCGACACGGATGTTCGAGCCTGAAATCGTCGATGTGCCTCCGTTTAAGTGCATCTCGCCCTGTCCGTTGCTGCCGACAACGGGCGAGCCCGTAATCGTCAAGGTCCCGCCGTTGACTATATACCGGCAGTCCGTGGCGCTTCCTGTCCCTCCCTGGCCATAGCCGGCAAGCTTCAACGTCGCCACCTGGACATCGCTGCCGGGCCACTGGACCATCTGCTCGTGGCTGGCTGTGTATTGGGAGAAGGCGATTGTACTGGCAACGACTTTGCCGTCCTTCCAAACGTTGACCGTCGAGTAGTCAAGCCCATGGACCGGATCCGCACTGCCGTTGCCCAAGATTGTCCCCGTGACGGTCAATGTCGCGTTTGAAACGTCAACCTGGCCGTAGCCGCTCGACACGAAGACGAGATCCTTGACCGTTGCGGACGCTCCGTCGAGGACCTTGAGATAGCCAAGCCCGGGCGGCGTATTGGCGTTCCCTCCCTCGTGTCCAAGGTCAACCTTCGACGTTACGGTCAGCGTTGCGCCGTCGCGCGCCACAAATCCGCAGCTGCCGGCACCTCGATACTGGACTGCAAACAACACGGGTGTCTCAAGCGAAGCACTGGCGCCATGCATGTCCCATTCGACCGTGTTGCTGTTCGTGCCGCCAAGTGTAAGTTTCGACCCAACCGTCGTCTTGCCCGCGCTCTGGTTAATCGTGGCTTTCGCGCCGTTTTGCGTAGCGAACTTCGCCTCGCCCGCCACCGTGAAATCCGATTGGACGAAGAGATGGATGTGCGAACTGCCCGTCGTTGCCGCGGTAAGGGCCGCGACGTTCGTCGGGCTCGAGATGACAATGTCGCCAGCATACGATTCAATTCTCGCCGTGTCCTCTTCGCCTGGCGCCACACCCCCCTGCCAGTTGCCATCCATGTCCCAGGTCGTGCCGTCGCCCGCACCGTTCCAGGTGATGGTGGCCGCGCCGATCGCGAAGACGCTCGAGAGAGCCGTTGCGCAAAGAAACAGTTTCATCTTCCCCTCCAATTGGATGTTGGTGCGATTCTACCACACCCACCGCACGCAAGTCAATCTCAGGAACAACCTATCCGCCAAAAGAGAAACGGTCTATCCGCCAATGCGTGATTCGCGGTCGGCGTCGGCGCCCCTGCGTCTTGCCTTGCACACGTCTTTCGCGTGGTCGAGCTTGATCAGCGGACGATCACGACGAACGACTGCCGTTCGGGCGCGGAGAACTCGTCCGTCGTTACGACGAAGGCGCACCCCTCGCCGCCGGCAACGAATGCCGTCGACGACGAACTCGGCATGAATTTCCCCCCGGCGAAGTCGTAGAACCCGACCTTTCCGTTGTTCTCGCCCTCGGCGGTGCACGTCACGGGCGCAAGGGCGAAAACGTCGCCGCCGGAATCTTTGAACGCCATCCAGTGGACGTCCAACGTCCGGTTGTTTCCGATGCCCGAAATCGACGTCCCGGACACCCCGGTATACGACGCAAGGAGGACAAGCGGGCCCTTTGACTCAAACTCGGCCGCCGTGCGCGTCGCCCCGTAGGTGATCGAGGACGAGTCCGTCGTCACGGAAAGCCCGCCCGGGACGCGCGCATGGAGCGTGGACGGTGTGTTTGTCGCCGCCAAGCCCTCGTCGGGCCCTCCCGCCGCGTTGTAATCGTAACGCCACTTGTTTGAATTCAGCGCGAAGAGCGCCAGACCGGGGTCGGTGGCGCTCAGCGCGGAAGCGCTGCGCGCGCAGAAGACCGCCCAGGCAGAGCTTTCGCCGCTGACTTTTTTCAACGTGACCTTCCCGCGGAATTCCGTCGTGCCGTTCACCTTGTTCGTGGTGACGATGTAGGCCCCATTGGCCTTGTTGCCGCCGCCATCGCCGGGCTTCGTGACGTAGAGAAGCGGCGTGTATCCGTCGGGATAGGCGGGCTGGAGCATAAACGACACCTTCTTGCGCGCCTCAACGCCTCTGTGGGGCGGGACGATGTAGCGGACATGAGCCGTTTCGGCGCCGACGTCGGCGATTTTGTTTGTCGCGTCAGAATAGACGGCGGACAGCTCGTACGGGACGTCCATCTCGGCGGGCGGGAAATAGAAGTCGACCTTGGCGACCGTCCCGTTGGAAAGGACAGTCGGGACCGCGCGCATTGTCCGCTCCAGCCCGACGTTCACGACCTCGAGGTCAAGAAGGTCCGAACAGTCCTCGAGAAGCGGCGCGGATTCAGACGCCGACAGCGGCGTGGAGGTCAGGGACTCCCGGAATTCCCCTGAAACGACGTCGTAAAGCCCGGCGGTCTTTACCTCCCCCTCCGTCTTCGTCGCCGGCAGCAGATTGACCTTTACCTCGTCCCCATCGCGCGCGACGAAACCCCAGAGCGTGGAGGTGGCGTAATTGCCCAGATTGTCACTATGGTCCTTTCCATAGCTGCCGAAAAGGGCAAGTTCGTTTCCCGCCTCCTCCAGGCCTCCCAAGGCCGTCGAGACGCACAAGCCCGTCTTGCCTGTCCCCGTCTCGATGGCCATGTTGGCCAGCGAACCGTCCGCCGTCACGACGATGCGGTTCGTCTCTCCGCCGGAAAAGCCGAGGTTGAGTTCGGTTGACGCGGAGGATCCGTAGTCGACGCGCCAGAAGTAGGCGCCATCCTTCTGGTGGAGGAAAGACGTGTACGTCTTCGCATTGGCGGCCGACGACGTATCGCGGGCGCAGAAAAGCGCGGCGAACTTGCTGTCCCCGGGCCCGGCCAGAAAGCACATCGTCTCGAGCGCGGACGTGCCGGTCGGCTTGTATCCTGTCGAGACAAGGCATCCCGTCTTTCCGCTCAGGGCGGTGGACACGGACTCGACAAGCTCCACGCCGTCCTCGCGCGCGGCGGACGAGAGCGTGGGCTCGGCGAGGAAGAAGCGCACGCAGCGGGCCGAGGCGGCGTCTCCGGAAAGGACATACGCGAACGAGGCCGTCTCGGGAGTCACGTCAGCGAGCTTCGCGCGATTCGCCCACCCGGAAAGCCGAAGCCCCATGTTCGAGTCCGCCCACGCGACGTAGAGGCCGTACTTCGCGACGAATCCGCTGTTGTCGGGCGCGAACGCGAAATGCGCCGTCCAACGGCCGTCCATGTCGCGGCCGAACGTCGTCTTCATCGCGCGCGTCGAAAACGCGAACGCGGAATGGACCGCCAGCGCGGCGGCTGCGAATGCAAGCGTCCTCATCTCTCCTCCCTGTTCGCGGCGCGTCTACGCTACTTCACGTCCGAAGACGCGCTCTGGGACTTCGACTCGGCGCCGGTCTGCTCGTGCCCGGCCTTGACGACGAACTTCTGGTTCGGGTCCGGCGGGACGAGGCCGTGCTGCGAGCCCTGCACCCAGAGGATGGACTTCGGCGTCCGGATCGCGTTGTAGTACGCGGCGAGCCCGGACGGCGGGCAGGTATAGTCGCCGAGGCCCGCGCGCGTGACCTCGACAGGGCACTTCGCGCGCTTGACGTGGTTCACGGCGTCGTAGTAGTCGATGCCGGGAACGTGCTTGATGAACCATCCGCCGTGGAGCCGCTTGCCGGGGTCCGTCGCGCCGTAGTCGCAGCCCCAGGTGACCGAAGGACGCGCCAGCGTCACGTCCGGATCGAGCCCGGCCGCCCAGCTGGTCTGGAGCCCGCCCTGGCTGCCGCCCTCGACGACAAGGCTCTTGCCGTCCCACTCGGGCAGCGTCTTGACGTACTGGAGCGCCCGCATGACGCGCATCGCCATCCAGCGGAAGTACGCCGTCTCGGGCTTCGCGTTCTCCTCGGGCGAGAATCCGTAGGAGTAGCCCTGCGGGTGGATGCCCTTCCCGAACTCGTCGTAATAGGCCTGCTCGCGGCCGAGCTCGTAGCCGTGCGCGTTGATCTCGAGGAAGATTTCCTTCCTGCCGACGCAGCCCCAGCTCGCCCACTCCGGGCAGCCCTGCCTGTAGAAGCCGTAGCCCTGGAACGCGCAGCGCGCGCCGCAGCTCCTCGGCGCGGCGCCCTCGGGGATGAAGAGATAGCCGCTCACCGGACGCGGCCCCGCGCAGTCGACGTAGACCTCGTAGATCTTGCACTTGTTGACCGTCTTCACCTCCTTGCGCGTCGCCTTGACCGGAACCTTGGCGAGAATCGACTTCTGCTCCGCCCACCAGGCGTCGAAATCCGCCGGCTCGGGCGCGGACTGCTCGATCCTGTCTGCGTCGACCCCCGCTCCGCCGTCGAAGAACACCGCCTTCGTCGGCGACCAGTCCGGCGCGCCCGGCGCCTTCTTGTCGCGCTGGACCGCCTTCCCGTCCGGACCCTTCACGTACGCCTCGAGATGCACGAAGCCGGGACGGTCGAGCGACGTCGTCACCTTGCAGACGTCGCCGGCCTTGAACGGCGCCTTTCCGGTCTCGACCTTCCCGTCGTCGCCCGTGCGCTTCCACTCCACGTAGCAGCCGGACGCATCGAGGTCTTCCGGAACGGCCGACGCCGTCAGCGTGAAGACGATGCTTTCGCCGGACCTGTAGCCGACGGGGTTGTCCTTGTCGGTGCGGCCCTTGAGCAGGACGCCGTCCCATCCGTTTGCAAGGGCGGCAGAGGCGGCCAATGCCGCCACGACAGTCGGGAGATTGTGTTTCATCGCTGACATTATATCATTTTTCGGATTGAAAAGGCATCTGCAAGTTCGGTATAATTTGCGCACATGGACATTGGAATCGAGATACCCGCCGCGACATACTCCGCCTTCCGGGGCTATGCCTGGTCGCACATCCCCGTCGCCGCGCCGGAGGATGCCCTCGACCGCCTCCTCCGCCTCGCCGAGGAGGCGCGCGCGGCCCTTCCGAACGCGCCAGGCGCCGTGCGCGGCTGCGTCTCGGACGGACGGCTCGTCGCGCCCTTCGCGCTCTTCACCGCTCCCGGATGGGACTGCGAAGGTCGCGACAGCGACTACGCCGCGCTCGCGGTGCTAACCGTCGCGTCGGCCCGGCTCGTCGACTTCGTCGCGCTGCTTGCGGACCCGTTCTTCTCCGTCCCGACGCGCAATCCGCCGGAAAAGCTCGCCTACGCGGGGCCCGCCTCGTCCGCCCCGCCCGTCGACGCGGCCGGCCGACTTCTCTGCCGGGGACGGCTCGACGACTTCGACCCGCGCGCGGCCGGCGCGCTCCTCTCCGCGTACGGACGCCGCGCGGACCGGTGGCAGGTCGTCCTCAGCCCCGAAGGAGGGGCCTGCGTGTCCTGCGGGCCCTGGCGCCATGCGGAGGAAGCGAAATGAGACTTGCGATCGTCGGATGCGAAGCAAGCGGAAAGACCGTGTTCATGGCCGGCCTCGCCGACCACTACCGCCCCGAAACCGCGGGCGGACTCTGCCTCGTTCCGGAAAACGCGGAGGCCAACCACTTCGCGCGCTTCCAGCTTCGCCAGATGCGCGCGCTCCGCCAGTGGCCGCCGGCGACGAACCCCGGACAGGCCGTCGAGATGAAGTGGACGCTCCGCAGGGGCGAGCGACGCCTCGCAGAGATCGACATGCTCGAGTTCGGGGGCGAGACGTTCCGCGCCGCCTTCCGAGATCCCGACGACAAGGCTGCGCGCAAGGAAGCCGAGAAGGCCCTTTTCGACTATCTCGCCAAGGCGGACTCCATCGCCGTGCTCGTCTCCATCAAGGAACTTCTCCGCGACCCCGGCGACGCCTCGCTCGAGGAATTCGAACGCGACACCGAGTCCATCTGGGTGACGCGCGGACTCCTCGAGTTCGTCCGCCGCAACATGCCAAGGGCCGGCCTCGTCGTCGGACTCACCCAGGCCGACCGCTACCGCCGGGAGCTCGAGGAGGCCGGCGGCGCCGAGCGTCTCTTCGCCAGCCGCTGGCCGGCGATCGCCGCGGTCGCGCACGGCATCCCCGTCGTCGCCGTCGCGTCCGTCAGCGCGACGGACGAGAACGGAAACCCCGCCGAGGGCTACAGCACCGAAGGCGTTCTCGCCGTCGTCAACGAACTCAAGCGGCAGAAGGGGAAACCCGCCCGCGCGTCTTCGCCCCGCCGCGCCATCCTCCTGCTCTTCCTCCTTCTCGCCGTCGCGTCCGGGTACGTGTCGATTCATCCGGAGCGTTTCTTCGGCGCGGCGAATCCGCCGCCAACCGCCACAAAGCAGAGGGCCGTCGCAACAGTCGCGAAACACGCCGAGACGAACGCCGCCGTTGAAGCGGAAGCGCCCATCGCCGAGACGAACGCCGTCGAAGAGACCGCGGCGCCCGTCAAGTCGAGCACAAGCGAAGTCGACGAGGCGCTTCGTGACATCCTGGACGCACCGCCCCTTCCGAACCGCGGCGCGGACAAGGTCGCCCTGCCGGACGAGGTCCGAACGTGGTCCGACCATCGCGGCGTGAAGTTCCAGGCCCGCTGGACCGCCATTGGCGAAGACGGCAGGCACATCACGCTTGAGAGGGTCCCCTCCGGGAAAAAGATCAACGCGGCCCTCCGCAAGCTTTCCGCAGAAGACCGCGCCTTTGTCCAGTCCGTGCTGGACGGCGGACGTTAGCCGTTCGCCTTCTCGAAGTCCTTCATGAAGGAGACGAGCGCGTCGACGCCCTCCGTCGGGAACGCGTTGTAGATCGACGCGCGGAGCCCGCCGACGGAGCGATGGCCCTTGAGCGAGCTCATGCCGAGCTTCTTGGCCTCGTCGAGGAACTTCTTCTCGAGCTCCTCGTCGCCGCCCTTGATGCGCCACGTGACGTTCATGTTGGAGCGGAACTCGGGAAGCGCCGTGCCGGTCCAGAACGCGCTGCCGTCGATGACGTCGTAGATCTTCTTCGCCTTCTCGGCGTTGAGCCTGAAGAGGTTCTCCTTGCCCATCTTCTTGACCCACTTCATCGTCTCGCCGAAGATGTAGATGCCCCAGGTCGGCGGCGTGTTGAAGAGCGAGTTCTCGT
>Ga0265301_10007314_pt1 | contig 10372 bp, 8 predicted proteins | sample AusTroGonzalo_MG_2_FD_193488 | JGI IMG/M metagenome (GOLD analysis project Ga0265301, IMG submission 193488) | Bovine rumen microbial communities from tropical cattle in Woodstock, Queensland, Australia - Gonzalo_04 | ecosystem: Host-associated > Mammals > Digestive system > Stomach > Rumen ...
TAGAGAAAGGAACGATTACCCTTGTGGTACAGCAGATTGGTGCTTCCACGCATAAGTTATTGGCGTTGAACGAAGGCGATTCATTGCATGATATCGTGGGACCGCTTGGTCGCGCGACGCGCATCGAGAACTACGGCACCGTGGTGTGTGCTTGCGGTGGTGTAGGTGCTGCGCCAATGTTACCGATTGCTGAAGCGCTCAAGAAAGCCGGTAACCGCGTCATCACCGTTCTTGCGGCACGCAATAAGGACCTAATCATCCTCAAGGACGAACTGGCGCAATGGTCAGACGAAGTGCTCATCATGACCGATGACGGTTCGATGGGGCAGCAAGGTGTTGTGACCATAGGTGTGGAGCAAGTAATCCAACGAGAGAAAGTAGATAAATGTATTACCATCGGTCCGGCTATCATGATGAAGTTCGTGGCGCTGACCACACAGAAATACAATATTCCGACGGAGGCCAGCCTCAATACGATCATGGTGGATGGAACCGGTATGTGTGGCGCGTGCCGTGTGACGGTAGGTGGCAAGACCAAGTTCGTTTGCGTTGATGGTCCTGAGTTCGATGCCCATGAGGTCGACTGGACAGAGATGCTCAGCCGTATGCGGTCTTACAAGGACGAAGAGACGGAAGCGATGGAGCAATACCAAATCAGACTAACGAGACACAATCGAGAGAGAATCGGAACGGGAGTGGAACGAGAGCGACACGAGGGCGATACGAGGGCGATACGAGACATAACTATCGAGCCCTTTACCGGCACCGCAAAGGATAGAGTGGCTATCCCACGTGTTCAGATGCCGGAATTGCGTCCCGAAGTGCGAGTCAAGAGTCTGCATGAAGAGGTGAACCAAGGTCTGACGTCTGACCAAGCGATTACAGAAGCACATCGTTGCCTCAATTGTAAGAATCCGACATGCGTACAAGGTTGTCCGGTTAATATTCAGATCCCGTCCTTCATCAAACGCATCGAAGTGGGTGATTTTGCCGGAGCGGCAGAAGTCATCAAAGAGTCCTCTTCTTTACCTGCCGTCTGCGGACGTGTCTGCCCGCAAGAGACCCAATGCGAGTCGAAATGTATTCATCATAAGATGGGTCATGAACCTGTAGCTATCGGTTACCTCGAGCGTTTCGTAGCTGATTATGCAAACGCCCACCAAAGCAATATACGAAAGGACGATGTGCCATGTACGAAGGGAAAGATTGCGGTAGTTGGTAGTGGTCCTGCGGGCTTGACCTTCTCCGGCGATATGGCTAAATACGGTTACGAGGTGCATGTGTTCGAAGCCTTGCATGAGATAGGCGGTGTGCTCAAATACGGTATTCCGGAGTTTCGTCTGCCGAACTATATTGTGGACAAAGAGATTGAAGGTTTGCGTCAACTCGGCGTACAGTTCCATACCGATACCATCATTGGCAAAACGCTCTCCGTGGACGATCTCAAAGAGCAAGGATTTAAAGCTATTTTCGTGGGTTCGGGAGCAGGTCTGCCTCGGTTCATGAATATACCGGGCGAAAACCTCAACGGTGTGCTATCCTGCAATGAGTATCTCACCCGTGTCAACCTGATGGACGCTTCTAATCCTGCTACCGATACGCCGCTGCTGACAGGTAAGAACGTTATTGTCGTAGGTGGCGGTAACACCGCGATGGATGCCGTTCGTACGGCTAAGCGCTTAGGTGCAGAGCGGGCGATGATTGTTTATCGTCGTAGCGAAGAAGAAATGCCGGCGCGTGTGGAAGAAGTGAAACATGCTAAGCAAGAAGGTATTGAGTTCATGACTCTTCATAACCCAATTGAGTACCATGCCGATGAGAACGGCCGCGTGTGCGAAGCGGTGCTGCAAGTGATGACACTCGGCGAACCCGATGAGAGCGGTCGTCGTAGTCCGGTACCGGTGGAAGGACAGACCGTCACCATACCGGTAGACCTAGTTATCGTAGCCGTCGGTGTCAGTCCCAACCCGCTCATCCCTTCGTCAGTAGAAGGCCTTGAGATCAGTCGCAAGGGAACCATCGTCGTCAATGAAGGTATGCAGTCGGCTATCCCGACCATCTTTGCCGGAGGTGACATCGTCCGCGGAGGTGCAACCGTCATCCTCGCCATGTCCGATGGCCGCAAAGCCGCAGCTGCTATGCATGAATACTTGAGTAAGTGAGTATCTTTTTAACCATATTATTATCAGCGTCGCTAAGCATTCTGACGGACCATCCGATAACAGGTCAGGCGAACATGTCGGTGTATGTGCAGAATCTGAACACCGGCGAAGTGATTGATTGTTACCGACCGGATAACGTTGTGCCGCCTGCCAGTGTGATGAAATTACTCACCACTGCAGCCGTGTTGGAGATAGCCGGACCGGGATATCGTTTTCCAACTGTCTTGGAGCATAGCGGTACTATCGAGAATGGCGTCCTGCATGGCAATCTATACATCCGTGGTACCTGTGACCCTTCGTTGGGCACCAAAGGCCAAACAGCCTTTCTCAACCGTTGGGTCAAGGCCCTCAAAGCGCAAGGTATACGCGCAATTGACGGTTCGGTTATTGCCGATATGACGATGCTGGATGGTGAAGCACAAAACCCAGGGTGGCTGTGCGAGGATGCCGGTAACTACTATGCGCCGGGAATCTTTGCACTCAATTATTACGATAACACGATGAATATCGTCCTCGCCAGCGGAGAACCAGGGTCTGTAGCTACGGTACTCAAAACCGAACCGAAGGTGGAGGATGTCGTGTTCATCAATCATATCCGCTGCGATAGAATCACCTACGACGGGGCGTTCGTCAGCGGTATACCGTACAGCCGTGAGCGGTACTTGACCGGTGCTGTGCCATCTAACTTAGGCATGTTCGGCGTCAAAGGCGATCTGCCCAACCCCGGATTATTGCTAGCACGCCATTTCACGGCGCGACTGCGCGAAGCGAGCGTCATTGTCAAAGGCGAACCCGATTACATGGCGGATTATTACCCCTTGCGCATCCCCAGACAGGAACTATACATCCATTATTCAGACCCCCTTTCGGAACTGATTAAAGAGACCAATGTGAACAGCAATAACCTCTATGCGGAGTCGCTGTTCCGTTATTTAGGCACGCGCTACATGTTACCGGGAACTATTCATAACAGTCAGGAGATACTTCGTGATTATTGGCGTCGGCGTGGTGTCACAATCCAAAACGCCATCATTAAAGACGGTTGCGGATTAGCCCCGCAAGATGCGGTTAGTGCGCGCATGTTTGTGCAATTATTGACCATCATGGCCCGCAGCAAGAACTCCAAGGAATGGATTGAGTCTCTGCCTATAAGTGGTAAAAGTGGTACCCTAACCTCATTGTGTTTAGGCACATCGCTTGAGGGCCGTATCCATGCCAAGAGTGGTACCATCGCCGGAACGAAGAACTTTGCCGGTTACATCGATATGCCGAACGGAGAAACATGGGTCTTTGCGATCTTGATTAACTCCGCCCCCGGTAAGGCAAAAAACATACAATCGGTCATTCAAAAATACCTGCTTGATGTTTGTAAACAGCACCCATAGTACGAACACTCTAATGAAAGAACTCATTGCAACCGGTAATCCTCCTCGGTTCATCTATGCGGGTTATCAGACAGCGGGGCGTGGCCAAGCCGGTAATAGTTGGGAGAGCGAACCGAATCAGAACCTTTTGTGTTCAATCCTGTTACCCCACACGAACGAACCTTTTTACCTAAATGTAGCGGTAAGCGTGGCGGTGCAGAGGCTATGCGGAGAAGGAGTGACCATCAAATGGCCGAATGATATCTATTGGGGTGACCAAAAACTGGCCGGCATCTTGATTGAGAATGCCATCATGGGCGGAGAGATCCAATATGCCGTCGCCGGTATAGGACTGAACGTCAACCAAACGGAGTGGCACTCGGATGCGCCCAACCCCGTTTCGCTGAAGCAGATAAGTGGCAAAACGTTCGATTTAGACGAACAAATGGAGAGGTTGTTGGACGAAGTAAATAAGGTCATGGTCACACCCCAAGAGGAGGTTTGGGCATATTACAAAGCCCATTTATACCGCAGAACGGGTTTCTGGCCATTCGTGGAGCGCGAAGTAAGTATCGCTCCGACTATGAACGCCAATGCCGATGACAATGTTTTTATGGCCCGCATCGCAGATATCCTGCCTACCGGAGAAATGGTGCTCCAAGACCGCGAAGCCCACGAACGCATCTACCACTTCAAACAAATACGATATGTACTATAAAAAATATTAATTATTAATAATTACTAATTATGCAAAGCATAATCATCACCGGCGGAGCCGGATTCATTGGCAGCCATGTAGTGCGCCTGTTTGTAAACAAGTATCCCAACTACCGCATCATCAACGTGGATAAACTAACGTATGCCGGTAATCTGGCTAACTTAAAGGACATCGAAGACAAACCCAATTACCGCTTCGTAAAGGCAGATATCTGCGATTTTGACGCTATTTTTGCCTTGATGCAAGAGGAACATGTGACGGGGGTTATCCATCTTGCCGCAGAGAGCCACGTGGATCGTTCCATCAAAGATCCTTTCACGTTTGCCCGTACGAATGTGATGGGTACGCTCTCGATGCTCCAAGCCGCTAAACTGTATTGGGAGTCTCTGCCTGAGAAATACGAAGGCAAACGTTTCTATCATATCTCCACCGACGAAGTGTATGGTGCGTTGCAACTGACGCACCCCGAAGGCATCGAACCGCCTTTCACCACCAAGGCTTCATCAGGTGAGCACCATTTGGCGTACGGAGAAGATTTCTTCTACGAGACCACCAAGTACAATCCTCATAGTCCTTATTCGGCATCCAAAGCTTCGTCTGACCACTTCGTGCGAGCGTTCCATGACACTTACGGCATGCCGACCATCGTCACCAACTGTTCCAATAACTACGGACCGTACCAATTCCCGGAGAAGTTGATTCCGCTCTTCATCAATAATATCCGTCATCGCAAACCCCTGCCAGTATATGGTAAAGGTGAGAACGTACGCGATTGGCTCTTCGTAGAAGATCATGCCCGCGCGATTGACCTCATTTTCCATAAAGGCACCATCGCTGAGACCTATAACATCGGTGGTTTCAACGAATGGAAAAATATAGACATCATCAAGACCGTCATCAAGACCGTCGATCGTATTTTGGGTCGTCCTGAAGGCGCAGACCTTGACCTCATCACCTTCGTTACTGACCGTGCCGGCCATGATATGCGCTATGCCATAGACTCGACGAAATTGCAGAAAGAGTTGGGTTGGGAACCGTCTCTGCAGTTCGAAGAAGGCATCGAACGCACCGTTCGTTGGTACCTCGATAACCAAGAGTGGATGGATAACATCACTTCCGGCGAGTACGAGAAGTACTACGATGATATGTACAAAAATCGCTAAAAGCGAAGAATTATTTGCATATATGCAAAATTTTTTGTAACTTTGCCCGAAATTTTAGAATTGTGTTTAAATGAAACCCAATAAACCCACTTTAGAGCGAAGAAAAATAGCTATTATTGCCGGCGGAGACAGTAGCGAGTATGAGGTGTCGCTACGCTCCGCGAAAGGCATTTACTCATTCTTGGACCATGACCGCTACGATGTGACCGTTGTGCGGTTACATGGCGATGATTGGACGGCACTGCCCGAAGCAAACATGGAGCATGATGACTTGACGGGTCCCGGCTGTCCTATTGATAAGAATGATTTTTCTTTTACGCGCGGGGGCGTGAAGCACACCTTCGATTTTGCCTATATTACAATCCACGGTACACCCGGTGAGAACGGTGTGCTGCAGGGTTATTTGGATATGATTGGTTTGCCGTACTCCTGCTGCGGTGTGTTGGCAGCTGCGCTCACCTTCAATAAATATGCCTGCAATCATTACCTCTCGTATTTTGGTTTTCATATCGCAAACAGTATGATTCTTCGTGCCGGCCAAAAATGGCCGAATGCGCAGAAGGTAGCGGAGACCTTGGGCCTGCCGTGTTTTATCAAATCGAACGTAGGCGGTTCTTCCTTCGGTTGTACGAAAGTGAAGACGGTCGAAGAAATCTATCCTGCCATTGAGCGGGCGTTCGAAGAAGGCGATGAAGTGATTTGCGAGGCCTATATGCAAGGTATCGAAGTAACTTGCGGCGTCTATAAGACCAAAACCAAAGCGGTAGCCTTCCCTATCACCGAAGTGGTGACGCATAATGAATTCTTTGATTACGATGCGAAATACAAAGGGCAAGTAGATGAGATTACCCCCGCACGTATTCCGGACGAGGTGCGCGATAAAATCCAAGCCGAGACGCTCCGCCTGTACGATATCATCGGTGCAAACGGCATCATCCGCGTGGATTGGATTATAACGGGAGACAAGATCAACCTCTTAGAGGTGAACACCACGCCGGGAATGACGGCCACTTCGTTCATCCCTCAGCAAGTACGTGCCGCCGGTCTCGATATCAAAGAAGTATTGACTGACATCATCGAAAATAAGTTTGTATGATTGATATTAACAAAGCCATAGAGCAGATTGATTGGAATCGGCATCCGAACGGATTATACGAACCGATTGCTTACACATTGGCATCAGGCGGCAAAAGGCTTCGTCCCACTTTGGCGCTGATAGCCGCTGAGGCAATTGTGAACGGAGGATTGATTAACGGCGACGCCATCGAGCAGACACTTCCGGCTGCTTTGGCGTTAGAAATATTCCATAACTTCACCCTCCTTCACGATGATGTGATGGATAAGGCGGATGTGCGTCGGGGAAGGCCCACAGTGCATGTCAAATGGAATGAGCAGACTGCGATTCTCTCGGGCGACCAAATGTTGATAGAGGCGTATAAACAGTTGAGCAAAGTGCCGGCCGACAAACTGCCGCAAGTGTTGACCTGGTTCAATGAAATGGCGACCGGTATTTGTGAGGGACAGCAGTATGATATAGAATTCGAGCACATGGGACATGTGACGATTGATGAGTACATGAAGATGATTGAACTCAAGACCTCAGTGCTGTTAGCATACGCAATGAAGATAGGCGGATACATCGCCGGAGCAGACGAAGTGCAGCAGAAAGCGCTGTACGCATACGGACTGCACTTAGGCTTGGCGTTCCAGATACAAGATGATATCCTCGATGTGTACGGTGACCCAAAGACCTTTGGCAAAGCGATAGGCGGCGATATATGTGCCAATAAACGTACCGCCCTCTTGATTACTGCTTTTGATACTGCTGATCCGGAGAGTAAGGCGGAATTATTGGAATGGTTGTTGGTCAACGATCGCAAGGATGAGAAAATAGCCGCCGTGCGGAAGATCTATGACCGTCTGGGTGTTCGGGAGAGTTGTGAAGCCTTGATGGAGGAACATACGGCGAAGGCCTTGGCACAACTAGACCGTTTGCCGCAGAACAGCGCCACTGAGCGGCTACGCGAGATAGCAGAAAAACTCGTCACTCGAAAATCGTAAATCGTTAAATCGTTAAATCGTAATATAAAGATGCCTTACAGACGTTTACCCAACACCGATTTAGCTCGTTTGCATTCCTTGCAGCGCGCGGTACACAGAGCACAAGAAGCGGATTTCGGAGAGCAAGTACTGCCGTATAAATTACAGAGCGAGGCGCAGCGGTTCTTGGCGCAATTCGAGAACGTTGTGCTGCAGTCAAAGGATAATTATACTTCTTCGGTCAAAGCAAACAAGCAGTACCGACATGTCGTGCAGAATGCCCGCATGTATGTGTCACATTTTATTCAAGTACTGAACCTAGCGGTTATTCGTGGAGAGATAAAGAAGGAGCAAAAACTGTTGTATGGTCTGGACCCGCTGAACCATGTAGTGCCTGATTTGAGTACGGAGGAGAACCTGGCGGAATGGGGACAGAAGATTATTGAGGGAGAACAGAAACGAATGGCGAACGGTGGGTTCCCCATTTATAACCCTGCAATCAATAAAGTGAAGGTGTATTACGATATTTTCCGAGAACACCATCAACAACACGCTTTCCATGTACAAAACACAGAGCGGGTGCAAAGTGATTTGGCACCTATGCGTGCACAGGCAGATGCGCTCATTTTAGAGATTTGGAATACGGTGGAGAAATTCTACGAGAATGAGTTACCATACGCCCGTATGATGAAATGTCAACTTTACGGTCTAATCTATTATTACCGTAAGGGCGAAAAGAAACTTTCTGCCGAGACCGACAGAAAGCTTCAACAGATACGAGACAGTCAACCTACTATTCAATGGTTGACTGAGGAGTGACCACGCAATCCATCTTCCTATCCCGCCATGTATGGGGAATATCATGGTGGTGGAGTTGAAAGGAATAACATACGCCGATTTTCGGAACCAACGGATATTTGGCTAAGAATTTATCATAATATCCCCCACCCCGACCAATACGGTGACGGTGACGGTCAAAGACAACACCCGGCACAATCATCAGGTCAATGTGTCCTTTGAAAGTAGCAGTCTGCGGTTCTGGCACTCCCAAACGTCCTTTCCGCATCATATCCTCGCCGTCATACGGCCGCACCTCCATGCCATGCCGGTGGGTGACGGGAAAGAGGAAAGTCTTCTTCCCATCGTACTTAGCGAGCAGTGGACGCAAGTCCACTTCATTACGAATAGGATAATAAAGAAGAACTGTTTGGGCCTCACGGAAAAGCGTCATCTGCTCCAACTGAGCAATGATGAGGGCGGACTGCTCCGCAACCTCTTCGGGTGTGAGAAGACGACGTTTCTGCGCCGTTATATTACGCAGATTAGCTTGCTCCTTACGAATACGAACCCAAGGAAGGAGTTGCTTTAAATCATGTATTTGGGACTCGAATAACATGGTATTTATTTTAAAAACGCTGCAAAGGTACTGCTTTTTTCTGGAATAAGCAAATTAAAAAGCAAAATAATACAATAATTACGCATAATGAAGCGAATTTTATACATATTGATAGGTTTGTGCGGACTCATATTGAGTTCGTGTGACGATAATTCCGGTACGACGACTACCACTTCGTCGGTGGCTAAACTGAGCGCGTTCTATTTTGCGAGCAACGACTCGATACCTGGTTTGGCGAAGGCAGTCTTTACCATTGACGAACGATTGGATACCGGTTTGGTGTGGAATAAAGACTCCATGCTCTACGGTACACGATTGGACACGGTAGTGCCTAAGTTCAGTTTTGCAGCTACACCCGGTGCGGCGTATCTGAAACTGCCGGATACGACTGTTCAGTTAACCGGTTACGACACGCTCAATTTTACCAAACTACCTATTTATCTCACTATCCGCTCCTCAGATGGTACAACCACTAAAGTGTATGAGATTCGTCCAACGATACATCAGGTAGACCCCGATCTGTATACCTGGACTCAACTGACCGATGCCATCTATCCGGAAGATGATAGCGAACAGCGGGTGTTGGAGTTGGGCGACGATTTTGTGATGATGAAAAGTAACGGATGGGAGATTGAGGCTTTCCGTTCGCCGGATGGTGAGCATTGGACCGCTTTAGGCGAGGCGTTAGGTCTTCCTTACGGCACGAGAGTGCGTCAGATGATTAGCGATGGTACAACCCTATATTTTGGTCAGGACAACGCGCTTTACACCAGTACTGACGGCGTTATCTGGTCCAGTCAACCGGTCACTTATCCAATCTTGACCATGTTGCTGTATTGGAATGATGAAATATGGGCATTGGTGGATAATAATGGTTACCAATTAGCCACTTGGACGAATAATCAATTGGACACGACAGAGCTGCGACCCGATGACGGCAATTTCCCCATCAGCGATTTTGCGACAGTGGCTTTCCAAAGCGCCAGCACGCGTGAGCGGGCAATGATTATCGGCGGTTTTGCGATGAACGGTCGGTCACTGAACAGCCGATGGAACTTAGAGTATTCTAAACATACGCCGGAGAATAACGGATACCGATTGGAGGAGTTCTCAATAGACCGACCGGAGTTCACAACGCTCACCGGTGTGTCCGTCATTGCTTATAACAACCAACTGTTGCTCTTTGGCGGGGTGGATAAGGATATGAAATATTTCGGTCGCGAGATCCTAATCTCCAATGATGAAGGTCTAATCTGGACGGCGGCAGATAGTACAAAGAACCAATTACCGTCTGTCTACCAGGCCCGACAAAAACAAACGGCCATCGTTCGCGATAATCATATATACCTCTTCGGAGGTCAGGACAGCAAGCAGACATATAGTGATGTGTATAAAGGCCGCCTGAACTCCATCGATTGGTAACTGTCTACTGAATACTGACTACTAATTAACTAACCAAAATATTTAAACGTTATGACTATCAAAGATTTTCAATTCGCCGGCAAGAAGGCGATTGTACGTGTGGACTT
>Ga0265301_10007315_pt1 | contig 10372 bp, 5 predicted proteins | sample AusTroGonzalo_MG_2_FD_193488 | JGI IMG/M metagenome (GOLD analysis project Ga0265301, IMG submission 193488) | Bovine rumen microbial communities from tropical cattle in Woodstock, Queensland, Australia - Gonzalo_04 | ecosystem: Host-associated > Mammals > Digestive system > Stomach > Rumen ...
GTGAGGTCCGAAGTGGGTCGCATCGAGGCCGTTGGTGACCTGCGGCGTGTGGTAATACGCCCACAGCACCGCGTCGTAGAAGTAGTCGGTCTTGGCAACGTCCACGAACGGGTTGACAAGCTCAACGGGCTCACCGGGCTTGCCGGGAACGATCAGGACGTTCTTCGCGGTCGCGCCGTCGGATACGACGTTGCCGCCTTCGACCTTGCCGTCCGCGGGCGTTTCAATGTGGCAGTTATCGAGCGTGATGCTCTTGAAGCTGCCGATCGCCTGATTGCCGCCGCTCGCGCTGACGGTGGAGTTCTTAATGACGAGATCCGCCGTGGTGTTGCCGATGATGCCGAGGTAGCCGCCGGCCGCGTTGATATTCGCGTTGTCGATCGTCAGCGTGCCCGCAGTAACGTCGATGGCGGTGTTGCACTGTGCAGTAGAGAGCTTGCCGGAGCCGGTGATGGTCGCGCTCGCCTCAAAGCGGAGCGCGGTGCCGTCGACCTCGGAGGCGAGAACGGCGTCCTTGTCCATCTTGACGGTCAGGCCGTCGATCGCGCTGCGGATCGCGGGGCCTGCGCCGGTCTTGATATCGCCCTTGACTGTCAGCGTCTTGGTGGCGGGATCGTATACCGCCGCGCCGCCTGCGAGGGCGTCCTTGTTGAAGTCGGAAACCTGCTCGTTCTTGATCCACAGATTGTAGAGGGTCGAGGAGCCGAGACCGATCACGACGTTGAGCGCCTTGCTGCCGTCCGCCTTGACGATTGCGCCGTTTTCGATCTTGCCGCCCGCGGGATTGAGAATGCCGCAGGAGGTCAGCGTGATCTCGGTAAAGCCGACAATGCTTTCCTCCGTAGCATTGACCTTGACCTCGGACTCGGTGATCTCCAGCGTCGGCTTGCCGCTGTTGCCGGCGTAGATGCCGTATTTGGCGTTGACAGTCAGATCAACGTTCTTCAGAATGACGCGGGTCTTATACTCCGCTTCCTCGTTGAAGGCGTAAATGCCGAAGCCGCTGTCCGCCTTCAGGGTCAGCTTGCCGCTGCCCTCGAGAATGGTATGGCGGCGCAGACGGAGAACGGGATCGTTGCCGGAAGTGTTTTCCAGCGTGACGTCGTTCGCGATATTAATGTGCAGGTTGGAGACCCAGAGGTTATTGACCGCCGGAACACTTCCCTTGTAGTTGCCCTTGATCGTCAGCGTTCTGCTGTCGTCGTCATAGGAGAACGCGCCGTCGCCGAGGATATCGCTCGCGTTGCCCTTGGTGACCTCCTTGCCGCCGACCTTAAAGCCGTAGGTCGGTTCGATCAGGACGTGCAGCGCAAGATCGTGGGTCGCTTCGTCTCTGATTTCGCCGCTGCTGCTGTCAATGTAGCCCTTCTCCGGCACCGAGATCGCGCAGTTCTGGAGCTGGATACCCTTGTAGAAGGAGCAGACGCCGCCCTTGTTGTTGTCGGCGTCGACCGTGGATTCGTTGATGAGGAGCGCCGCGGTGGTTTCGCCGGCGAGGCCGTAATCGCCCTTGAGCACGAGGTCGCTGTACTCGATCGACAGCGTCTTCTTGACCGAGGTGGCGTCCATGTAGACGCAGGCGTTATTATTGTTCTTTACGATCAGCTTGAGGTTTGCGCCGTTGATGTTCAGATCGGCGTTGATCGACTCGATGACCGCCTCCGCGTTGCTCTGCAGAGTGATCTGGTTGTCGTCATAAGGGTCGGTCGTGACTGTCAGGCCGTCGATCCGGCTCTTAATGGTAGGTTCGTTGCCGGAGAACTTGTACGGATCCGAGCCGCTGGTCGCCTTCTTGACGGTCAGCGTGTTGTAGTAATCGTCATAGCTGAATCTGCCGTCGCCGAGGACGTCGGTCTTGTTCGTGCCGTCGACCTGCGTGCCGTCGATCCAGAGCTGATACTTCTCGCCGCGGAAGATCTTGATATGCGCGGCGACCATTCTGGACGAATCGAGGATGGCGTCGCCGTCATAGATGGCGTTTTCGGGCATGTCGACGTAGCAGCGGGTCAGCTTGATGCCGCCCTTAAAACCATCGACTGCCTTATGCGCGCCCTGTACGTTCAGGCTGGAATTGTTCACGTCCAGCATCACGCGGGTATCGCCCCAAAGGGCAGCTTCCTCGCTGTTGGTATAGCAGAACATGTCGCAGTTGTTGAAGCTGAGCGTCTTCGTGCCGCTGGTGCTTGCGCCCATAGAGACTGCGGCGCAGCCGGAAGCGTAGCACTCGATGTTCATGTGCGCGTCCTTGAAGGTCAGGGAAGCGCCTCTGGAGAAGATGACGTCGTTGCCGCTCGCTGTGATCTTGACGTTGGTGCCGCTGGACTTGATGGTCAGTCCGTCGATGCCGTTGTCGATCACGATGCCGCCGGCGTAGCTCGTGTCACCGGAGACGGTCAGCGTTTTGGTCGACGGATCAAATTTGAAATGACCGTCGCCGCGGATGTTGTCCTTGTTGGCGTCGGTGACCTCGATGCCGCAGATGATCAGATCGTAGCTTGCCGCAAAGACCGATATCACCGGCAGCAGAGACAGAACCAGTACGACCGCCAGAAGAATGGATAGAAGTCGCTTTTTCATTCGTTGGTTTCTCCCTTTCATATAAATTTTATATCGTTACGCGGGAACGCCGTCCCGCAAAAAACGACGAACAGGAAAGAAAAGAAAGCTTTTTCAACTGTGTCATTGCGAGGCTCTGCAGGAGCCGTGGCAATTTGTCCGTATCGTTGTTGACGTTTTCATATCAGATGAACTGCCTGCCGATTTATTTCCGGCTGTCATGAGAATTGTTTATCGTACGGCAGAGATGCCATTTCTGTGACGCACGGATTGCCACGTCGCTTCGCTCCTCGCAATGACATAGTGGGAGCTTTTACGCCGATTTCCGCGCAATGACGCAGACAGTTTGCGCATGACGCCGTCAATTCTCCTTCCGCACGATGCTGCGACCGGAGACGATGCCGCAGGCGTTTGCGTGCACGACCAGCATGAGCCGGTTGGAAAAGCCGGTCTTCTCCAGCAGATTCTTGATATGGAATTTGACGCCGTTGACAGAAATGCCGAGCGCCTGCGCGATCTCCTCGTTGCTCTTGCCCTGCGTCAGCTCGCGCAGCACGTCGAGCTCGCGCTCGGTGAACTGCTCGCGCTTGGCGTTGCCGAGCGTGAGCTGCGGCGTCTGCCCCGGAAAGACCGTCTTGCCTGCCATGACCTCGTCCATCAGCTCCAGCAGGCTCGTCTCGGAGTATTCCTTATACCAGAAGCCGTCCACGCCGATCTCCTGCGCGCGCTTTTCCCAGTCCGCCTCCGCGGTGGAGGTGACGAGGATGATGCTGATTTCGGGCTTGACCTCCTTGATTCGCTGCGCCGCCGTCAGCCCGTCGATGCCCTCGCGCATCAGCACGTCGAGAATCAGCAGATCGACGTCGTTCTTCAGGCACCAGTCCACCGTCTCCTGCGCCGTGTGAAACGACTTGACCAGACGATAGCGCGCCGCCTGCTTGATATAGAGTTCAAAAAAGCTCCGCGATATGCGAAAATCATCCGCCACTGCAACGGTATAGATTCGTTCGGAAGTCATGCGTTCCCCTCTTCTCACAAAAAAGCGCTATGGTATACTTATACAGGAATAGTATACCATAGCGACATTTTATTTGTCGCTACCCGAAAGGATAGTTTTATACGCTTAAAATGATACAAAAACGCGGCTGCGACGTGAGCGTCATACGGACGCCGATTTGCTCCGCCGCGCGGCGCAGGGAGAGCAGACCGCCGCTTTCCGTGACGCCGCCGTCCGGTCCCGCCGTATCGTTTTCCAGCGTCATCCTCCAGCCGCTTTCCTCGCCGCAAAAGCGCACGGACAGGCGCTCGCCGCCGCTGTGCTTGATCGTGTTGGCGGCGCATTCGCGCAGCGCCTGCGCCGCGAGCGCGCGAAGCTGCGCCGCTTCGGGCGGCGCGCCCTCGCAGGCAACGAGCACGCCGATGCCCTGCGCCGAGGAAAGCGCCCGCTGCCACGGGTCGATTTCGTCCGGCGTTTCCGCCTCGCGCAGCAGCATTTCGTTTGTGTGCCGCGCCTGCGTCAGAAGCTGCGCCGCTTCCTCTTCGGACGGATTCGACAGATACCGCCCCGTGCGCAGCAGGATATGCCCGACCTCGTCGTGCACTGTCGTGCGGGCGCGCAGCAGCTCCCGCGAAAAGAACAGGTCGGACGATTCGACGCGATAGGTTTTGATGCGGAGCTGAATGTCCTTCAGGCGACGGTTGTTGGCGAGCAGCTCCTTCGTGATGCGGTAGCGCTCGGTCACGTCCGTCGCGGTCAGCTCCCTGTATTCCCGACCGTCCGCAAGGATCGTTTCGGAGGAAAACAGCAGCGCTTCTCCGTCCAGATCCGGCAGCAGGAGCCCGTCGCCCTGCGGCTCGCTCGCCGCGCGGACGGCGTCCATGAGGCGGTCGTAGCGGTTCAGCGGCATACCGGTCAGCTTCTGCGCGATCTGCGTCATTTTGAGGTTGGAAAGCAGGACCGTGCCCTCGGCGTCGGAAATGCACACGCCCATCGGCAGAAGGTCCAGCATCTGCTTGACGGATCGCTCGGTGACGTGCGTCCGGCTGTGGCGCAGGCAGAAGGCGCTGAGGATGGCGCACAGCGCGCCGTAGGCGAGCTCGCCCGCCGCGATCGCCAACCACGGCAGGCGGTAGAGCGCCTTGACCATCGCAGGCCAGTCGCGCGGCCGCGCGCCGTATTTGCTGTGCAGATATTCTGCCAAGAAGATGCCGTCCAGCAGAAGGCAGAACAGGAACGCGCCGACGATCAGAAGAACGATCGCCGTCGTCACAGCCGCCCCGCCGCACCGGTGCGAGACTGTCTGAACGCAAAGGTACAGCGCCCAGACGACCAGCAGCAGGAGGACGACAAACAGGATATGCCCCACCGCATGATTGGCAACTTGTTCAAACGTATTCATCGCTTCGCGCCTCCTTCCTCCGCAGGAGCAGCGACGTGCAGCAGCCAGCCGTCGTCGGTCTGCTCACACCGCACCGGAAGCGGCGTTTCGGGCAGAGGAGCAGGCGGCGCGCAGTCGACGTGCAGGCGCAAGCCGCCGCCGTCCATGGAGACGAAGAGCAGAGAGAGCTTGCCGATCAGCGGTTCGATCAGAAGCTCGAAGCTTGACAGCAGCGCAAAGGCGGCGTCGCGGCGGATCGGCTCGTCCTCCGGGGCAGAACGCCCGACAGACGCGCGGACCCCGCAGTAGCCAAGATAGCGGCACGATTCCTCCAGCGCAAGCGCCAGCTCCCGCTGTTTCACGGTTTCATCCGCCAGCAGGAGGTTGGTCGCGCGCTTGATATGGGCGTTGATCACGCCGACGCGCGCCATAATCTCGGAAAACGACGCGCTTTGCGGCTCCGCCTCCGTCAGAAGCGCCGCGACGCGGCGCTGCGCGGGATACATCCGTTCGGCGACCCGCGTGTAGACGCGGTTGCGCGAATCGACCTGCGCCTTCTGCGCGTGCAGCTCGTTCTCGGCGGCGAGCAGCTCGTTCTCGGAGCCGAGCAGCTCGTTGGCCTCCTCCAAGCGGTCGTTCATGCGGTGCAGCTCGCGCTCGTCCTCGATATAAAAGCCGCGCGCCGCGCCGAGCCGCTGCCCGAGCAGGCGGGTATCCTCGTCCAGCCGCACCGGCGATTGCAGCGCCTCGGACAGCTGCGCGCTCCGCGCGTCGATGGTGTCTGCGGTCGCGTAGACCGGACGCAGACTCCGGTCGGTGATGACCGCGGGGAAGCGCAGAGAAGCAAAGAAATCGCCGTAGCGCTCGTTGGAGGGAATCATGCGGTAGCGGATGCAGAGCTCGAAAATGCTGATGATGCAGAACACGGAAAGCTCCGCCACCGCGAAGAGCGGTCGGCGATTGGGCGTCACCATTTGCAGCGCCAGTCCGGAAGCGGACAGCAGCAGCACGCCGAACGGCGCAAACGCCCTGACGTTCCGGCGGAGCTTCCACCGGGCGCGGGTCAGCGTCACAAGCCCGATCACGAAGGAAAGCGCCACCCACGCCCAATACAGATAGTAGACCGGTCCGTAGCGGTGCGTCGCGTCGTGCACCAGCCACTCTCCGTCAACCAGCTCCGGACGGTAGGCGAGCTCGTGCAGGTCGTTCGTCAGCACCAGCAGCGCCAGCAGCAGGGCGGGAAGGAACAGCCAACGCTCGTCAAACAGACCGTGCTTTCCCTGCCGCCGGATGCGCAGCGCCGTCATCATGAACAGCGTCGTGCCGAGCATCAGCGGGATATTGTAGGCGTACCAGCAGTAGCGCTGCAGCGTTTCGTCGTAGTCCGCGATGCGGAACTTAACCGTCCGCAGCAGCAGAAACAGCAGCATGGACAGGGCGGCGGCGAGCACGTAGGTCCGCTCCCGCGACGGCAGCAGCCGCCGCTGGCAGGACGCCGTCCATGCCAGCGCCAGTCCGAGATAGAGCAGGCTGTGCAGCACGAACAGCACCGTGTTCGCAAACGGCGTCCAGTCCGGATCGAGCGGTCTGCCAAGCGCCCGCAGAATCAGCAGGCTGAAGTCTTTTTCATAGGCGTGGATCACCGCGCCGAGCAGAAGCAGCAGAACGAACCCCGCGATTCCGTACCGTCGTTTCCTGCCGCTTCCCGTGCGTTCCTCTTTCATCGCAGCACCTCTCCTTCCCAAAATCAGCGGGCAGCCGTCCGCACTGATTGTAAATTTAATGTACAAAACCGCGGCTGTTCTGTCAATAGGCTTCTCGGAATTGATCTGCGCCATTTTCTTGGGAAGCCTGTACAAATCCCGCAGGATGTGATAAAATACAACAAGAAATGTAACGTTATTCCGAAACGGAGGGATTTTTGTGAGCTGGACGCTTGCCGCGGTGTATCTTGCGGCGATGGCGCTGTTTTTGCTGCTGCTGCTTTCGCTCGGCTTTCAGCCGCGCTTTTTGACGAGGATCGCGGGCGTTTTGCTGCTGGCGGCGGGCGTGTCCGGCACGCTGCTCTACGGCTGCGGCTACTGGTCGCTCTACGAAAACGTCCCGCAGGCGGTTGCGCGGACGCTGTTTTCCGTATTCTGCATGTTTTTGGGGCGCAACGAGATCAGCGCGATTTCAGCCGTGCCGGTGATTGCGAAGCCCGCCGTGCAGATCGCGCTCTATCTGACGCATCTTCTGGCGCTTTACTGCACGGCAAGCGCGGTCGTCGGGACGATCGGCGCGCGGCTGATCCGCACGCTGCATCTGCTGCTCCTGCGGCGGGGCGATCTGTATCTGATCTTCGGCGCGAGCACGGAGACGGTTGATTTTGCGGAAAAGCTGCCGCGGAAGAAGCGGGTCGTGCTGATCGACAGCGGCGGCGCCGGCGCGCTGGAATCGAGGATTCTGCACATGGGCGGTCTGCTGCTGTCGGGCGAGGACGCAAAAAGCGGCTCGCCGGAGCTGCTGAAGCGGCTCGGACTGCGACCCGGCAGGCGAAAGCTCAACGTCTTTTGTCTGGACGAGAATCCGGCGGAGAATCTGCGGTTTGCGCAGCGGCTGCTGGAAGCGCTGGAAATGCGCGGGATCGCGCCGGAGCAGACCGCGATCAGCGTGATCCTGCCGGACGCGTCCGTTTCGGAAGCTCTGCAGGCGTCGAAGACGCGGTACGGCTACGGCAGCGTGCTCGCCTGCGAGCGGGAGGAGCTGCTCGCCCGCCTGATGATTCGCTTTTTCCCGCCGGCTGACACGATCCGCTTTGACGGCGCGTGCCGGGCGGAGGAGAATTTTGAGGCGCTGATCGTCGGCTTCGGGCGAACGGGACAGGCGGCCTTGCGCGCGCTGCTCATGAACGGGCAGTTCTGCGGCAGCCGCTTTCACGCGACGATTGTCGCGCGGGACTACGAACGGCAGGCAGGCAGCTTTTTCAGCCGCTATCCCGGTTTGCGCGCGCAGTACGATTTGACCTTTATCGACGCGGACGCGAAAAGCGTCGCGCTTTATGAGAAGCTCCAGCAGACCGGCTCGACCCTGCGCTACGCGGCGATCTGCACCGGCGACGAGAAGGAGAACGCGGAGATCGCGGTCGAGTTTGCCGCGCTGTTTGAGCGGCTCGGCATGCGCGCGCTGATCCTGCAGTGCGGCGCAAGCCGCGTTCGGAAAAACGCCGACCTTCTCGGCGGAGCGCAGACGCTGTCGGTCTTCACGCCGGAGATTCTGTGCGGCGACAGCCTCGACGCGACGGCGATGGCGCTCAACCACGCGTATCACAAAAAGGAAGGCGGCTCCGCGCGGGAGCAGTGGACGGCGTGCGACTATTTCAGCCGGATGAGCTGTCGGGCGAGCGCGGATTACGGCGGCGCGCTGCTGCGTTCCGTACTGCCGGACGGGGCGCCCGACACGGAGCTGTCGCAGGCGGCGCTGGAAAATCTCGCGCGCAGCGAGCATCTGCGCTGGTGCGCGTTCCACTGCGCGATGGGCTACCGCCCGATGCCGGAGGCAGTCTGGCAGGAGCGGGCAAACGAATATCGGAAGCAAAAGCAGGCGGGGCAGACGCCGCTGCGGATCGGCAAGGACACGGCTTTGAAGCTGCATGTCTGCCTGACCGACTGGGAAAAGCTGGACGAAGTATCAAAGAAGGAAAACGCGGTCACGGGCGGCGATGCGGACTACCGGCAGCTCGACCGCGACAACGTGAAGCTGCTGCTGTCTTTGACGGGAGCGGCGCCGGAAGGGGGCGCGTAGGGTGCGAAAAACGAAGCTTTTGGCGCTGAGCGCTGTCCTGTCGCTGGCGGTTTTGCTGGCGCTGCTGCTGCTGGCGGAGGCAAGCGCGCCCGACGCGACGATCGTTTCGATTCCGTCCGCGCTGTGGTATCTGCTGACGACGCTGACGACGGTCGGCTACGGCGACTGCTACCCGGTGACCGCCGCCGGCAAGGCGATCGGCGCGGTGTTTCAGCTGATGAGCCTCGGCGTTTTGGCGCTGCTGATCGGGCTGCTGGCGGCGTTTCTGCGCGGAACCGCGTGGGAGCGACTCAGGCTTTTGCGCCGCTCCGGCAAAACATGGTATATTTTTTCGGAGAAGAACGAGGCGAGCCTCGCTTTGGCTGCGGCGCTTGCGCGGGAGGACCCGAAGCGGGCGCTGCTGTTTGCGGACACGAAGGACGACTGCGCTGTCGGAACGGGCAGCCCGCTCCGCGCGGAGGCGCTCTGCAAGCGAAAAAAGGACGGCGATTTCCTCCTGTTCTGCCTCTCGGAGAACGAGACGGAGAACGAGCGGCTGGCAAACCGTGTAACAAACGGGCGCGTCTATTGCAGCAGCAGTCTCCTGCCGGACCGGCTGCCGGAGAATCAGCAGCGGTTCGACCCCAAGGAGCTGTGCGCAAGGCAATACTGGAATCGCTTCCCGCTGCAATCGAAAACGGAAAGGATCCTGCTGGCGGGAGACGGCGCGTATGCCGCGGCGCTTTTCGAGCAGGGCTTGCTCCGCAACGTGCTCGACCCGGCGCAGAAGGTTCGTTACGTCTGCGCGGGGGATTGGTCGGACTTCCTTCGGCTGCATCCGCAGTTGGACGCGGCGCTGGCGATCGACCCCGCCTGTGACGGGAAGGACGAGCTGACGGTTCTGCGGCACTGGGACGACGATCCGGTGCTGCTGCAAACGGCGGATCGGATCGTCTTCTGCTGGGACGACGAGGCGGAAAACCGTCTGGCGGTCCGGCAGCTGCGCCGCTGCTTCGCGGCTGCCGGCGCGGTGCAGGCGCGTCTTTCCGCGCCGATCGAGGGCGCGGTCTGCTTCGGCGCGCCGGACGAAATCTATACGCCCGCGCTGGTGCTGCACGAGGAGCTCTCGGCGCTGGCGATCGCGCTGAACGAGCGGTATCGGGCGGCGCATCCGGGCGCGCCCGCGTGGAAGGACCTGACGGACTTCGCAAGACGGTCGAATCTCGCCGCGGCGGATCATTTGCAGGTCAAGCTGCGGCTGCTCGGCGGGAAGGACGGACGGGAGACGGCGCTGGCACGGTATCAAAACGCCGACGCGGAAGAGAAAGATCGCCTCCGCCGGATCGAGCACGCGCGGTGGAGCCGCTTCCACTATCTGAACGGCTGGCGCTGCGGCGCGGCGCGCGACGAGCAAGGAAGGCTGCACCCGATGCTTGTGCCCTTCGATCAGCTCAGCGCCGCGGAGCGGGAGAAGGACGACTACGGCTGGGAGCTGCTGTCCGTCCTTGAAGGAGAACCGAACGATGAGAATTGACAACGAACCGGAGCTGCTGCGGCAGGACGGCTATACCTATTTCGCTTTTATCAGCTACCGCAGGACGGATGCGGTCTGGGCGGCGTGGCTCAAGCGCAGGCTGCAATCCTACAAGCTGCCGCAGCGCACGCATAAAAGCACA